>JAEEGH010020125.1_pt1 | contig 13918 bp, 6 predicted proteins | sample 9134181 | NCBI WGS metagenome assembly JAEEGH01 (sample SAMN16246544, study PRJNA631951) | gut metagenome | biome: gut microbiome; feature: rumen; material: DP-attached | host: Bos | place: Iran: Karaj | collected 2018-10
CAGGATTGCCTCCTTTTTTGATGCTCGGGGTGTTGGCTGTTTCTCCGTATATCCATCCCTTGATTTCCACAACAGGATTAATCTCTGCCTTTACGATTGTAAATTCTGTGGAGGCTTCATCTTTATACTTACCGGTACCCGTGATGGTGATTTTCGGAGCCGGATCATTTTCCTTAGGCACATTGGTGTTGTAGGCATACCCCTTCACCGTATAGTCGTCAGTCGTCAATACCGTCCCGTCAGAGAGTTCGACCTTTGTGATTGTTGGCTTGATTTCCTCTCCCGTGTATGGATACTCATCCTTATCCAGAGTAATATCCGCGCCAGTTATGCTTGTCCTTGTTTTGAAGTTGACATAGACTTCATACTCATACTTCTCGTCTGTCACCTCAAAGGTAAATTTGGTATCACCTGTCAGGCTGCTGGATGATACCGACAGTTTTACAGGCGCATTGAAGTCAGGGGCATCGTCGTTTCGCGTTTGGGCGTTTATGCCGTTAATGTTCTTGTATACCGTGATACCATTAGTCTCAAAATAGTTCCCTTCTTTTGGCGTTACCGTCAGCGTGGCGGTAGTGCCATTGATAACACATACTACTGTTCCAGGCTTATCTGTTGTGTTTTTTTGATCAACATCGTTTAGCAGATAAGTAATTTTGAATTTGTTCTCATTTTCCTCAGCCCATGCGCTGGTAGTTGTCAACAGCAGGACCATGATGGCAAATAAGCTTTTGATGAAGTGTTTCATATCGCGTACCTTATTTATTATTATACATCACTAATTTTCCTTTCACTATATAGAGTCCTGACTTGGCAGGCTTTTGTATTCTGCGTCCCTGCAGATCATACCACTGCGCACCAGCCTCATTTTCCATTATATCCATTGAAACGATTCTTGTCGTTTCGCCGTCGCCGATGCTGAGGCTGCGGGCGTGGACGTTGCCAGAGTTGCTGTCCAGCTCGATGTAGCATCTTCCTGCAGGAATCGATCCTGTGGCCTTCACGAACTCGTTGTTGAAGAGCACATACTGTTTGCCTGTGGCACCGATGGGGTCTGTTGCATATTTCAGTATTATGTTCTCAAAGCTTACGGTGGATGGGTTACCCGTATATTCAGTGTACTTGGCACCCGTGAGGTCGCCCGTCTTCTTGATCAGCACTGGAACCTTCTTGGGCAGGTAGTCAAGCTGCGTTATCGACAGAGCGGTCTCGCCGATATCCGTTATGAAATAAGCCTCAAGATTATCAGGCAGCGTCATATCGTCCTCAGTACTAAAGAAGCAGGCCCAAATCTGCGAATCCTTATAGGGATTGACAAATATCTGATAAATCGTATAGGTGGCTGTTTCTGTCTGGCTCTTCATATCGTTGCTCACCACCCATGCCGTCAGCTTTGTGCTCTTGGTGATGTTGATGGGGGCGGTATAGGTCTGGGGTGTCTCAGGTGCCGTGTCGCCCAGATAGAACTTGATGCTGGCGCCATTGACGGTAGAAGAGAGCGCAACCGTCTTCGTCTCGTCGTATTCTCCTGATGCCAGACTGATGATTGGCTTGGCGGGAATCACTTCGATCTGATATTTCGCAGTATCGCCCAATACCACAAATTCAGGAGCTGCTACTGCTGCTGTATTCGTGAATTTCAGGGAGAATTCCCCCTTTCCGCAACCGTTAACCGTTAATTCTTTCTTTTCAGAATCGAATGAGACAAACTCTGGTTTACTGTCTAATGTCACGGTGAATCCCGTAAGCTTATCCTCTGGTTGCAAATCCAGGCTGATGGTCTTGGCCGTTCCTTCATAGACAGTAGTGACGGGACTCTCCGTCAATCCGAAGCGGACACCAGTTACTTCCTCACTCTTTATACCATCAACTTCCACCCAGGCTGTCAGCACGCCGGGACCCGTCATCTTGATGCCGTCTTCAGGGAATACCTGATTCTTGACTTCCTGCTGCTCATCCGCATAGACGAAAGAATACTTTGGAGAGGCAGTATAGAATTCCGCTTCGTCGGCATTGGAAAGTGTGGCGTAGGTGTAATGGTCAGTGTCGTCCACCCTCCACGAAAGCACAGGCTTGGCAGGCTGCTTGATGGCCCACTCATTATCCCCCGACTGAAAACAGATCAGTCCGTCGTAAGTCACGTTTTCATTACTGAAATTCTTGAATGGCGTATCAGATGTGGTGACAGTCAATTCTTCAGAACCGTTGCCGTCTTTCAAAAACTTAATAGAGGACGCGGCCAGCATAGCCCTGAAGGCATGGGCCTCATCCGGTATAGTGAAGGTGCTCTTACCTGCCAGTTTCACTTTTAGGCCTACGATGCTCGTCACAATGGCATCGCCCTCGAAAATCTCCTGATAGTTGGTGAGGGTGATGGTCTTGTCGTTCTTGCTGTACGCAATAGTCCCCGAGTTGCCATCGGCGCTATAATCATCTGATATCCTGACGCCATTTATTTCCAGGTAGTTTTCGAAGTACATCACGGCTTTGTTTCCATTCTCATCAGTTCCAAATGCCAGGTCATTTTCATAATAGATGTTATCGCATCCGTCGATAGGTGTCGTTACATTCTCGAAAACAAGCATCCCCGTAGGTTCATTATTTTCGTTTACTGGTGATGTAAATGTCAGTTTGGCGTTAGGAGTAGTTATATTAATACCCGGTCTTGTTGTACCGCCATCTATGGTGTTTTCCCCAATCAGATGGATTGTCAGGGCTTTGAGGCCGTCTTGGATTTCCTTAGAAAAAGATGCTTCGTTCAGCGTCAGCGTGTTATTGTCAGGATTGAAAGACACAGTAGGCTCCGTGGTATTAGTTTTATCATTGAGCACGTCCTTGTAGTTGCCGCTATGTATCATCACATCACCTATTATAACACTATATTCTTCTCTTACTTCGGCCTTATAGGACAGACCTTTTACCTGATTAAAGAATAATTTTTCTGGCGTGTCGGGGTTCGTTGAGTTGCCGAAACCGGAAATAACGTCAGTCCCTTCATTGCAACTGAGTCCTAAATAGCTGGGGTCGTCGCCGGCTTTGTCGAACGACAGGTCGCTAAAATATTCTATAGATCCTCTTGTAGAAGCAGACGAAGACCTTGAATGATCTAGATGCTCAACATAGGCTGTTGAAAAGATGCAGGGCGAATCGCCAGTTGTGATATAATTCTGTCCCTTGACGATGATTTTAAGATTGTAGTGATTTTCCCAGCAGATGGGAGTCTTCAGTGTGGCTTTCTCTAAAGTCAGGGTATGTTTGACTTTATCGTATGAGGCTCCGATAGGATTTCCTTCACCATCTTTAATCGGTGAACAGTTGGCACTTGTAACTTGAGTGTCTCCAAAGAGCAGACCGTACCCAATCTCTCCAACACATGGAGTATCGCCTAGGAGATAAACGTCAACAACCGCATAATCCAAACCATTTTCATAAATGATGTCACTGAATCCATCAAAGAGAGTGGTTACGAACGGGAAGTAGAGCTTGCCCGTAGGACGGTTATTGTCATCTACATCAATTTCTGATGTGAAGGTCAGCTTGGCAGTACTGACAGTTGAAGAAATACCTTTTTTCACTGGGTCATTTGTATCTGTGCCTATGTAGTTCGTTCCCTTCAGGTGAATGGTCAGGTTGTCAAGTCCGCTCACAATTCCTTCAAAGTCCAAAGATGCTTCATTCAGCGTCAGCGTGTTATTGTCGGGATTGAAAGATACAGTAGGTCCACTGGTATCAGTCTTGTCACCATAGACATCCGAAGCATTGCCGCTATGTATCTGCTTAACAATAGTACCACCGTTACCGAATGAAATGTCATAGGGTATTGCCATGGAGGCTTGGGTGATATATGTGACGCTATTTTTTTCTTCTGTTTTTTCTACAAACCATATCCATTTGATTTTATCGTCGTGTAAATCTTCGTTTAAGTCTATTTGGGTACCTATTGTGTTGGTGAACTCCTCCATGACATTTGATCCGTTTTGGCAACTAAGCGACAAAGAGCAAGCATCATCGCCTCTTTCTAATACTATTGCCGGGGTTGCGTTCACTCCCTCATAGTAGATACATGGTCCACCTGTTGTGACTGTGATTGAATTCTTTCCTTTGAGGACAATTGTAAAATAACTCCAGTTCGTATCATCCAGCATCCTAGAGATGCTTTCTGTCAATTTTACCCCATTTAAAATGAGTTTTTTAGTACTGGGGTCGTACTCAACACCAGGATAATTACCAATGTTCTCACTTGTAAGTTGTTCTTCTCCAATTCTGACTGGATATCCTTCCGCCCACGCCGTGGATGGCAGGAGGAGTAATGCGGTTAAGGCCGTAATGAGTAATGGCTTCCTTTTTTTCATATCGATTTGTGTTTTATTCTCTTTTATCTTATCACTACTTTTTTACCATTTATTATATAGAGTCCAGCCTTTGAGGGCTTCTGAATCTTGCGGCCCTGCAGGTCGTGCCATTGCGCGTCAGCCTCATTATCCATTATCAATTTTCCATTATCCATTGAAACGATTCCTGTCGTTCCACCGTCGCCGATGGAGAAGCTGCGAGAGTTGTTCTGGGCCATGGCAGCGGGAATCTCCAGGTAACATTTGTACTGAGGAATCGTACCTGTGGCTTTCACGAACTCATCCTTATAGAGCACGAACAGCTCTTTGCCTGCAGTTGCAACACCGGATGAGGCAAACTTCAGGAGGTTAGTTCCTGGTCGAGTCTCGTTGCCATCGTATATGAACGAAGGGCCGATTTCATTCTTGCTGGTGTCGGCACGTTTCAGAAGCAGGGCAATATAGGCGGTGGTGGCGGTGGACTCGTATTTGGGCAGGAATTTCACTTCCTCAAGCGTTACGCTGTTGTCCGTAGTCCCCGTAATCGCGTAAGCTGTCAGTCCTTTTGGCACCGTCAAGTCAACATCTGATTGATTACAGTAGGTGGCGTATAACGATCCGCTACTGAAGGATATCTGTGGAGCTTCGCCCACTTTGATGATTGCACTTACGACATTATCCTCATTCAGGATGACAACGCCCGATGTGCTTTGCAGCATCGCTGTCAGGATGGCATTTCCGAATTTCTTGGCAGTGATGACACCCTCCGAACAGGCCGCAATCTCTTCATTTGAAGTGGAGGGACTTTCGACAATGGCGATGCCGTCGCCCTCCTCAATGGAAGGAATCATCACGACATCCTTCGACTCACCCACTGTGAGTGTGAACGGCGCATCCTGATAGCCGAAGTGCTTACCCTTCACCGTGCTGGTGGTGGCATTATTGGCTTCTGCCCACGCCTCTACGGTGCCAGGGGCCTCCAAGGCGAACGCATCCTCGTACTTGGTCTTCTTCACCTCGGGCGTCTTGCCGTCGGCATAGGCAATGGTGTAATAGATGTCACCGTCGGCATAGGGCTTCGACAGCGTCGCCTTCTCATTGGCATCCAGCTCCATAGTAGGAGCTGTGGGTGCCTGAATCGTGTGGACTTGATTGGTATTATCGTACCAATATACTAATTTGTCGTAAGTGACCTTGCCATCAGCAAAGCCCTCGAACGGCGCACTGCTCCCCTTTGTCGCCATATCCAGCCTTCCGCCATCCTCACCGACAAACTTGATGGAGGCCGTATTAGTCAAGGCTTTAAAAAGATAGTCTAAAGATGTTGCAGATATGGGGCTTGTTCCTATCAACTTAACGGTCAGCCCGGTAATACCTGTCGTAAATGGTGAGGTGATAGATTCATTAGCTTCCTTGAACGTTAGTGTGTTGTCTGTAGCGTTGTATTTGATGCCGTTATTTTCGTCTCCGATCACCTGTTCGTCTGTCATGGCATAGTCATTGAAGATGATGAACTCGGGATCATCCGTAATTATTGTAGAGTTGGATGAAACGGGTTTCCAGTAAAGCCCGTTATCAAGGATGATACTGTTGTACTCAATAGGTGTATAACCACTTCCGCATGTCGCTGTCAATTCTGCACTGGTAGCTCCTTCGGCCTTTTCAAAAATAATCTTGTCATCATTTGTATAGATGGCATCAGTTCCACCCGTTACACTGATTGTACCGTTAAGGGCGATAAACAAGTCTCCTTCCCCACTCCAGTTGATATCGCCGTCAAGAGTTGTACCATCGTTTAGTATGAGTTTCCGATACTCTCGATCGTAGATGACCTTGCCATCTCCAAATACATTTGTCTTGTTGTCGCTGGTAACCTCTCTGCCGCCAACACGAAGGTGATAGTCTGTCAGGCCGATCGTCATGGTTTCTTCATCGTAGTCCAGTCTGGCTCCATACGTTACCTCAAATCCGTTAATAGGGAAATTTCCGGTGGAATTATAAAGTATCAAACTTCCGACCCCGGCTGGAGCCGCATCCGTCTCGAATGTCAAGGTTGTTTCTTCGGGTCGTATATTCTGGATCAGATAAGTAACTTCATTTCCATCATCGGGCTTTATCTTGTTTCCTCCTGTCAGGTGGATGGTCAGGTTGTCAAGCTTGCTCTTGACAACCCCTTTAATAATTGCGTTATCCAGCGTCAGTATATTGGCTGGATTTGTGTCTGATGCTGGAGTGAATCTTATTCTTCCGCCATTTTTGTAGAAATCTTCGGCATTGAGATCGTTGAATTGTTTGCCGTCAATCCACAAGTCGTATCCTTCTACGATGCTGAAGGACACATCCTTGGTGCCGATATAGTCGCCCTTGCCTTCGATGGTCACGGTATAGGTGCCCTTTTCCACAGGCGATGTGACAGAGACGTCTCCCTGCTTATAGCCTGTGATGGTGAAGTGCGTGTCTTTTGTGAGTACGGTGACGCCACTGGCACCTGGAACTTCTTCCACCTTGACCGTTGTGGGTTCAATGGCCGATCCGGTATAATTGGCATCGTCGATGGAGAAGTCGTCGGCGCTGATGGCCGCGAGGTCGATAGGGAGGGACAGCGTAGCCGTCAAGTCGGCACTTGGCATCTTGAAGGTGAATTCCGTATGATCGTAAGCCCCGTTTTCTTTCTTTCTTTCCACAGCTTTCGGTTCAACGCTTTCGTCGCTCAAGGTCAGTCTCGGCTTGTAGCCCGGCTCGGGAGTAGCCGAGAAGGTGAAATCATAACCGGGCAAAGCATAATAGAAGTCATCTTTAAATAAGTAATATGTACCTTCAACAACTTTAGATGAATTGTATCCTATTTGATCCGGGACTAAGACTTTTACCTTCTTCGTGCCGGCCAGTTCCACTTGGCCAATGACGTCATCGCCATTTCCAATACCGCGCTGGGTCTGTCCGCTCTTGGTGGTATAGTCCGTATCACCTTTTTTCTTGGTCTTGGTCGTGACGGTCGATTCGTAGGTGTTGCCGGTAAATGTTCCTTCTCCTTCAAGAATACCAACAATGGCTCCAGCAAAGACATTAGTTGAACAATTCGAGTAGTCGGCGGTAACGGTAGTCGTGCCTTTAACTGTGCAACCTGAAATTGTGTCGTTGCTACGGGAACCAGCAATACCTCCTGCATATGCAGTAGGGACTGATGCCGAAACGTCACTTGTCACAGCATTGACACTTGTATTTTCAACTACGCAATTGGTGATAGAACCATGCAAAATTCCGACAATACCTCCTACGTACGGGTTACTGGAGTCTTCATTGCAGGAAACGGTACAGTTTATGACTGTACATCCTGAGATAGAACGGGAATTCTCTCCAGCTAGCGCGCCAATATAAGATGGAGATGAGCTAGAACCGCCACTGATGGTGCAGTTGCTAAGCGTGAGATCTGTAATTGTTCCGTCGTTATAACCGAAAAGGCCCACATCTTGACTGTTAACTTTGATTATAGATAGATTGCTGATGGTTTTGTGATTTCCGTCGAATGTTCCTTCAAATTGTTTTGAGCCATTTCCTATCGGCTCGAAGTCGGTCTTGCCGTCGCAGTCGATGTCGGCATCGAGCTTGATGCGCTCTGTGTTCAGCGTACCATTATTGACGTAGGTGGCAAGATCCTTGAGGTCATTGTAAGTCTTGATCAATAGGGGTGACTCCGACGTACCATCGCCTCCGCTTAATATGGTCTTGACGGTGGCCGAAGTGATTTTACCGTTTTCCGTAGTAGGGAACCAATACAAGCTTGCTCCCATTTTTGGATTGCTGTAATAATTGAATCCTGTACTGATGACGCCATAGCTGCTTATTAAAGTCAGTGAACAGGGATTACTTGCATCACCTTGTATGAATGATATGCTTACATTATATTTACTTTCGAAGCAGCTGATATACTCGCAATTTATGGAGTTCATTCCTTTCAGTTCGACGGTAAGGTCAGCGTCTTTCTTCCAATGAATGAAATCTGTCAACGTCGCACCATTGAGCGTCACTTTGTTTGTCTCGTCAAATGTTGCGGTTGGAGTTCCTTCGTCTTGTAAGATATTGCCCTTGTAACCAGGCTCACCTTCAATGTCGTGAACTCGAATAGAGCCAACCTCCAGGTCGTAAACATCAAGGGTGGTATAGTAATCGGTAGCGTTATTTAAGGTAAAAAAATTAAAGCCGTCGTCAGGTTTAAGATCAAAGCCATTGGTATTGCCTGAATATTTCAGGGTCGCGCTTTCTGCGGTAGATATTTTTTTGATATAGAGACTACATTCTGCCGCTCCAAAGGTACAATTTATATTACCAGCAACACTGTTCTTGCCTTTCATTTCAATTGTAAGATACTCGCCTTCAGTGTTGGTCCACGTGATACCGCCATTGATGGTCGCATCTTCCAGCGTCAGCGTGTTGGTCTCGAAGTTAATGGACACTACTGATCCGGAGATGTCGACGCCAGTGATTGATCCAGAGGAAGAAACCGTTGTGCCTGCAACCATGATGGATTTCTGTCCCCACGCCGAGAAGGGCGCAAGGAGTAACGCGATGAACAATGAAAGCGCTCTCAGCTTCCTGATGGAAGATTTGTGTTGGAGTAGAACTTCTATCATAATGATGGTTACTGTTTATTCGTTTTTATTTATTCCGCTGCAAAGTTACAAAATATTTTTGAAATAACCGCCGTTTTTTCACAAAATAATTTATTATTTTGTTTTAAGTGCCTGAAGGTGGGTCAGTGGGACAAATGGTTGTTGTGAAAAGATCTTGGGATGTTGGGTTGTTGGGTATTTTGTTTTTTTATAAGTATCATATTTGCTCGAATTTATTCGATAATTTCTTTAATCTATAATATAATTATAATTATATTATAGATTAAATATTATATTGAATTTTTCGATCCCATGTCTAACACATTGTTTTTCTAAAAAACCCAACATGCCAAGATGCCAACATAAAATAAGAGCCACGGAGTGGAGGCCCCATGGCTCTTGTGTGAGAATAAGTGGCGCTTATTCTACGATAAGCTCCTGATAATGGTGTCAGATAGGCAGGGTGAAGACAAAGCGCGAGCCGCCTTTGTAGTTGGTGTCGAGCTTGATGTCGCCGTTCAGGCGGCGGGCAATCGAGCGGGCTACGGCAAGTCCGCATCCTGCACCGTCGAAGTAGCTGTTGAGCTTGGTGAACGGCTCGAAGATCTTCTCGGCATCCTCGGCCTCGATGCCCATGCCTGTGTCCTCAACGATGAATTCCACGTTGGAACCGTCGGTGGCGGTAATCAGTGAGACGGTGCCGCTGGTGGTGAACTTCATGGCGTTGTCGAGCAGGTTTGCCAGAGCCCGGGCAGCCATCTCCTGATTGGTGAAGAGCATCGTTGCCTTCACCTCGTCGGCCATCTGGTTGATGAAGTTCAGGTAGGTGGCCTTGTCGATGCCCGATTCGCGGATGGCCTGATCGGTGATTTCCGTAGCCTGACAGTTGTCGTCGGCCTCGATGGCGGTCTCCATCTCCACATCGTTGATGTTCAGGATGGTGTTGGCCAGCTGTACGACCTGCAGGGCGTTGCGGCTGGCGAAGTCCGTCTTCTGCTTGATACCGGCGGCAGCCTGCTGGATGAGGTCCTTCTTTTTCATCATGGCCTGCTCCAGCTTGGTCTTGGCACTCATCAGGTCGTTGACCTGGTTCTCAAGCTTTTCCTTGACGCTGGCCATCGTCTGGCGCTCCTCTTCCATCTTGTCGAAGGCGAGCAGTGCCTGCTCATAGCCCTGTCCTACGTTGTCGAAGTTCTGCTCCAGGGCACGATAGTCGGAGAGCAGCCTCTCCATCTCGTCAACGCGCTTCTGATAGTCTTTCAGAAGCTGTTGCCCTGATTCTGCCTGCTCCTTGGCCGACTTCATCTGGAAGAAGAGTGCGGCACCGAGGGCAATGGCAAGCAATATGAGAATGATGATGATGATAGTCATGACCGTTTATTTTTTCATTTCTACCTTCATAAACTTCGTGAAGCCGGTCATAGCCAGCACCTTGTAGATTTCCGGGCTTACGTTGATGATCTTGAACTGTCCCTTCAGCTGCATCACCGTGCGCATGGTCTTCTGGATGATACGGAGTCCGGAGCTGGCCATGTAGGTCAGATCCGTGCAGTCCATAACGAGGTCCACACCGCCGTCCTTCAGTGCGGGCTGGATGTCCTGCTCGAACTGGGGGGCATTCATCGTGTCAATACGTGATCCTGTCTTAATGATGGTCTTGCCATCTTCTTTGATAATCTGTGTCATAATGCTATAATTTAAATATTTTACTTTTTTTTACCTTGTTAATTCTTTATCAGATTTTCTTTTTCATTGTGAGCAGGTTCTTGCCTTCCAGGCGCTGGTAGGTGACCTTGTTCATGATGTTCTTGACAATGTAGATGCCCATGCCTCCGAGTTCACGTTCTGCGGGGTTGATGTCGAGGTCGTTGTCCTCTTTGGCCGTAGGGTCGAATTCGCGCCCTTGGTCGCTCAGTACGAAGGTCAGCTCCTTGCCGTTGCTCTCAGCCATCAGCTCGATGTCGGCATCAGCGCCTTCGGGATACGCATAGAAGATGACGTTCGACACCATCTCTTCCATCACCAAGTTGAGGTTCATCTGGAGTTCCATGTCCAGTCCCAGCTCTTCACCGATTTCCTCGATGAACTGGTTGACATGCTCCAGCTCTCCTACTTGATTTTTGATTTTAATCTCCTTTTTCATAAGCTTTTGATGTTATTCTGATTGATTGTCCTTACATTTAGTCACCTTGAGGCACAGCATGGTGAGGTCGTCGTTGGGATCTGCGCCTTCCCGATGCTTCTCTACAGCAGCCTTCAGCATTTCGACGGTCTGCTGCGAGCTTTCGAACGGTGTGGTCTGCAGGATCTCCAGCAGCCGCTCGTCGGTGAACTGCTCCTGCTGCCAGTTCTCGGCCTCGTTGAGTCCGTCGGTATAGACGAACAGCGGATGGTCGGTGATGTCTTCTATCTCTTCTCCCTCGTATTCCATGCCTGGCCAGAGGCCGATGGGGCAGTTGGGGATCATCTCGATGAACTCGGCTGTGCCGTTGCCGATGAGTACCGGCGGGTTGTGGCCGGCATTGCAGAAGTGCAGATGACCCGTCTTGATGTCCACCAGTCCGAGGAACATCGTGACGAACATGCTGCGCTCATTGTCCTCGCCAGAGAGGGCCTCGTTGATGCTCGTAGCGATTTCGGCGGGCATCATCTTCTGGGCGGCCAGTGTACGGAACAGACGGGTGGCCTGGGCCATGAAGAGGGATGCGGGCACACCCTTGCCCGAGACGTCGCCGAGGCAGAAGTAGAGCTGGTCGTCGATGAGGTGGTATCCGTAGAGGTCGCCACCCACCTCCTTGGCGGGGGTCATCGAGGCGAAGAGGTCGAGGTCGTCGCGCTCCGGGAAGGTGCTGGGCACCATCGACATCTGAATGTCGCGGGCGATGCGGAGGTCGCTCTCGATGCGCTCTTTGGCGGCAGTGGTCTCCTCCAGCTGGTCGTAGGCCGTCAGTAGTTCGTTATGTGCTATCTCCAGGCTGCTGTGTGCGTCTTCCAGTTTCTCGTGGGCCTCCTCGAGCTTGTTATGTGCCACCTTCAGGCGCTTGGCGCTGCGCATGCGGAAGTAGATGAAGATGATGAGTGCCAGTACGATGATCGAGGCGATGATGATGGCGTATTGGGTGCGGGCCCTTTGTTGCTTCAGTTTGAGCTCACCCAGGTCAAAGCGGGCATTCATCTCTGCCAGCATGCTCTTGGTGTCATGAGTGTTGACGGAGTCGTTGATGGCGTACATCTCTTTGTACATCTCTGCGGCTTCCTCATAGTTGCCGAGTCTTTCAAGGATTTCGGCACGCTGTTTCCTGATGCGGACGGGCATGGTGTTGTCGTCGGTCTCTTCCAGCAGTTTCATGCTTTGGTCGTTCAGTGCGAGCGCTTCCTCCAGGAATCCCTGTTTCATGCAGAGCTGGGTACGGTAGATGAGCCACATCTTGTTGAGGTTCCCGTCTTCGTAGGTGCAGCGTTTCTTGACCTCGTCGAGCATGGCCGATGCTTCTTCCAGATTCCCAAGCCCGAGGGCAGCCTGTGCACAGGCCATGTAATAATAGCCCCAGCGGTTCATGGCTTCTCCGGAATTATCATTTGTGATGTAGTAGCTGGCCAGGAAGTACTTCCATCGGCTGGTGATATCGCTCATCTTCTTGTATTGCTTGAGGATTTCCAGCACTTCGGTATAATAGGAGAAGACCTCGGCCAACTGCAAGGGACGGGGGGACATTGTCATCAGCAGGTCGATGCTTTTCTGATAGGAACCGGCAGCCTCTTCATAGTTGTGCATGGTGGCGTAGACATTACCCATGGAGTAGTAGGCCAGTCCCATGCCATAACGGTTCTCCCTTTTTGCGGCATCTTCGAACATGTCCTCCGCTTCCTCCAGGCCAGTATTGGTCTGCCCGGAGAAATTGTAGGTGTCGACGAGGATGGTCCAGGTCTCATAATAGTTCTTCCAGTCTTTGATCTCGCCTAAGAATTCTATGGTCTTGGGTACCTGCTCGTAGATGGAGTCGTTCATGTTGAGATTGTAGAGCAGCACCATCTTGATCACTTTATAGTCGCCTTCTTTCCGCTTATTGCCTTGGCGGTGTGCCTCGGCAATGAGGTCGTTGACGCACTTCAGCTGGTAGTCCGCGTCATCGGTCTCAAGGCTGAGCATATAGAGCTTCCCATAGATCAGTAGCCTTCTCTCGCCTTGTGCCGTGTTCAGCGCATTCCTCAAATCCTCGGTCTCGCCGGCATGGCTACAGACCGCGGATACGCAAAGCAGGATGATGAATACCAATCGGTTGAGGTTCATATTATTTGCGCTTGTTGAGTGAAAATACAGGCGCAAAATTACGAAAAGAATCTGACATGAACAAGTTTTATGGCAGTTTTTTCCATAAAACTTGCATTTTCCTTACCTTATTTATATAAGAAGCCCGTTTTTAATGACCATCTGGCGCATATTCTTCAACAGGTCGCTGGCAAAGATGAAATCAGTGAGCTTCTGGTTGTCTGAATCCATGATCTGACTGCTCACACCCTGCCATTCCTTTTCTCCTTCGTAAATAAAAATGATATTCTCTCCGATGCCCATCACGGAGTTCATGTCGTGGGTATTGATGATGGTGGTCATGTTGTATTCCTGTGTGATGCTATGCAACAGGTCGTCGATGACCAGCGAAGTCTTCGGATCAAGACCAGAGTTGGGCTCGTCGCAGAACAAGTACTTGGGATTCAGTGAGATAGCACGGGCAATGGCTACGCGCTTCTGCATGCCCCCAGATATCTCACCAGGGAATTTGTTTTCAGCGCCTATCAGATTCACGCGATCCAAACAATACATGGCGCGCTCCTTGCGTTCACGCAGGGTCATAGATGAGAACATATCCAGCGGGAACATCACGTTCTCTAGAACAGACAGGGAGTCGAAGAGGGCGGCGCTCTGGAAAATCATACCCATCTCACGGCGCATCAACACCTTCTCTTGTTTCGACATCT
>JAEEGH010020127.1_pt1 | contig 13917 bp, 20 predicted proteins | sample 9134181 | NCBI WGS metagenome assembly JAEEGH01 (sample SAMN16246544, study PRJNA631951) | gut metagenome | biome: gut microbiome; feature: rumen; material: DP-attached | host: Bos | place: Iran: Karaj | collected 2018-10
AGAGTTAAAAGATTAATTGTTGTTTATAATATTTACAGTTTATGATAAAGAATTTGTTATTGAAAAGATTTCTCAAGCATAATATTTTTCCTTTCGTGTCTTTTGTAAACAAAATTATTCCAAAAGATGAGAAAATGATATTTCTATATACGGCTAATAAAGGTGTTCAATATTGCAATCTAACATTGAGGAATTATTTCCTTGATCATGACTATGATAAAGAATATAAAATATATTGTGGGATTGAGAGGATGAGATATGCGGAAGATTTACCACGAGTGACATTTGTCAGTGGTATTCGTTCCGTATTGGTATTCCTTCGTTCTGCCCATGTATTCTACACAGTTGGTCAACTACCGATTAAACCATCAAAACATCAGTCCGTAATTTTCATGCAACACGGAAATGCAGATTTTAAGAAAATGGGCAAAAACATGAGGGTAAAGAATGGTAGTGAGTCTTTTTTCACGTATTTGATTGCTCCTTCTGAGCTTTATGTAAAGCCTAATATAGAGGCGTACGATTGTAGTGAAAATAACGTAGTTATTGCTGGGGATCCTATGTGTGATGAAATGCTCAATGCGCCTAGAAACAAGTATGATTTTAGTAAGTACTCAAAACTTCTTGTGTGGTTTCCTACTTACCGTCAATCTGACTATTTAGGATATGATGACTCACATTTGGATTCCTTAATTCCTTTATTTAAGGAGGAGGATTATAGCATGCTAAATGATATTTTAGCTAAGCATAATATTTTTTTAATAGTGAAACTTCATCCCGTACAGACGACTCCTTCTGATACTCAAAGGCATTTTAGCCATTTGAGCGTATATTCTCATGACGAATTCAATGAAAGTAAATATGACATGTATACATTAATGGCCCAATCTGATGGAATGATTGGCGACTATTCTTCAATGTCTATGCAATATCTTTTAATGGATCATCCTTTGGCCTTTGTTGTCCCTGACCTTGAAGATTATGGCAAGACAAGGGGGTTCGTGTTTGAGCATCCAGAGGATTATATGGGTGGGCATATTATAAAGACAAAAGAAGAGTTTGAGCAATTTGTTGAAGACTTCGCTAATGATAAGGATATCTATAAGAATAAGCGTCATTGGGTGTGTGACCAGGTCTATAAATATCATGATGCAAATAGTACTCAAAGAATTATAGAGTTAAGTGGTTTGGCTAAATGAAGGGTTAGCGATTTGTTTTGTTTGGAGGAAAGGATATAAGCATGATGACGAAAGATGATTTTATATTGATAACAGGTGCTTCTGGCTTTATCGGCACTAATCTAATAGAGCTGTTTGAAGAGAAAGGCTATCGGTTCGTTAATTATGACAAGGCTGATGTCACGAAGCCCAATCAACATAAATACTGGCATGAGGGAAATATCATGGATAAGGAAGCATTAGCTGTAGCCTTTGATAAGTACAAGCCAACTATCGTTATTCATCTTGCCGCCAGGACAGACACTCTGAGCGACAAACTGGAGGATTATATCGAGAATACAGAGGGAACGGAGAATGTTGTGAACGAAATTATGAAGCATGACTATGTAAAACATGCTTTGTTCGCTTCTACTCAATATGTTTATAAAGATAAGGTGACCCCCTTCGGACTGACGGATGATAGCTATGCCCCCCATACGGTGTATGGAATTAGTAAGAAAATGGACGAGGAGTATATTCGTAATTCTGGGATGAAATGCAAATGGACGATTTTCCGTCCATGCAACGTATGGGGACCTTGGCACATGCGTTATCCTAATGAACTGTGGAAGTTCATTGCTAAGGGAATGTATGTACATCCAAGCAAAAAGCCGGTCATCAGAACGTATGCTTATGTGAAGAATCTGGTACGTCAACTTGATGCCATCATGAATGCTCCTGAAGAGTTGCAGGATAAAAAAACGTATTATCTTGGTGACATGCCTATTGACAGCTATGTATGGTTGAATGCCCTATCGAAGGAGATAACAGGCAAGAATATCCTGCGCATTCCTAAGGTGTTCTTCTGGGCAGGTGCATTGGTGGGTGATTTTCTCCGTCTGTTCGGCTTCAACTTCCCGCTGTACTCCATGCGCTATCGCAACATGATAGAGGATTTCTATGCGCCGAGCAATGTAACCATTGCCCTTTTCGGTGCCTTCTCACAAAGTTATGAGCAGAACGTGAAAGAGACCATCGACTGGTTGAGAGGCGAAGGAAAAGGGTATTTTGAGTATTGGAAACATTTCAAATAATGGTGTTCTGTTCAATTTGGTTAATATGCTATTGTTGAAAGATCTTGACATTCTTGAATGTAGAGGATATGATTACGATTAAGGATTTTTACGACATCGTAGGAAAGAAGATGGCTACTGAGGTCAGCAAGGCGGTCATCAGGAATAATATTCCGCAACATATTGCAGAGCCGATGTGCGATGCCATAGACAGGCATGAGGCTGCAGAGCATTTCCAGCGTTTATTGATAGAGTATAATGAGTGGCTGGTGAATCAGCAGAGGCAGCAAGAAACGGTTCAAGCTTTTTTGAGGGAATATTATAAGTAAAATATGATTTGGTCTGGCAGTAATGTATTGGCCGAATGTTGTATTTTTTTTATTCAAAATTTGGTTATTACATATAAAATAACTAACTTTGCGCCATAATTAGGGGAAAATGGTCTATCTTATATCCTACGATATCAATGAGCAGGTGTATGATTACTCTGAAATGAAGGAGAGAATCAAATCATTAGGCAGCTTCCAGCACCCGATGAATAACCTTTGGTTTGTCAATACGAGCAATCATAGTGCCGACGGTATCTATGAAGCATTGAAGATGTATCTACACGAAAGAGACCATCTTTTCGTAATGAGTGTCGTTTATAATGCTGACCGTCAAGGGTGGATGCCTAGATCTTTTTGGAAGTGGTATAGAGAAAATACAAATGATTAAAGAGATACAGATTTCGCGATTTAAGAATCTTCGCCATACTGACAGGTTGGGCTTAGGTAAAATTAATTTATTGGCAGGTGCTACTGGTTGTGGCAAGTCATCTTTTTGTCAGGTGTTGCTCTGCTTGTCGCAAACATGGCGTAAGGGGGCTATGAATAATTTTCTACCTCAGGGGATATGGAAATCACTCGGCAATTACGACGATATTTATTATGCCTATGCTGATGATTCCTCTATGGAGTTCTTGTTGAAGTCAGATCAAGGTGACTATAATGAGTTTAAACTTATCTATCGAAAGAGCGCCTCTGCACCTACATTAGGAGAGATAGACAGTGCATATGTAAATGGTATGTCTATATTTGATGACTCAAGCAGTTGTGATGATGCAACTGATGGTAATAGCATGTATTCTCTTTGAGCAATTATTAGATAAAAGAGGTGCTGATTATGTCATAAGGGTGTTTCGCTTCCTCGGAGAGAAATCGCTGGAAATTTTTGTAGGCCATTCTATTGGACGCTATATCATCTCGAATTTAATGCCAGACAGCGAGCCACGTCTTTTTTACTATATCGTATTCACTATCGTGCTGAGCATCGTTGTTGATAGGATGAACTATTGCGTACAGCTGGCTTTGAAAAGGATATGAAACATGGATAATAAAAAGGTGCACAAATGACTTGTGCACCCGAATAGATACTACTTCCTCTTTGATTTTTCCCGTTGCGAAAGTGCGCTTCCTGCAGCAGATTTCGCTGCATCGCTATAGCGATTGTCGCGAAGAATCTTAGAAGCAGTACTTGCAACCTTGGGAGATGTTACTTTTTTTGCCATATCCTTGCTGTTGCTATGAGGGACAAATTGCGTAGCTGTCCCAAACACTACTTCACATTAGTATCTATGCAAATATAATGCCAAACAAGAATAATGCCAAAATGACAGATAAATATGGATAAGACAAAGGACTATTCGCTTTTTGCAGATAACATAGGGGATGCCGTAGCTGACTTTGTGGCTCAAGACAAAAGCCTTTCTTGGACTGTCAATATGCCAACAGCTACACAGCATGTTTACCGTATCACGAATGGGAAGGAAACGGGTGTTATTACCTTCTATTTCAAAAAATCCGGGCTGGTGTCGATAAATCCTCAGGGTGGACTGTCGGAAATATGTGACCGTTGCTGTGACTACGTGATAAGACAGACTACTATTCCCAATTTGCAAAAGAAGAGCTTCTCTATCAGGGGCTGCCTTATGGACAACTATGACTATTTCAAAGTGGAGTTGGTTGAGCAGCATAAGTTCAAGGTAAACGTGAAACCTGGCAGTGGAAATAGCGTGATAAAGGAAGGGATAATAGTGGAAGGAGGGAATAGAGGAAAGGTGACGGCCACTCTCTATAGTAACGGAACTTTTATGATTCAGGGCAACGTTACTCCTGCATTTGTGGAAGTGATGACGGAAGCTGTTAGTTGGCTATTGGATGCTGACAATGCCGATAAGGTGGGTAATGTCATCTCGCTGGAAAACGTCACCAATATGTTCAGTACGGACATTAACGTGTTGATACCTAATCTTTCAGTGTGTGGTGATACGGACAACGTCATCATGAGAATGGTCATGACATCGATAGCTCTTTTCAATTCGGGCGTGATAGTGGATGACTATGGTTGCTATACCTTTGGTATGCTGAAAGCACTTGAGGGATTATTGAAGTTGAGGCTCGAGATTGATTACGGGGTGATAGACAAACTGGGCGATTATTTCTACTATGACACGTCATCGCACTCTCACAGGGTAAGTGGCTCTGCGTATGATAGTAATATCAAGCTGAAGATGGCCATTAGCAAGACTTACAATTACTGGAATTCCAGACGGCACTCCTCATTTCATGCAGATGCTCAGATTTCGACATCAACGATGTACACCTACGAGGATGCGCTGGCTATTGGAACGAAATGTCTGGAGTGTATCAATGACGTTTGTAATAATTGGTGACTGTTATGGAGAGATTTTTTCATATAGAAGATATCGACAGTGATAGGCTGCTGGTAATCATACTATCCACGGAGTTGACCAGTGTGTACTGGAAGGATCTGCTGGATACGTTTCAGCGGAATATGTGGAGGAATCGAACTGTATATTTTGATTTTTTATATCGGAACGGTTACGAGAATAGGTTTTTCTCTGCGTTTCTGAATGATGAGTCCCGGCTGATGGGAAGACTGCACAAGTGCGAGATGGAGAGTACTTTTGATTGTATGAGCCGTAGGTATTTTGCCCGCCACGCGGATTTGCTGGTTGACAGCATACTGACAAAGGCACAGATAGAGGGTTTGTTAGATGCATTGTAATACGCTTTTCTTGTTGATTTCTTGTAGCGCATTCATCAACTATTTGAATAAAAAGTGAGAAAAGCTTGGTTGATTCGGAGAAAAAGCGTATTTTTGCAGACGAGATGGAGCAATTTGAGAACAAAGGGCAGGTTACCATTCATATCGAAGGGAAGTATGGAGCAGACAGGCTTACTCCAGAAAACTACGATATAACCCTCATGCAAACGGTATTGGGGTTTGCTGTTACGTTGCTCGATCTTGACAAGAGAAAAGAAAGGCCTGTTACAACTTTCCATGTTGAGAAAGGGTCTGTAAGTAACGTTTTCACCACCAGTAAGCAGAAAGCTGCGGAGTTTGCTTCTGTCCTTGCACTTGTAGCTGCTTCTTCGTCCATCGACCAGCTGGATGCCCGGACGGCTGTGGCTTTTGAGAATTTGCAGCGGTTTGCCATTCAGAACGATTTCAAGGTGGAGGTCTCATCATCTGAGTCAAAGGGTCATGCAGTTCGTATCACTCCATCTACTCGTTTTCAGAGGACAGAGAATTTCTGGACGGACGCGGAAGTATATTATTATGGCACTATCGTCGATGCGGGTGGCAAGAAGAGTTCGAATATCCATTTAGACACTAAAGACGGGCTTATAAAGATTGACGCAGACAAGGAGATCCTCACAAATATCGTAGGTAATCCGCTTTATCGGAAGTTTGGCGTTCGTGTGTTGGCGAAACAGAATGTCGTGACAGGTGATATTGACAGAAGTAGTCTGAAACTGTTGGAAATCATCGATTTCGAGCCAAAATTCGATATGGCATACTTGGAGGAGAAAATAGAGGCATCGACACCGCACTGGACTGGTGTGGATGCTGATGACTTCATACATGCAGTCAGGGAGGGTAGCTATGTCGGACAATAAAATCGTATTCTGTGATACAGGCTTCGTCATCCGCCTGCTGGACAAGACGAGTGATTTGCATGAGAATGCGCTGGGCTACTTCCGCTATTTCTTAGAGAATGACTACATTATCAGGATGAGCACGATAGCCGTAGCAGAGTTTTGTGTGAAAGACAGCATAGAGCATCTCCCATTGCGACAGATATTGCTTTCTCCCTTTAATGCCCTGCATGCAAGCAGGACGGGTGAGTGCGCACGGATTCTTTATGGCGCAAAGGCGAAAGGCGTATTGGAGGTGGATGCTCGCATCTTGATTCAGAATGATGTAAAGCTGCTGGTTCAGGCAGAATGTGAGTCGGCAGAGTTCTATCTGACATCAGACAGCAGAAGCAAGAGAATGTATGATGTATTAAGAGACAATGGGAAAGTGTCTTTCGACTTTACAGACATTCATGTTCCCTATAGATCAAAATTTGCGATATTTGATTTTGGGGAAGACTAAAGATAGCTACAATTAGTTTCTTGTCTGTTTCTCTATAAACGACTGGTCACATTTGTTGAGGTGACCCTAAATTTGTTTCCTTTTTATATTCATGTTGAAACTGAAAGAACTGGATATCGTGGAGTCGAAGGAGGCTCTGCAACAGATTCCTGATGGGAAGGTGTTTATCAACACGATCAATGCGCACTCGTTTAACGTGGCGCAGAAGGATGAGCTGTTTGCGGAAGCACTGGCCAATGGGGATTATCTGATACCTGACGGAGCGAGCATCATCAAGGCCTGCAGGATGCTGAAGGCAAAAAGCCAGCCGAAGGAGCGGATTGCGGGATGGGATCTTTTCGACTTTGAAATGCAAAGGCTTGAAGGAAAAAGTAAGGAGTTAGGGGTAAAAGGTAAGGTGATGTTCATGGGGTCGTCGGAGAAGGTTTTGACAAAGATACAGGAGCGGTGTGCTTTGGACTATCCGAACCTGGAGGTGATGACCTATTCGCCCCCGTACAAGCCTGAATTCTCTGATGAAGATAATGCAGCCATCATAAAGGCAATCAATAATGCTGATCCTGATTTGTTGTGGATTGGCATGACTGCCCCCAAGCAGGAGAAGTGGACCTATCGGCATTGGAAGGATTTGAATATCCATTGTCATGTGGGAACAATAGGTGCAGTATTCGATTTCTATGCGGGTACAGCAAAACGAGCCCCCAAATGGTGGCAGGATCATTCTTTAGAGTGGCTGTATCGTCTGTGTATAGAACCTAAGCGCATGTGGCGGAGATATCTTTTAGGCAATCCATTATTTTTATATAACGTTTTGAAAGAGAAAATTGGCAAACAATAATGAATAGAAAAGTTGCATTAATAACTGGCATTACGGGGCAAGATGGATCTTATCTTGCTGAACTCTTGCTTGAAAAGGGATATGATGTGCATGGTACCATTCGTCGCTCATCGGTAGATTTCCGTGAGCGCATAGCACATCTTGAGGGTACTCCACACTTCCATCTGCACTATGCTGATCTCGGTGATTCCATGAGTGTTTTAGGCGTGATTGGCAAGGTGCGCCCTGATGAGATTTATAATCTGGCTGCACAGAGCCATGTGCAGGTTTCGTTTGACTCCCCTGAGTTTACTGCTGACGTGGATGCTGTGGGTGTGCTCCGAATCCTGGAGGCTGTACGACAGTTGGGAATGACAGACTCATGTCGTATCTATCAGGCATCAACATCTGAGTTGTATGGAAAGGTGGAGGAAGTTCCTCAGAATGAGAACACGCCATTCCATCCATATAGCCCTTACGCTGTTGCAAAGCAGTATGGGTTCTGGATTGTGAAGGAGTATCGCGAGGCTTATAACATGTACTGTTGTTCTGGAATCCTTTTCAATCATGAGTCGGAGCGGAGAGGTGAGACTTTTGTAACTCGAAAGATTACTTTGGCTGCAGCCCGTATCAAACAGGGGAAACAGGAGAAACTATATTTGGGAAATCTTGGCTCTCTTCGTGATTGGGGGTATGCCAAAGACTATGTGGAGTGCATGTGGCTGATCCTCCAGCAGGAGAAACCAGAGGATTTTGTGATTGCGACGGGTGTGCAACATTCTGTACGTGAGTTCTGTTATTATGCATTTAAGCGTGTTGGCATTGAACTGGAGTTCCGAGGAGAAGGAGAAAACGAAAAGGGTATAGACAAGGAAACGGGTAAGGTCTTGGTAGAGGTGTCACCAGACTTTTATCGCCCTACAGATGTTGTCAATCTTTGGGGAGATCCGACAAAAGCCCGTGCAAAGCTCGGCTGGAATCCTGCAAAGACTTCCTTTGAGGAATTAGTTGCCATTATGGTTGATAGTGATATGGCTAAGGTCGCTTCGGAAGGGGCTGCTGAAAAGGTCAGGACAAATCTGGCCGAATATCTGGAGAAAGGCATAGTGAAATAATGGACTCAAAGGGATGGAAGAAGGAAGATGGAAGAAGGAAGATGTAAGATGGATGAGGGAAGAAGGATGATGGATGAAGTCACACAGATCTCACAGATAACACAGATAAACTGTTTATTAATGTCGGTGATTTTTTTCGAAGATAGTTTGGAAGTTAAGGGAATATTGTGTAAATTTGTGGCGTAAAAAGTAATAATGAATGATTATGTGCAGATATAATATCTCAATAGATGATGCAGTAATGGAACAGATAAGACCTTCTATTACCTGTGGTATGGAGGAAAATGCTTGGGTGCAACTTCAAGTGGAAATGCTTTTTTCGCACATGGCTGCTAAAATGAATACTGAAAAACAAGATAAGAAATTGCTTTCTCAGCGATTAAGGGGCATTGGTCGAGCACCCGAAGGTTTTGATTATAAAAAGGAATTGGAAGATCGTTTTTGATAATGAAACATTATCTTGTTGATACCAATGTCGTTATTGACATGCTTTTGGATCGTGAAGATGCTGAGGCGGCATGTGCAGTATTTGATGGCGCAGAACGTGGAGAGTATGTCTTGCATATTTGTGCGCTTTCATTTACGACAATGTATTATTCTCTTCGGAAGATTTTAACTCGAGAGCAACGGATTAGTGCTTTGTCTCAGTTGAGGGAGGTTTTGAAGGTTGCTCAGGTTGATGCTGGGGTTATAGATCTTGCATTGAAATCTGGGTGGAAGGATTTTGAAGATGCAGTGCAGTATTTTTCAGCAGTAGCAGATTCTCAGATAACTGCTATTATTACAAGGAATGTAAAAGACTTTAAGAATTCTACTCTTGAGGTGGTTGATTCTTTGGCTTTCCTCTCCTCTGACCCTGTGATGACATGATAGTACGCTTGACGTATGTCTGATGGAGGATAGAAGATGGCAGAAGGAAGATGGCAGAAGGAAGATGGCAGACGGAAGATGGATGATGGAAGATGGATGATGGAAGATGGATGATGGAAGATGGATGATGGAAGATGGAAGAGGGATGATGGATGATGGATGATGGATGATGGATGATGTCACACAGATCTCACAGATAACACAGATAAACTGAAAGATTATAAATGTCTGTGACTTTTTTGCGAAGATAGTTTGGAAGTTAAGGGAATAATGTGTAAATTTGTGGCGTGTTTTTTAAAAGATTGATAAATATGTGTCAGACTCAAGTTATATCAAGAAGGATAGGACGAATAGGAAGGAGGTCTTTTGACCGTAGGATGAGAATCGCCTCCCCGATGTTCGTAGAGAAGCGTGGCGAATTGTCGCGTATTTTGAACGAAGTGGACAAGCTCTGCGAATGTCTACATAACGAGTTTGCTACAATTACTCAGGAGGACTATCGTATGTTTGGACCTGAATTGAGGATTGTAATTAGTACTTTGAAATCGCTGCGCCAAGAGAGTCTCACTCGTAAAGAATTAAAGACATTTAATGACCGAATGCGTCAGCAGATAGCTGATTTGGAGGAACTTGACCATGATATTCGGGTGTTCCGAGTTGATGCTCCCCAAAATAAGGAACTACAGGCTGCGATGAATATGCTTGGTAGTCTTGATCTTTCAAAATACGTCGAGCAATAATGATTTGCTTTGTAAGTGTAAGTACATTCCGAAAACGCATAGTAGAACTGTTGAAAGTGAAACGAGGCGTTTATGGCGGGGTGACAAATGAGATTTGCCAAGCATTCAAAGATGCAACTATAGAGCAGATAAGACAGAATCGGGATATGATACTATTGAATAATGATGCGGCGGTTATTAAACTCCGTATGCCCGACAAGAAGCAACATTTGTCAAAGGCTGATGGGTACAGACTGATCTATATGGTTATGAAACAATCGCCTTTAGTGGCACTTCTTGATGTCTATCCTAAACGCGGTCCTTCGCAGCAATTGGATATTGAGGATAATGAGACTGCAAGGCTTGTGATGGAGTTTGTTACTGAACTACAGGCCAACCTTCTTGTTATGCATGACATCAATGATAATCTCAAGAGTATAGCTCAAGAATAGAATGGTTTTGATAATTATAAATGTCGGTGACTTTTTTGCGGAGATAGTTTGGAAGTTAAGGAAATAATGTGTAAATTTGTGGCGTTATTTTTATTACGGAAATTATGATATCAACGATTCAGAATACATCAACATTGCAGAGACCGTCGGCTTTAGAGGTCTTATGGGCTTTTTATCAGTCACAGCCTATCCGAGTAAAAAATGCTTTTCGTACAAGAATGGAAGCTGAAGAGAAGGGCCTGGTATATGTTCTTCAGTGGCAGATTGACCTAAAAGAAATAAAAGCGTTGAAAGATAATTGGGACGAAGAAGGGGCAAAACCTGCTAATCGTGTAGCAATTCGCAAAGTTCAACAACTGATGGGAAAGTTATCATCGGCAGTTGCTGTCAATGTTAGGCTATTTCCCACTCCCTTGGGGGCTGTGATGCTGAAAATGGAAACGGCTAAGGGGCGTATTAAAGGTGAAATAGGCGACACGCAGATGTCTTACTTTGTCAAGTATTATGGCGCTGCAACGGAGTATCATTCTTTTGAGGACTTGAATAAGGGTACTCTTGGTTTATTGGTCGCTAACATGGAACGTATCTTATGGATGAGCTATTTCACAGTTTGAGGTATGTGCATTCTGAATAGTTTGTGGATAGAAGGGTGTTTCTACCAATGATTCGTATTTTTGTTGCAACACATAAACCTGGTGCTCGGATAGTTGAGGAAGTTTATACTCCTATCCATGTCGGACGCATGTCGTATGTCAGACGGAGGATGGCAGATGGAAGAAGTGGTCTTGAACCTGATGATCCGATGGCGAGCATGATGGGGGATGATACGGGAGAGAATATCTCGGAGAAGAATCCTTCGTATTGCGAGATGACGGCACATTACTGGATATGGAAGAATGTGAAGGATGCAGAATATGTGGGGCTATGTCACTATCGGCGGTATTTCGGTGTGGACATTACTGAAGGGAATATTGATCTGTTGATGCAAGACACTGATGTGATATTGGTGGAGCCGAGCTATTACATGGATAGTGTGTATTCTTATTTTGCCAAATTTGTGGGGGCAGAGAATATGGCAATCCTTTCCATGGTGATGAAGAAACACTGTCCCGACTATTTTGATACATTGGAAAAGATATGCGATGGAGTGAAGTTCCATCCGTTTAACATGCTGATATGCCGTAAATCTCTGTATGACCAGTATTGTGAGTGGATGTTCTCTGTTCTTGGGGAGTGTGAGAAATATATCAAACCTTCTCCATATACCAATGCCCGAAGGGCTCTTGCCTATATGGCGGAGATGTTGACGGGTGTCTATTTCATTCATCGGCAACTGAGGATTAAGTCTGTTCCATATTATAAGGTGGATGGCGAACGGAAGGTGTTGATGACACTGACGGATGAGGAGAGACAAAAATGGTCGCAGTTGGAGTCTCTGCTTCAGCATGAATTGACGGACCAGGTCAGAGCCAACAGAAAGGAAAAGTTTGACAATCCCGCCATTCTTCTTGGATTGAAGAATGACGGGATTCTGTAGGGGGGGCATGCAATACATAGTTGAGTGCTTGATGTGTTTTTCTTATGGAAGAAACAAAGAAAAGAGGAACAAAGCTGAAATTGAAATATGGCAGAGATAAAGAATAAATTTCTCTATGAGCTTTCGCTGCTGAAGGAATCAGAAGATCATATAGAATTCAAAGAGGCTAAACGCAACTTTGATTTCAACGGTGGAAAGCATACAGATCCTAAAGAACGGAGGCATTGTATTCTTGGATATGTTGCAGCGCTGGCTAATGAACGTGGTGGCAGATTGGTCTTCGGGATGAAGGATCAGAAGCCTCATGAAGTTGTTGGGTCAAATTTTGAGGTTGGAAACATAGGCGCTTTGGAAGATGCAATCTATGAACGAATGCAAATACGAGTACGCATTGATGAGGAGTTTGAGCCTTCGGCAGACGATCCCAAACGGAAACGGGTCATCATCTTCAATGTTCCTTCAAGGCCAATAGGTAAAATGTTGAAGTTTGAAGGGGTTCCCTTGATGCGAACGGGAGAAAGCCTGCGAGAAATGGATGATGCAGAGATGCTGAAGATCTTGACTGAACAGGAACCAGACTTTTCGGCAAAGATATGTGAAGGATTAACAATTGATGACCTCGAACCCAAGGCGATTGAGGTGATGAAACAGAAGTATGCTGAGAAAAATGAAAATTCTGGGTTCGAGTCTGTATCAGATGTGCAGGCATTAAGCGACCTCGATTTACTCGTTGATGGCAAACTGAATTATGCAGCACTGGTGTTGTTGGGTAAGTCGAAGGCTATTAGAAAATACATGCCACAAAATAATGTGGTGATTGAGTTCAGAAACGACCCCGCTAGTATCCTGTATGATGACCGTATTGAGATACAGCAGCCTCTGTTTCTTGCTATTGATAATATCTGGGCATATATCAACCAGCCAACGTTGAATCCTCAGGTGCATATCAGCGAGGGACCATACATCTTTGATGTGAAACTGTTTAACAAGGAAACCGTGAGAGAAGCTGTGCTGAATGCAATTACACACCGTTCAATGATTGTGCAGAATGATGTTGTCATTAAACTGAGTCCTGCGGAATTGACAATTACGAATGCAGGAGGTTTCCCGATAGGTGTTGACAAGAGTAATGTACTGACGGTGAATAGTACACCACGAAGTAAGCGGTTGGCCGAGGTGCTGCAGAAAACTGGGTTGGTGGAGAAGTCAGGCCAGGGTGTGGACAAGATGTTCACAAATTGTATTATGGAAGCGAAGCCACTTCCTGATTTCTCGGCTACAGATAATTATCAGGTGAGTCTGACACTACGTACAGAAATACGAGATGTGCCGTTTCTGGTCTATATCAGACAAGAACAAGCGAGGAGACCGCAACATCATAAGTTGAATGTGTTCCAGTTGTTGGCCATTTATAAAGTGTGCTTTGGTGAGGAAGTGGAGATGAAACCTGCAATGATGGATGAACTGGTAGATGAGAGGATACTGTTGAGAGCGAAGAGTAGAAAACTCTCGATGTCGAAAGAATCCAGGAACTTGGTCTCTGAGATTGCTTATTACGATAGAAGTAATGGTGAGATAAATGGTGAGATAAATGGTGAGATAAATGGTGAGATAAATGGTGAGATAAATGGTGAGATAAATGGTGAGATAAATGGTGAGATAAATTCTCTTAGTGGTAGTCTTAAAGAGGTTTACTTAATTGTTAAAGAGAACCCGGGTATAAAAATAAAG
>JAEEGH010020128.1_pt1 | contig 13917 bp, 13 predicted proteins | sample 9134181 | NCBI WGS metagenome assembly JAEEGH01 (sample SAMN16246544, study PRJNA631951) | gut metagenome | biome: gut microbiome; feature: rumen; material: DP-attached | host: Bos | place: Iran: Karaj | collected 2018-10
CCGGGTCGTCGCCCACCAGGATGGTGGCGAGAATCGGGGTCTTGCCCGTCTTTTCCTTGAGTTTCGCCACGCGGGCGCTGAGTTCTTCTTCCGTGGTCTTGGCGAGTGCCTTGCCGTCGAGGATGAGTGCTGCCATAAAAGGTCTCCGTTTTTTGCCAAAAATAAAAAAAAACACCCTGCATTTTTGCAGGGTGCCAAGTGTTCAGTTGGAAATTTTTAGAAGAGATCCTTGAGGCTTGGGACCAAGGAACAGACAAATACCCACGGGTAGGAGAGCGAACCCTTCAGCCAGCCAGTCTTGGAGGAACTTGCGGCGATGGGGTCGCTTGTTGTGTTCAGCGAGTCGTGCAGGCTCTGACGAACGCCTTCGATGGAGCTATCGAAAGCCTGCTTGTGGGAAGCGGCTGAATTTATGTAATTTTCAAAACGATAGTTCATACTTTTTCCTTATATTTCTCACTCTTATGTGTAAATTTAGAAACAAAATGCCGTTCGCGCAACCCCTTTTGTAAACCGGATTTTACAACTGTAATTTTTATCACATTTTGCAATTATGGATAAAAGTGCCCTTTTTGAGCGAAAAAAGAAATATTTACCTTAAAAAGTGGTTTTTGAGGGGTGATTTTTCGTACTTTTGGGTGTTAAAAACGGTTCTAAAAAGTGTTCGCCTACTGTTCCTTTTGGGCGTTTGCTATCTTTAAATGTGTCAAAAATCACTATATCCAAGGACTTGAAATGACTTCCAAATACGTTTTGGGTGCAATTTTGCCCCTCTTTGGCGCTCTCGTTGCCTGTGGCGGTGCCCAGAAACCCGCCGTTGAACCGGTTGCCGAGACTCCGGCTGCGGACAGCACTGTTACTCAGCCTGCAAAGTTGGATCTGGATAATCCGACGAACCGCTATAGCTATGCCTTGGGTATGGATTTGGGCAAGGCGATTGCAAATGTCAAGGTTCCCTTGGATATGGATGTGCTGATGGGTGCCATTCGCGACGAGGTGGATTCGACGCGGCCCGTACAGATGGCGGATTCCGTTGCGGAATCGGCGTTGCAGGATTTGCTGCTGCAGATGCAGAAGCAGAAGGAGGCCGACGAAAAGGCTGCCGCGCAGAAGGCTCTTGACGAACAGACCAAGTTCCTTGCCGAAAATGTGAAGGATACGACGGTCAAGGTGACCCCGAAGGGAGTACAGTACAAGGTCATCAAGGCCGGTACGGGTATTAGCCCCAAGATGGCGGACAAGGTACAGGTGCATTATGTGGGTGCGCTTCTGGACGGTACCGAGTTCGACAATAGCGTAAAGCGCGGCGAACCGCTCGAATTCCCGGTGAACGCGGTGATTGAAGGCTGGCAGGACTTGCTGATGGTGCTCAAGGAAGGCGACAAGGTGAAAGCCTGGATTCCGAGCGCACTGGCCTATGGCGAGGCGGGTGTTCCGCCGATGATTCCCTCTAATGCGATGCTCGTGTTCGAGGTGGAACTTCTGAAGGTCTTTGCCGAGGTTCCGGCGATTGACAGTACTGCGCTTGCCCCGGCGGTGGAACCTGCGGCATCTCCTGCAACGAACGCGACGGCGAAACCCGCTGAACCTGCAAAGGCCGAAACGAAGTCTGCCGAGAAAAAGCCCGAGGCAAAGCCCGCTGCGAAGGAAGAAGCAAAGCCCGCAGCAGAAAAGAAGGCGCAGGCGAAACCCGCTGCTAAAAAGGCTGAAACGAAGCCCGCCGAGGCAAAACCTGCTGAAGCCGCTAAGCCCGCCGCCAAGAAATAGCACTTGAGAGAACACGATGAGTCCCCCGCGTAAGCGGGGTTCTTTTTTTTCTAAATTTTAGGTGACACTTTTATTTTCCTCCGGTGTTACAATGGTATGAACGGGAAAAATCTCCTTGACCGCATGGCTTTTTCGAAACTGTACGAGGCGTACGCCCCGATGGTTTATCGACGTTGCATGTTCTTGCTCAAGGACGATGCCGAAGCGAAGGACATGGTGCAGAACGTTTTTGTGCGCCTGTTCGAACGCAGCGAATCTCTGGATTTGTCGCAGCCGTCGAGCTTGCTGTGGAATACGGCGACCAGGCTTTGCCTGAACCGTATCCGCGACAAGAAACGCCGCGGACTGGACTGTGATTCGAGCGAACTCTTGCTTAGCATCGCCTGCGCCGAAGATGACGACGGCCGCGAAGCCGGCGGAATTCTCGCGAGGATTTTTTCCAAGGAGCAGGAATCGACAAGGACTATCGCGACTCTGCATTATGTAGACGGAATGACCCTGGAAGAAACTGCGGAAACCGTTGGACTTTCGGTGAGCGGCGTGCGCAAGCGTTTGCGTACCCTGCAACAGAGAATCAAGAATCTGGAGGTTGAAAGATGACTGTCGTCAACAAAATTTCCGATTTTAAGTTGGAGCGTTACCTTCTGGGTGAACTCTCCGCAGAAGAAATGAAGGCTTTGCAGCAGCGCGAGGCCGAAGACGAAATTTTTGCCGCCCGCGTGCGGATGATGCGCGAAGAAGGGAAACGCTTCTTGGCCGAAAATCCGTTTAGCGCCGTTGAAGATAAGCTAGAAAATGCGGAACGTCCGAACCGATCCTTTAACACGTTGTGGCTGAAGGTAGCTGCGGCGCTGGTAATCGCGCTTGGCGTGTTCTCGGCGGTGGTGCTGAACCGTAACGTGGAAATTACGGGTAGCTCCGCGGCAGGTTCCACCATGGATGTCGCGATGGCCGATATCGACAACGGAACCCGCATCAAGGGAATGAACGCCTCGCTCGAAGTCTGGAAAAAGACGGGTGACAGCGCAGTACAGATGGTGAATTTGGGCGATGCCCGCGAAGGCGACGAAATCCAGCTGCGTTACCGCGTTCCGCAAAAGTGTTTCGGTATGCTTTTCAGCATGGACGGTAACGGAACCGTGACGATGCACATGGGCGAAGGAAACCGCGCTATAGAACTCGAACCGGGCAAGATGACGACACTTCCGTTTGCCTACAAGCTGGACGACGCTCCGAAATTCGAGAAGTTTTTCTTGCTTACGTCCGGGGAAACGTTTGAATTCGACGGCAACGATATTGACAAGACCCTGAAGCAGAAGGGGGTTGAATCGGTTTCGTTTACGCTTCGCAAGGTGGAAAGGTAAGGGGGAGAAAATGAAGAAGATTCTAGGGAAGATTTTGAGCTGCGATTTTGGGATGAGCAGCATCGCTCTTTGTACGGCATGCCTGGTGGCGATTTTAGCGGTAGCGGGTTCTGCCCATGCGGCGGGTGAATCGATTGCGATTGAACGCTACGTTTTTGCGGTGAGTGCGAATAACGGCGGCAAGGAACGTCCGCGCCTGCGTTATGCCGAAAGTGACGCCCGCGCCTTTGCGAATGTGCTTTCGCAGATGGGCGGAGTCCCGAAGGCGAATGTCCACATGGTGACCGAACCGAGTGTCGCAAGCCTGCAAAAACAGCTGGACGCGCTCGACAAGAAACTTGTGGCGACAAAGACGGCGCATTCGGGCAAGGGGGCGAATGCGGCGAACGGTGCCGAAAATTTCCGCGAAGAAGTGCTGGTGTATTATAGCGGTCACGCCGACGAAAAGGGGCTCCGCCTCGGTGAAGAAGTCTATAGCTGGAAGGAATTCCGCAAGCGAATCGATGCCTTGAATGCCGATGTGAAGATTGCAGTAATCGATGCGTGCGGCTCGGGCGCCATCACGCGAGTGAAGGGCGGTGTCGCTGTCCCCGCGTTCATGGTCGACAAGAGCAGCGACATGAAAGGCTACGCCTTTATCACGAGCAGCACGCAAGACGAATCCAGTCAGGAAAGCGACAAGCTGAAGGGTTCCTTCTTTACGCATTCCCTGGTGAGCGGCCTCCGTGGCGCAGGCGACGTGAGCGGTGACGGCAAGGTGACGCTTTCCGAAGCCTACCAGTTTGCCTTCAACGAAACTCTGCAGAAAACCGAAGCGACGATGGGCGGTGCGCAGCATCCTAGCCGCGACATGAACTTGGCGGGCACTGGCGACGTGGTGATGACGGATTTGCGCAGTACGAGTGCGGGCCTCGAACTCGACGAGGATATTGACGGTCACCTGTTTATCCGCGACGAGAAGGGTGAACTTGTTGCCGAACTCTACAAGAAGCCTGGTCGCGCGATGAGCCTCGGTTTTCCGGCCGGAAAGTACAGCGTTCGCCTGGAACGTCCCGCTGAATACAAGGAAGCGACCGTTTCCTTGCAGGACAACTACCGCGCCCGTCTTTCCCAGAAACAGTTCAATGTGATTGCAGCCGAGAAGACGATGCTCCGTGGCGAAATCAAGAGCGAAGGCCGTAGCGATTCCGTGGAATATTCTCTCGACTCGCTTGATCATAACGGAAAATACCGCGTGACATTCAACCTGGTCGACAAGGACCGTGAACCCCGCAAGGGCTTGCAGATGGGCCTGTTTGTGACGCGTACCGACAACTACATGCTGGGTTCACAGATTAGCTTGTTTGCAAATATCGCCCGTAAGGAAATGCACGGCTTGCAGCTGACGGCTACGTTTAACGGAGCGAAAGAACATTTTGAAGGAGCTCAGGTTTCGGGCGTTGTCAACTATGCGGGTTCCTTTGACGGTCTCCAGATTTCTCCGGTAGCAAACATCGCTAAAAGCAAGTCTTCGGGGGCTCAAGTCTCGGCTGCGCTGAACTATGTGGGCGATACCTTGTCTGGAATGCAGATTGCGCCTGCGGCCAACTGTGCGCGGGTGGCAAAGGCTCAGGTTTCTGCGGCGATCAATGTGGCAAGTGAGTCCGATGTGCAGGCAACTGCTGCGATCAATATTGCAAGCAAGTCTAATGTACAGGCGTCTGCTGCGATGAACATTGCGGGAACCTCCGATGTGCAGGCGACTGCCGCGATGAATATCGCCGGAGAGTCCAACGTGCAGGCGTCTGTCCTGAACATTGCGGGCAGGATTGACGATGTGCAGGCGGGTGTCGTGAACATCTCGGGGAAGGCGAATGGCCGCCAGGTTGGTCTTGTGAATATCTGCGGTAGCTGCGAAAAGACTCCGGTGGGCCTCATCAATATTGTCGGTAACGGCGTGTGGAGCGTAACGGCTTCCATGAACGAAATGGGTGCGCTTGGGCTTTCTTTCCACATGGGTACGGCCTACCTGTTTACTGCCCTCGAAGGTGCCCGCCTGATTGAAAAGGGAACTCAGTTCAAGGAATTCAGCGATGTCAATGAAACCGGAATCGGTCTTGGAACGCAGTTTGGCAAGTATGGAAGCCACTTTGAGATGGAGTACATGTTCCTGACGGCACAAAACAAGCATGGGCTCTATTCGGATTTCTCGGGCTTTGAATACAACGACGGCGATGACGTCAATTTCCACCATCGTCTGCGTCTGGGCTACACGACTCAAGTTTTCCCCTTCTTCGGACTTTCTGTGGGCGGTTCTCTCAACTTTGCTCATGAAATCACTGGGGATAAGCTGTGGCTCAAGCCGCTGGCGGAATACCACGACGACTTCGGCAGTAAAGATCACAAGGCTCGTTGGTGGCCTGGTTTCTATGCCGGAATCACGGTGGGTAAGTTCTAACAGCAAACTTGTCACGTTCGCGGAGCTGTCATGCCCGCGAAGGCGGGCATCTCCTTTTATGAGAAAAAATTAAAGTGACACATCCGACTCCTTTAGGTGTTACAGTAGCAAATAAGAATTCTTATTTGCTATTTTTTATTAGAACGCGAGATTTTGCTTGAAACTTCAAATTTGCATTATCGTTATGTTGGCGGCAATCGCTGCTATGGCGCAAGAGACCGCGTCGGATTCCCTTGCGCCTGATTCCCTCGCACCGAAAGGAATTGTCTTTAACGGTGTCGTGCTGGATTCCTCATTCGCGGCAGACGAAAAGCTGAACGTGGAAATTCTTGAATCGGGTGAGGCGCTACAGACGACGGTCGGTAAGTCCTTCAGCGTCGTGCTTCCCGAAGATTCGCTCTGGAACATCTGCGTTACCAATTCCGACACGGCCGGAGCCGAAAAGGAAAAATGCTACGAACTCAAGTACATCGGTGCAGAACGTGCTTTCTCGCAGGCACTCGGCGAAGCATTTGTAGAAGACGAGAAAAAAGAAGGGGATGGCCATCCCCTCGCTGCTGCCGTTGACACGGCATCCGCTACCCCTTCTAGCGGGGACACCCCGCAACGCCCCGATTCTACAAACGTCATTGCGAGGAACGGAAGTGACGAAGCAATCTCTAGTAGCGATTCGTCTGACAGTACAAAGCGTGACGTCGATGTTGACGCTCTCCTTGCCGCAGGCGACAACGCGAAGGTGACCGAACTCAAGAAAGTCGTGGTGCAGCTCCGTCGCCGTCCAAAACGTAAGCCCGGTGAATCCGTAGTTTCCGCGAAGTCCATCAAGCGTATGCCGGGCCTTGCCGAAGCCGATGTCATCAAGAGCATCCAGGCGCTTCCCGGCGTGGTCGCAAGTTCCGATTTCAGTTCCAAGATTTACGTGCGCGGTGGTGCCGCCGACCAGAACCTTTTCCTGTTCGATAACGCCGTTGTCTATTCCCCGGTGCATTTCTTCGGACTTTTCAGCACCTTCCTTGTCGAAGGCATTGACGATGTGCAGTTCTACAAGAGCGGTTTCCCGGCGCAGTATGGCAACCGCCTGAGTTCGGTGCTCAAGATGGACGGCCGTGCGGGTGGTCAGGATACCGTGAACGAATGGTTCAGCAAGTCGAGTATCAAGATAAGCACTTTCGCCGCGCAGCTCCATACCGAAGGTCATCAGGGGCCGGCCCGTTGGGTGTTTGCGGGGCGTACGACCTACATCGGCTACGTGCTTGACCTGTGTAATGCCATTGGCCTTTTGGACCTGAATCTCGATTACGAGTTTACGGACTTGCAGGGCACCGTTATGTACAACTTCACTGACGATACCCGCATGAAGTTCAGCTACTATATCGGCAAGGACCGCTTAAGCTTTGACCCGCTCTATATGGACTGGGGAAACATCGCCATTCCGCTCGGCTTCTACCACCGCTTTAACGGCGACTGGGATTACAACGCGACACTTGCCTTTAGCGAATTCTACCAGACCATGAAAATCGGCGAACTCATGTCCATCGAGATGTACCTGTACACGTTTGCCGGAAAGCAGTGGCTGAATTTCAGGGGCATTTCGAACCATACGTTCACCTTTGGCTACGAGCTGGAATATGACTACGAACGTTACCAGGAACAGATGTCTACGGTAAGCGCGGCCGATATCCAGAAGCCTTTCCACCATGTGGGCTATGTGCAGGATGCCTGGAAATTTGCTCCCGATTATCTGTTGCAGTACGGCCTTCGTTTCAATTACCAGACCGCCGCGGAACATTTTGGCGTGGAACCCCGAGCCTCCCTGACGATCAACCTCGATGACGAAAAGACGCTTGAGTTTTATGGCGGCTACTATCTGCAGTACCTGAATTCGATTGTCTATACCGACCAGGAAACGCTGAACGAATTCTATTATCCGGCAACAAAAACGACCAAGGGAACTCAAATCGATCCTGCCTCGTCGTGGTTGCTTGCCGCGGAATACAGCCAGCGCGGAATCTTTGAAGACTACGATGCGACCGTGGGGGTGTACTACAAGACGCAAAACAACCTGAACACGTTCGTGGTCGAGCTCGACAGTAACGATGAAACGACTTCCGACGATTTTGTGATGGCGGACTATTTCGGACGCGCGGAGGGCTACTCCTTCGGCTACGAACTTTCGTTGCGTAAGGATAGGGGCTGGTGGTTTGGCGGTATCAACTGGAGCCAAAGCATTAGCGTGATGAAATCCGATGACGGTACCAGGCCGTATTACCCGAGCTGGCATCAGCCTTATGCCCTCAAGCTCGATGCGGGCATCAACTGGAAGGGCGACGAGAATGCCCGCCGAAAGCACAAGATTCCTGGCCGCTATTTCCGCTCGTCCATTATCCTCAAGTATTCGGCGGGAATGCCGATCAGCGAATACAAGGGCTACTACTTTTCGCAGGAACTCGGACACCAGGAATTTTCCGACCAGATTGTGGTGCTTCCGGGAAGCCGCAATGCGGGCCGCCAGACAGATTACTTTAGAATCGACGTGAAGCCGATCGACATCGGTCGCGAGGACAAGTGGAACTTCAGCTGGACCATTATCAACCTGACGGATCACGAGAACATGTTCTATACGTTCTACGACACGAGCAAGAATCCGCCCGAAAAGACCGAAGTGACCCAGTTCCCGTTCCTGCCGATCATGCTCAATTTTGAGTATTATTTCTAGCAGTTCGGCGGAGTGTTTCTTTCACGCCCCCTGATTAAAAGCTATCTTTACCCCGTAAAAAAATACGAGGTCCATTATGACATTTGAAGAGATGTTCGCACTGGCTTGCCAGCGCAAGAAGGATATGCCCGAAGGTAAGGGCACCACGGAACTTTTCAAGAAAGGTCCCCACGGCATTGGCAAGAAACTCGTCGAAGAAGCCGCCGAAAGCTGGATGGCCGCCCGTTTCGAAAGCCGTGACGCCCAGTGTCTGGAACTTTCCCAGGTGCTTTACTATGTGGCCGTGATGATGGCCGAAAAAGGTCTCACCCTCGAAGAAGTGTACGCAAAACTATGATTAAGGTAGCTCTCCCGAACAAGGGCATGCTCTTTGAGCCCACCCAGGAACTTCTGAAAGCTTGTGGCTACAAGGCTTCCAAGCCGTACAAGACTTTGACCCAGCTCGACACCAAGAACGGAATCGAATTCTTCTTCCTCCGTCCAAGCGACATCCCCATGTACGTGGGCCGTGGCATTATCGACGCGGGCATTACCGGAATCGACTTCAACGCCGAAGCGAAGAGCCCGGCGGTCAAGGTTCTTGACTTGCCTTATGGCGCCTCCAAGATGTGCGCCGCAGTCCCCAACGATAGCCCGGTGCAGTCCCTTGACGAACTCAAGAACTCGACCATTGCCACCAGCTTCCCGAACATTGTGGCAGGATTCTACAAGAAGCCGATGGCCTTCGTGGTGCTCGAAGGCGCCGTCGAAATCTCGGTGAGCCTCGGCGTGGCAGACGCTATTGTTGATGTTGTCGAAACGGGTACCACGCTCAAGCAGGCTGGACTGCGTATCGTGGGTGAGCCGCTATTCCGTAGCAATGCCGCCCTTTTCTGCAACCCGCAGAAAACCGAACTCGAAGAAGTCAACACGCTCATCCGCCGCATCCAGGGCAAGCTTGTCGCACAGACGTACATGATGATCGAGTACGACTGCCCGGCTGAACTTCTCCAGAAGGCATGCGAACTCACGCCGGGCCTCGACGCCCCGACGGTGACCAAGCTGCATGGCCGCGATTGGTATGCCGTGAAGGCCATGGTCCCGCAAGAAGAAGCGAACGCCATTATGGACAAGCTCTGGGACGTTGGTGCACGTAGCATCCTCCTGTTCGGTATCAAGAGCGCACGAATTTAACGCATGCAGTCTCTCGCCTATTTAGCACGCCAGCCTATCCTCGACCGCGAGGGTAAGATTTACGCCTATGAACTTTTGTTCCGCGATTCTCCCGAAAGCGATATCGCGGTGATTGCAAGCGATGTGCTTGCCACGGCGCAGGTGCTCGAAAATGTGCTGAACAACATCGGCATCGAACGCCTGATCGGTAAGAGCAAGGCTTTCGTGAACTGCAGCCGCAACATGTTGCTCGACAACCTGTTCGGTCTTTTGAACCCGAAATGCTTTGTGCTCGAAGTTCTCGAAGACGTCGAGGTGGATGATGCAATCGTGAAGGCCGTGCAGCGCTACAAGGCGCTTGGTTTCGAACTCGCGCTCGACGACTTTATTTTCAACGACGAATTCATTACGCGCTTCAAGCCGCTGTTCCCCTACATCAGCTACGTGAAGATGGACGTTGTCGACAATTCGCTGCAGTCCATGAATGCGGCGGCCACGTTCTTCAAGACGATGGGGATCAAGCTCCTTGCCGAAAAGGTCGAAGACGAGGCGACATTCAAACGTTGCGAAGACGCGGGGTACGACTATTTCCAGGGATTCTTCTTTGCAAAGCCCGAACTCGTGACCGGCAAGAAAATCGATGCCACGTCCGCTACGATTTTGCAGCTTCTGCTTTTGATCAAGTCCCGTCCGAGCCTCGAGGTCCTGTGCGACGGACTTTCGAAACATGGCGATATTTCCGAAAATCTGCTCCGGTTCGTAAATTCCGATTCGCAGGCAAGGCATAGCCGTATCGATACGGTGAAAGACGCCATCGTGTGGGTGGGCATGCGTCGCATTCAGGAATGGCTGATGCTGATGCTTTATGCCCGTCCGGAACTTGGCATGACCCCGCAGGTGTCGCCCCTGTTCCAGAATGCGAGCCACCGTGCGAAGTTCATGGAAAGTCTTGCCCGCAGCATCGACGAAAACGACGATGCGTTCTGCGCGAAGGCTTTCATGGTGGGGCTTATCAGCCGCATGGACGCCCTGGTACGGGCGCCTCTCGAAACCATTTTGCCCGATTCTCCTGCCGACGACGAAATGCGGGAAGCCCTGCTGAACCGCACCGGTCGCCTGGGAACGCTCTTGCGTCTTGCCGATGCCGTGGAACTCGACGACAGTGAATCGATCCGCGCAGGCCTCGGTGAACTGAACCTGAATTTTTCGCAGCTGAAACTCGGTATCAACGAATCGTACAGTTTTGACAATGAACATTGAGCCTCAAAGCCTGGATGCGTTAATCGGGGAATTCTCGTCGCTCCCTGGAATCGGGCATAAGACTGCACGAAGGCTTGCCTACCATATCCTCACCCGTACCGAGCAGGATGTGGAGCGTTTCTCGGAAAACCTGCTGAATGCAAAAAAGCGGGTGCATCCCTGTCCGCGTTGCTACGCCTTTACCGATGAAGACCTCTGCCCCGTGTGCAAGTCCCGCGAAGGATCGAAGTCCATTTGCGTTGTCGAAAAAAGCTCCGACATACTTCCTTTTGAACGCTCCGGAATTTACAAGGGAACTTACTTTGTTCTGGGGGGAGTTGTTTCGCCGCTCGACGGGATCGGCCCCGAACACCTGCACCTGCCGGAGCTTGTCCGGCGCATTAAGGACGAGGGAATCGAGGAACTGATTTTAGCCCTAGGCTCTAGTCCCGAGGCCGACAGCACCGCCCTGATGCTTGACCACATGCTTGCAGGAGTAAACGTCAAGCGTACACGTCTTGCCCGCGGAATCCCGATGGGCAGCGACCTTGAATTTGTTGACGAAGTTACCATGCTCCGAGCCTTTGAAGGGAGGGTTAGTTTATGACGGTTCATCATGCTCCTGTCGTGGTGGGCGGATACAAGATCGTCTCCGCTGAATTTGTGAAGGGTGCTACAAGCATCAAGCACCTGCCCGAGGAACGTCTGCCGCAAATAGCCTTTCTTGGTCGCTCGAATGTGGGCAAATCTTCGCTCATGAACGCCCTCATGGGCCGCAAGGACCTGGTAAAAGTGGGCAGAACCCCCGGAAAAACGCGTGAATTGAATTTTTTCAAAGTCAACAACCGATTTTTTCTAGTAGATTTACCTGGTGTAGGCTTTGCAAAGGTCAGCAACAGCAAGCGCGACCAGATGTCGGACTTTATCCGCGACTACGTGGAAAAGTGCAAGGACCTGAAAGGGCTCGTTTATTTGGTGGATGTGCGCCACGGCGGACATGCTATCGATTTCGAGACGGTCGAGAACATCCGTGCGTCGGGCTGCCCCGTGCTGATTGTTGCAAGCAAGCGCGACAAGGCTAACCAGTCGGAACTCTCGAAGGGACTCCGCTCTATCCGCGAAAAGTTCGGCTTGGACGAAAATCCGCTATGCGTGAGCTCGCTCAAGAAATTCGGACTGGAACACTTGTGGCAAAGTATCTTGGAAGCTTTGGAGTTGTCCGGGCAGGAAAATGATAAGGAAGGCATATAAGAACTGGCAACGTCTGACGCCTCCCGCGAGAGTGTTCCACTCGCTGGGGCTTTTCCTGTTGCGCCGTCCTTGGGGCCAGCTCTGCGCCCTTTTCTTCAAGGCGTTTACAAGTATCTTTTCGCATAGCCGAAGCTTCAAGACCGACTCCCGAAACATCATTTTGCAGACCTTCTTTACGGGTGTCGAAATTTTCCCGATTCTTTTTATTGTAGCGACCCTCTTTGGAACGATTGTGATTTTTGAAGTTGTTTCCATGATGGGGCGTGTCGGCTTTTCGGATGTGGTGGGAAGCCTGATCGTGGTGATTATCATTCGCGAAATGGGGCCTATCCTCACGGCGTTTTTGATTGCGGGCCGAAGCGGATCTTCGCTCACGACCTACATCGGCAGTATGGTCATCAATTCCGAGGTGGACGCCTTGGCGACAATGGGGGTGGACCCGATCCGTTTCTTGGTGATGCCGGGGCTTATTGGTGGATGCGTTGCCACGGTCATCATGAACATCTTCTTTAGTACGAGCGCGATTGTGGTGGGGTACTTTATCACCAAGATTCTCATTATCATGAGCGGCATTGACCTTAACGTGCAACTCACGTGGTCGTATCTGAGTTCTGAAATTCTGGGCGCTGTCTGGTGGTCGGACTTTGTTTTTGTGATCCTGAAACCGATCATATTCGGTGCCATCATTACGACGAATGCCTGTTACCAGGCCCTGAATATTCCGCGCGACATGCGCCAGGTTCCCAAGGCGGTTTCGCGTTCGGTCATTAAGTCTTTCCTGTATGTTGTGATTGCGGACGTGATTTGTTTGCTGTATTTCTTGCCGAATTATATGAGCAACCTCAAGACGATTATCTAATGCTGGACGAAGCTTTAAGAATGGAAGATATTCACCTTGCGTATCGCGATATCGCAGGAACCATGTTTTCTAAGCCTAGGACGCTTGGCTTTTTCCAGGGTGAAGAAACCGACCCGCAAAAGGAATTGTTCTCGGATGTTAATTTGGTTGTAAAACGCGGCGAGACCCTGTGCATCGGTGGTGGTTCGGGCCAGGGCAAGAGTGCCCTTTTGCGAATTATTGCGGGGCTGATTCGCCCGACGCGTGGCAACCTCTACTACTTTGGCGAATATATTCCGCCCGAAAGGCTTACGGCGCTCGAAGTCGCCAAACGCCAGGTAGGGATGGTTTTCCAGAACGGGGCCCTGATTTCTAACCTCAGGGTGCGTGACAACATTGCGCTCCCGCTCCGTTACCACAAAATGGGATCTCCCGCCGAAATCGAAGAAAAAATCAACATGGCGATGGACCTGATGCGTGTGCGCGACGAGGCGGACCTGTTCCCGCACATGCTGAGCATGGGCATGCAGAAACGTGTGGCGATTGCCCGCAGCTGGGCCATGGACCCGAAGCTTTTGCTGATGGACGAACCTACGGCGGGGCTCGACAACTACAACCGCCGAAACCTATTGCCGCTGATCGACAACATGCGTATGCTGTTCAAGACGACGATTATCATCGTGACGCATGACCTGTTGATTTCCGATGAACTTGACTGCAATATCTGCTTTGTTCACCGTAAAAGCCTGAGCGAACCGCATTCCTTTGACTACTGGGTGAATTCCAACAGCGAAATCTCCAGGGAACTTTTCCGCGACCTCCGCACCAGCGGCTAGCCCTACGCGCGTTCCCCCCCCCCTGTCATCCCCGCGCAGGCGGGGATCTTGCGCCTCGTAAAAACGGTCTGCTGTTAATAGATTGTTGATATGTTGATAGACCCGCGGGGGAAAGGTAAAAAATGTCCGTAAAACTTACTTACAGACGCCCCTGACCCCTTGATTTATCTAGGAATTTTTCTAATTTTGAGACTCAAAAAATTTGACTTTTACTAAAGGTTACTAAAATGAAAAGAACATTCCAGCCTCATAATCGTAAGCGCGCCAACAAGCATGGTTTCCGTGCCCGCATGGAAGACCGTTGGGGTCGTGCTGTT
>JAEEGH010020130.1_pt1 | contig 13916 bp, 15 predicted proteins | sample 9134181 | NCBI WGS metagenome assembly JAEEGH01 (sample SAMN16246544, study PRJNA631951) | gut metagenome | biome: gut microbiome; feature: rumen; material: DP-attached | host: Bos | place: Iran: Karaj | collected 2018-10
AGCAGTCGCGCATAAACGTACTGAACGAGATTTTCAAGATTGAGAACGATCTCAACAAGCATTCGATAATCGAAAACAAGATACTCATTCCGTTGGTTTCAAAATACGAATAACATGAGCGGAAAAGTCAAGATAACAATAATAGAGCCGTCGGAGATTGTCGTTACAGGGCTGAAACGACTAATCGAACAGAACATCAGTTTCCATGTTGTGAAAACATTCTGCTCTGTGCACGAATACAACACGATGCCCAACGGCAACCCAGACATCATAATCGTCAACCCACTGACAACGGCCGACGACAGTTCTGATCTTAGGAGCCTACTGCAAGCCAGCAGCAATACCGCAATACTGGCAATAAACTATGGTCCGTACGACGAGGAAGCATTACGCGACTACGACGGTATAATCGGCATATTCAACACCCACGAGCAAATAGAGAAAAAGTTGTCGGCAGCCATAAAGAACACTTCCGACAAGGAAACATACGACAACAGCAACGAACTTTCGACACGCGAATGCGAAATACTGACAGCTGTTGCCAAAGGCAAGACAAACAAAGAGATAGCCGACGAGTTCAACCTGTCGATTCACACGGTGATTTCGCACCGCAAAAACATATCGCACAAATTAGGCATCAACAGTATTGCCGGTCTGACAATATACGCGGTTATGAACAAACTACTCGATGTCGAGGATTTTTAACTCACCCTTATCCACATTATCAAATCAGGGATTCCCTCTTATATCGCAAAAGAAGACTATTTTACCTTAATGTCCTTCAGCCAGTTGCAATTCATGAAATCTGGCATTGCAAGGCATCTGTCTTCAGCGGCCCTCATAACCTCCTGATCTTCCGGTGTTTTATCCTTATAACCCAGCATATGAAGTACGCCATGAATAATCACCCTGAAAATCTCGGTAGTTTCGGTTGAATACGTCTTTGCGTTCTCGGCAACCCTGTCAACGCTTATATAAATCTCACCCGAAATCTTGTCGCCCTCGGTATTGTCAAACGTAATAACATCTGTGAAATAGTCATGATTCAGATACTGCTTGTTCATGTCCAACAGATAGTTATCGGAACAAAAAACGTAGGAAATCTTCCCGACTTTCTTCTCGTGGGTTTCGACGACGTCTTTTATCCACTTCTTTAGCGCTATGTACTTTACCCTCGGCTTTTCTACATCAGCACAAAAAAACTCTATTGCCATATTATTTATCCTTTAAATTTTTTAAATATTCCTTATATTTCGTTTTGTAATAGTCTCTTAACTTCAAATTGGAGACCTGCAACAATTCGTTAAACCTTATTTCGCTTTCTTTTTCTTCGAATGCCTTGTCGGGATTGCTTAGCTTGTACTCCTTAGCCTCGTGCGACTGACGTTTCTGCTCAGTTTCACGTTCGTTCTGACTATTCTCGGCCTGTAGCAAACGCGTAATTATCTGCTCCTGACGGTTTATAGTCTGCTGAGTAACATTGCGGTTCACCAAATCCCTGATATTCTGCTCAATCATCTTGTTGGCTTCCTTCAGATACTTGGCTGCATCGGGACTAAGTTCGCCATTCATCATGTCGTTCATCATCTTCTGCATCATTTCCTGCTGCATAAGCATTTTGGCAAGTTGTTCGCCATTCTGTCCCTGCTGACCGCTTTTCTTCATCTGGTCGAGCATCTGTTGCATCTGCTGTTTCAACTGCTGCTGCATATCGCGCATCTGCCCCATCTGCTTCTGCTGCGGCTGTCCTTGACCCTTGTTCTTGCACTTGTTGCAACTCGAATTTGAACTATTGTTGCTGTTCATCTGCTGCTGTTGCATCTGGTCGAGCAATTCAGAAAGCAACAAAGCAAGGTTGTTGGCCGATGTCAACACCTTCTGCTGGGATGTCTGCGCCTGATATTTCTGCGTGTTTCCCAAGTAGTCCATTACCGACGACAAGCCTTTTCGTATCTCCATCACATCCTTTGAGACCATCGAAGCCATACCCGGCACCCGCCCTGCCAATGCATTGATAGAATCCCTGATTACAGCAAAGTTATCGGTTATATTCTTCTGGCGGACTACATAATCCTTGTACTGCGGCGACTTGTACGACAAAGGCTTCATTCCCGACATTATGTCCTCCTGGTCGAACGAGAAAGTGAGCACATTTTCGAGCAACTGCCTTACGTTCTCCATATTTTCGCCGTTCTCCTCCATCTCCATCTGCGCCATCATCGAGTTCATCTTCTCCGACAACTGCTGCATCTTCTGCGAACTGTTCTTCTGCTTGTCCGATGCCTTGTTGTTCTTGTTGTCGTTAAGGTCGTCGCTGGACTGCTGCATCTCGTTTGAAATGTCGTTCATCTCCTGCTTGAAATCCGACAACGGCATCGGTTCCTTCAAACCGGAATTCTTGTCCAGAGTCTTTTCGTACTCTTCCTTCAGTTTGTCGAACTGCTCATTGAGTTCGCTTTGCTCCTTCTTGAGTTCTTCCTGCGACTTGCTCTTATCCTTGGTTTCCTCGGCAAGTTTCTTTTCCTTTTCGGCAAGGTTTTCCATCTGGTCGGCAATGCTCTTGACACGTTCCTCGACTTCCGAACGCTTCAGCAGTTCGAGAGTATTGTCCATATTCTGCTCCATCTCCTCGACCGACATCTTGAACTCCTCCGACTTCTTGAAGAAATCGTCCTTGTTGAAATCCTCCATCAACTTCTTCATCTCCTCAATCATCTGGCGCATCTCGTCAGTCATGAGGTTTTCCATTAGGGCGTTTATTTCGGCCTGCTTCTTCAGAAGTTCCTCGCTCTTCGAGAACTGCTCCTTTGCCTGCTGCAACTGGTTCTGCTCCTGCTTTATCTGCTCCATAAGCTGTTCGAGCTGGTCTTCCTTCTCGATGATGTCCTGCATAAGTTGCGAACGGTCGTATGGAGAAAGGCTTTCGTTGACAAGTTTGCGTTTCAACTCGTCGATGCTCTTCTTGATGTCCTCGCTGATTTTCTTTGCCTCATCAACCTTGTTCTCAGTTTCGCTGTTGGTCTGGTCGCTCATATCCTGCAAGTCCTGAGCCGACGGAATATTGAATTCCATAACCTTTGAGCGAGCAGTCTTTGGTCCGCTGTAACCGTCATTGTCGGCAACCTCAAAATAGTATGTAAGTTTGTTGCCATTATGCTCAACCGACGCAAAATCAAACGCATAGTAGAAATCCTGCGAACTCAGCCTCTGCGAGAACTGCACTGGCGACTTCGAAATTTCCTTGTCACCGTCGAAGCAATGGAAAGTCAGGCGGGTGAAGCCATAGTCATCATCGATTGCACCCTTGAAATACACGATTGCAGGATTGGTGCTGTCTTTTGCTTCATTTACGACAATTGCCGGATAAAGGTCAGGAATTACGCGGATGCGATACTTGATGTCAACAAGTTCGCTGAAATAGTCGTTGGCGACAAACAGCGAATAGTCGCTGCTGGCGGTAATGCGTTTGCTCAACTTGTACTCGCTGTTGTTCTTTTCGGTCGGCAGAACGGTGCTATCCATCACAATCACAAGCGAATCGAGGTTTGCCGTGCCAAAAGTCCAAACAACATTGGAGCCAATCGGCACTTCCATATCGCCAGAGTTCTTTATTTCAATGGCATCGAGCCCAGTGTAAGCCATCGGCGTGATGTTCACCTTGAAATCCAAGATTATAGGAGCCGGCAAAACGCTAACTTCGTAATCCTTCGACTCTACATCCTGTGCCGTGAAATAGAACTTGAACGAATTATTGAGCGTCTTGAAGTCGTACTTGAATGTCGATGCCGACAGTTTTTCCATATAGAAGGCATTTCCGCCAAAGTTTATCATCACTTGCTCGGGCACGTAGTCTCCTTTGACAGAAAGATTTACAGTAAAATCATCGCCCTGCCTTACCTGCAGCGAATCGTTTTCCAAGTAGAAAGCAAACGGTGCTGGCATCTCGAAATGCTCGTCGTACTTCACAATTCGCTCGGTGCCTTCGGTAACGATTGCCGGCTTGAACGAAATTATCAGCACAAAAACCAGCACGACAGGAGCCAAATACACCAGATATTTGACATTTTTCTTTATCTTTATTGCCGACAGGAACGGTATTGGCGAAAGTTTCTCAATTCTCTGCGAGATACTTGCATAAATAAGGTCGCGAGTTTCGGTATTTGCATCAAGCAATGAGTTGAGTTCCAAAGTGTTCTGCAACTTGTCGGCAACTTCGGGGAAATGTTTGCCAAGAATGCGACTAGCCTCAGAATACGACAGGCGTTTGCCGATTTTCATAAGCTTCAGCAACGGCCAGAGTATCATAGTTACAAAGACAATCGCATAGAGCGTTATCGACGAGACAAACAGTGCAGTACGGAAAGCCGACGAGAACCTGCCGTAGTATTCCGCTATCACAATAATGAGATACCACAGACCTGAAATGGCGAGCGCAAGTATAACACCCTTTACTATCTTGTTCAGATAGTATTTCCTGATAAACTTATCAAGTTTGGAAATCAGTATGTTATACTTTTCGTCCATTTAAATTTCAAAACGAACAAAAATAGTAAAAAATGGCGATACTGTCAAAATAAAAATTAAGTATGGATAATTAATAATGGACTATTGACAATCAATCGCCCCTTCGACTGACGCTCAGGGGGCTTTTGTTATTGTCAGTACACCACCTTCACCGTCATATTTGTTTCTTCCTTTAACTTGCTGGCAATATCGAACGAATACCTGTAATATTCAATGTCGGTAATGCGACCTGCATCATCTGTAGTGTACTTGTGAGTAAGCAACAAAACTCTTGTCATCGCACCATCGCTGTTATAGTTGCTGCCCTTTATCTCAGATGGCATATATTTGGAAACCAATCCTTTGGGTGCCACAGACTCTACAGTTGGGAATCCGCCAAACATATCCGAAAAAGCCAGTACATCAATGTTTGGACGAACAACATTGCTATACTTGTATTCAATTGTATCGTACCAATTTCCATCTTCAACACACAAGACGGCAGTCATTTTTGAAATATTGTCGCCATCCCACATATATTTGTTTCCACAATCGGCATCACCACAAGCACTCAACTTTCCGGAATTGTATTCGTATGCTGCAACCGTAACCGTATCTTCGGTTATCCATTCTTTCTTAATTACAAAACCTTCCGCATCTAGCGTAAGCGTCAACTTTTCCTTTGGTCCTTCGCATACAATTGTGCCGTTGCCGTAAGTCACAGTAGCCTTTTCGGTAAATTCCGATTCTGCTCCAGCATTGTAAGTCGTAGAAACCGCAACCAAACGCCCCGATTCGTCGTACTCAAAATCGACAACACGTTTCTGCCAGTCGTCATCGTTTATCAACAGTTGCTTTACAAGATTCTGAGGCTTTTCCTGAACATTTTCCGCAATGCTGTCGGTTTGCTCGTTCTGATTGTCTGCATTTGCACAACTTAGGCAAATCATGCACAACATCCCTATAACTAACATCAAGTTTTTCATAATCTTATCCCTTTTAACGATTTAACTTCTTAGTAACAAGAACACAATGAAAATATTATGGAGACCAATCTATTTATCGCTGTACCCTTTCGTAATAGATATTCTTTACATTGGAAGCTATCGTATTGTCCCAAAAGTTATAGAACATAATGCCATTAGGCGAATAATATTTAAGATTCTTATTGTAAGCCATATATGATGCGCCCTCAATCCTAATTGTAGTGTCATTAAGCAAATAATATCTGCATCCTGCCAAGCCCGAATGTCTTTCTATTATGCCCGAAGTCGTAAAAACAAGAGTATCCTTATAATCATAAAAAACGCCTTCCGACATTGAGGCATTTACTGCCCATTCGCCTAACAGAAATGAAGTTGGGCTTATTGCTGTACTCCTAAATACCAAATAATTATTTTCATCCACATAGAGTTTCATTGTATCATCATTTATTTTGTATGTAGAAGATTCGTTAATCCTATCCTGATATAAAAATCCATCATCACATTCATTCATATACGTCATCGTTCCTATCCTAATCGTAGTATTTACAGAATCGCAAGAGAAACGACCATTAATCTCATTGCAGCAAGCAACTCCAGATATGCTGTCCTGATAAAAATTAAGCAAAAAAGGATATGGATTGATTTGCGGCCAATGTTCCGGCGTTCTTGAAACATTATTTTCCACGAAAGCAACCAGTTGCCACGATGTATTCACAAGCGAATACAATCTTGTATCTGATTGTTGTGGCTGCTCCCGATGTTGCTGATTTTGCGTCGCCTGTGGTAGAGTTTCAATTTCCTGCTTTTCACAACCTATGACTAACATTGTTCCAACGACTATCATTGCCACCACTAATGGCATTGCTACATTTTGTAACATTGTAAGTTTACTCATAATACATTCATTTTTTATTTAACATTATTTTCTCCGCCTGCCCAACTTTACGTTGCAAAGATAATCCAATTTTCTATATAACAACAAAAAATTACTAAAAAACAAAAAACGGCATCCCAAATGGAATGCCGTTAGTGAAAATCTCGCAAATTCAATTTTAATAATCACCTAGTGGAGTTTCGGGCAACTGAGCCAAGGCTGCAGCAAGCTGCTCGTCGTTTGGCGGTGTGCCGTGCCACTTGTGTGTTCCCATCATAAAGTCAACACCCATACCCATTTCGGTCTTCATGAGTACAATGACAGGCTTCTTGTTGCCGAGATGACCTTTTGCATCGGTGATGGTCTTGCGCAAGTCGGCAATGTCGTTGCCTTTGCACTCGAGTACATACCAGCCAAATGCTTCCCACTTAGCCTTAACATCGCCAAGTTTCATAACATCTTCGGTTGTACCATCAATCTGCTTGCGGTTAAGGTCAACAAAAGCGATAAGGTTGTCGATTTCGCGGGCATTTGCAAACATAGCAGCTTCCCAAACCTGACCTTCCTCGATTTCGCCGTCGCCCATGAGGCAGAAAACGGTATGGTTGTCGCCATTGAGTCTCTTTGCCAATGCAGCACCGCAGGCGGCCGACAAGCCCTGTCCTAGCGAACCTGATGCAATACGGATTCCCGGCAAGCCTTCGGCAGTGGTCGGATGACCCTGCAAACGAGAGTTTATTGCGCGGAAAGTCTTGAGTTCCTCTACTGGGAAATATCCAGAACGAGCAAGAACGCTATACCATGCAGCCGATGTATGACCATTGGAAAGGAAGAACAAGTCCTGTCCCTTGCCATTTATATCGAAATTCTTGGGGTCGTGTTCCATCACATCGAAGTACAATGTTACCATCAAGTCGGTTACGCCAAGTGAACCGCCCGGATGTCCCGATTTCTTTGCATGAATCATTCTCAGCAGGTCGCGTCTTACCTGCCTAGCAATTGTCTGTAATTCGGCAACTTTATCCATATTTCTATTTATAAACTTTTAATCTAACCTTTTTTGCCTCAAGTAATACAACTTTACCTCCTTCCGACACAACCAAAGTATCGTTCTGCTGTTTTCTCGTTTCCAATAATTTTCGATAAGAAAGATTCAATCCATTAAGAATTTTCTTTCGTAGTTCTTTAATTTCGCAATTTTCCATCTGTAATTATTTGATTAAAAACATCATCGTCATAAACATTCAAGACCTCTTCCTTAGCGCCATCGGCAATGAGCTTGAAAGGATTGTTGGAATTGTCGATAACCATCCAGTAGTCGGAAATCGGAATGTATATCTGCGACAGATAGCGCATTCCAGCCACATACCGTCTGTAAACCACATCCTTAGGCACATCGTGACCACCATGTTCCACACGTTCCTGCACACGGCGCAAAGCAAGTTCAGGAGTGTCAAGCCAAAAGAAAACAAGAGTTACCTTGTAGCCCTTGTCCTTTGCCTTCTTTATTATAGCCTTGAATGTCTTTGTTGCCAAAGTTGTCTCGAAAGCGAAATCGCTTCCTTCCTCGATGAGAGCGTACATGCGCGACAGCATTATTCTTGTTGCTTCGAACTTGATGCCCCTCGATTGAGCGGACAACTCCTTGGCTATTTCGTCGGAATTGATGAATTGCGTACATTCCAGCATTTCTGGAAGTATGGAATATGAAGCCGTAGTCTTACCAGCTCCATTGCAACCCGCAATTACATACATATTCATATTGTATATCATCAATTTTTTGACGATGCAAAATTACCACATTTACAACTACTATCACCCAAATGAATTGTTTATTTGTGAACAATGGGATTTAATAAATAGATAACAAAATGAGAACTAATAGCTTACAATAAATATTATAAATGATTTTGTTCGGGAATACCTCCTATTCCACCGACAGAACCTGATCAAATATATCCGGATATTTTACAGGTCTCCTCTTTTCCATATCGACAAATGCTACCGTTACCTTTATGTCGTTGAGTAGTTCATCCTTGGCATTGAAAATACGCTGGTCGAAAACCATCCTTGCACCACGAAGCATTACAACACGTGTCCTTACAACTATATCCTCATCAAGATACGCTGGCTTGTGATAATTAATTTCGGCATTAGCGACAGGACATACAATGTTCAATTCGCTTGCCATCTTCGAAAAAGGCATACCAACCTTGTGCAGAAAATCGCCACGCGCAGCCTCGTATATGCGAAGATAGTTACCGTAGTACACCACGCCCATAGCATCGGTGTCGGCATACAAAACACGATATTTATAAGTTGTTTCCATTTGTCAGCCTTACATAAATCTGCCTTGTAACCCAAGAATCGGTTGCCGCATAGCGAATTTGTTTTTCTGTCAGCACATCGCTTTCCCAGTTGCTAAGTTGCTGCGACTTCGAAATTCTTACCCCCAACACTATTGCTGACAACTTGCGAAGACCTTTCTCCTCGATGCCATATTCCGACACAATGCTCTGCAAATCAATAAATCCGGCAGGCTCGAAAGGCGTAAGTTTCTGCAAACCCTTAATGTCGTCGCGACTTGAAAGGCCTATTTTTGTAAACCTGTCGGATGAAAGCAAATTGCAAAGCTCTGCCGGCAGACCAATCTTGTTGAGCCTGAAAATATATGTTTTCTCCCTACTGCTCAACTGCAGTAGCGCCACATTCTTCCTATTGGCGGCACCCTTCTTGAAACAAGGCTTGGTTTCGGTATCGAATCCCCAAAGAGTTTCGAGGAAAAGCTCATCCTTCACCTCACGAAACTTCTCCAAAGTATCCACACATACCACCTCGCCATCGTAGGAATAAAGCGGCAACTTCAAGATTTCATCAATGGTAATATTAGAACTATACGTTTTTTCAATCATCTCTACGATACTTAATTTCATGGAGTGCCTTCAAAAGAGCCAAAAGCCTTACACCCCAATAATCGGGAAAATTGTTGCGACAGCAAGCAAGAGCCACAAGCATAACATCATCGTTTGCAATACGGTAGGCGCCAACAAGGTCGCCCATCTCCTGATACAAGTCGGCAAAAATCTCCGACAGACCAACGCTCATCGAATCCATCGAACTCATCATCGTTGCATCCTGAACCTGCACAAACTCATCGTCCTCGTCGAGACGTGTCGATGTTGTTTGCTGTATGTACGACCATGTTGCCTCATCAACGAACTTTTCAGAAAAATTCTCGTCGTAATCTGTTATTTCTGGTAACATCACACCTTTCTGGTAAAGCAAAGGCAACATTTTCACAGAATGGTCAATAAAGTCATCCTTAGACATATTGCGAGCATTTTCGAGCAGACGGACAAACTCCTTTGCCACCGTAACAAACTCTATTGCTTCGTGCTGATATACAACATTATACTCGTCCATTACTTCAAAAGTTTTTCATCGGCCATAAACCAGAACTTCACGGTATTGTATTCGTAGCCCTCAGCAGCATCGGTACCACCGATATTAATTGTAAACACAGGAGCAACAGCCAATACCTTCTTGGTTATCATATTGTTATCAAAATGCCATTCCTCCAAGAACCTGAGCTTCAAAATTCTTGTCTGGTCAAGCTTAAATTCAACATTAGGCCTTGATATATATGCATTTGTAGTCTCATCAAAAACATCAGGAACGGGAAGCGAAACAGTCATTTCGTTCTCGAACAGATTCTTGACCTTGCTGTCGGGAATACGTTCCAGATGCTCGTAGTCGCCCTCAGGATCGTAATAATAAATCGGAATATTGCAGTCGCGTGCATCGGCGAACAGATTATCAATAAACTTGTCGCCAGCCGGATATGGCAAATTTTCCCAGAACCAGTTAGGGTCGCTCTCGGTACGATCTTCCAACTGCAGGTTTACAATAGGAACATCGTACAGAATTTTCTTTGTAACAATTTCACCACCAGCCTCTTCGCCACCTTTGCGACATGATGAAAATACAGCAAGAGACAATACGACTGCGAATACAATACTTCTTTTCATTATCTGCCCTCCACGTTTAATACGTTTGTAAATTTCTTCAGAATCTTCAGCACAAGAAAAATTAGCAAACCTGCACCGAAAATACCAATCCAAACACAATCGAGATAGAATCGATGTTCAACAATTGCAAACTCGAGCACACGGAAAGCTGTCATTATAAGTATCAGGTTGAAAAATCCGTTGTACTCGCGCTTTAGCACATTACGCACCGAAAACGGCAAAGTCGACTTGCGATGATTGCGGAAACTCGGAATGAATGCAGGTGTAACATTTGCCCATTCGAGATAAGCCTCGCCAAACTTTTTGCGCAAAAATGCTTCTTCGGCATACATAATCCTCTCATAGTAAATCCAATAGAAAGCACAAAAGAACAAAATGAACCACAAGTCCATGACCATTAGTGCAGGTGCCAGCCACATAAAGAAATTACCGAGATAAAGCGGATGTCTCACTGTGGAATATATTCCCGAAGTATTGAGTTGTTCTGCCACCTGTCCCTGCGTAGTGTTGCGTCCGCTTGTACCTTTGGGGGTATGTCCGACTGTCATTATGCGGATAGCCAAGCCAATAAAGCCAATGCCTAGGAAAATCAGAGGCAGCCACCACGGCATCACCTCGTTGCGCAAATAAGTAAGGTACGCAAACCATGCAACACCCGGCACCAGTATCAGAACCGGCAACCAACTGCGACGCTTAAAAAGTTTATTTCCTTGTATTTCAAAAGATTCCTGTAAAGCCATAAATAATATTTTTGAGATGCAAAGATAATGTAATTTACGATTTACGAATTACGATTGTCGATTTTAGATTTTGGTGCAAGAGGATAAATATGTTCTACTCGAATCTCATCGAATCGGCAGGCGTAATCTTCGAGACTATAAACGAAGGCAATATCATCATAAGCACAATCACCGACAATGTCCCTACATTAAGAATCAGGACATTTATGACATCAAGGTTTATAGGAACAGTTGTAACATAATATGATGCAGGATCGAGCTTCACAATTCCAAAATATTTCTGCAGAATACAAAGCGACAGGCCAATCACATTTCCCCATAATAAACCCTTAACGATAAGATAGGATGCAAAGTACAAGAAAACTTTTCTAACCGAACGATTTGTTGCCCCGATGCTTTTCAGTATGCCAATCATATTCACACGTTCAAGTATCAGCACCAGTAAACCCGAAATCATGTTGAATCCCGTTACCGACACCATCAGTATCAAAATTATCCACACATTCATGTCGAGCAGAGAAAGCCAGTCGAATATTCCGGGAAACTCATCCTTGATACTTGTGACCTTTAATATTTCACAACCAGGACTATATGAGCAACATATTTGCGACACATTCCTGCAATATTCATCCAGTTTTCCAATATCATCCACCTTAACCTCGAAACCCGACACCTGTCCTTCATCCCAGCCGTTAAGTTTGCGCAGATGTCCAATGTCGGCAAAAATATACATCTTGTCAAACTCCTCGAGTTGCGTATCGTATATGCCAACGACAGTAAATTTCCTCATTCTTGGAGGGTTCTGTATGAAGTACGAAGCAAACGAATCGCCCAGTTTTAGGTTCAGTGCATTGGCAATACTTTTTGACACCAGCACATCGTTTGTTCGGGCAGTATCGGAAATTTCAGGGATTTTTCCTTCGACAAGGTACTCCTCAAAGAACGACCAATCGTATCCGCCGTCAACACCCTTAAAAACTACACCCTGCAAATATTCATCGGTCTTCACGATTCCAGCCTTAGTTATGTAGCGACTAACCGACCTTATGCCATCCATGTCCCACAACGAACCAAGCCAAGTCTGATCGCCAGATATCGGAACCGTTTCATACGACGAATTACTGTCGTAGTTCGTAATGCTAATATGCGAACCGAAACCAACAACCTTACGGGATATTTCATTCTTAAAACCGGTGACAATAGCAACAGAAACAAGCATCACAGCAATACCGACAGCAATTCCAGCCACAGCAATTCCAATAATATTCCTGCTGAAACCAGATGTCTTGTGCTGACGTTCAACCAATCGTTTCGCTATGAAAAACTCGTAGTTCATCCGCCATTAGTCTTTGTCAATCTCCTCGTAATCCACATATTCCTCATCAACTTGCTCTTTTTTAGCGTCATCCTTTTGTGGAATATGATCTATCTTTATGTCACCAAAAGTCCGTCCCGAACCGTTGTTTTCTCTTTCTTCCTGCTGCTGGTAAAAATTATCACCAAACTGCTTCATCCTTTTCTCGACAAACCTACGCAAAAGCCAAGGCACCAAATAACGGAATAGCAGTTTTGCCAACAGCATGGCTAGCACCAAGAAGATTATTATGTTAAGAAATACTTCCATACTAATTAAATTACAACGAGCAAACAAATGCTTCGTCAATCATACGACTGCAAAATTACTGTTTTTTTCAGTTCGGCAAAAATTTAAAATCCTTCCTGCATATCCGCGCAAGCAAAACAATCAATGAAATCTTCTGCTAACAGTCCTGCAATCCCTAAAATTTTCTTAACTGTGATTGTCCATTCACAATTATTACTTAACTTTACGGCAAATTTTTCATCAGGAATGAAAAGGTGCTTATTTGCAATATTACTTATGGCTATAGCATTGTCGGCATTCTCACAGAACGACAAGCTATATCTCTATGAGCCAGACTCGTCAGCACTTGTAAAGACTAAGCAGGACAAAGAATCTCGTTTTGTCAGCCGAATCAGCACAGGCGTATCTGTTGGCGGATTTGGCGGACATGCGTTCGGAGCAGGCTTTGTTGCACCAGAATTTGGCTACAAGGTAACCGAAAAATTCACTCTGTCGGGCGGACTTGCAGTTTCGTACTCAATGTTTTCTCCAATAGAATCAGCTGAAAGCAAAAGCATATACGGGCATCCGCAATACACGCTGTTTGCCAAAGGTTCCTACTCGCTTACTCCGAAAATCAATGTTTACGGTGCTGCTGCCGTAAGTTTCAACGACTACTACAATCCAAACAAGCCTTCGTTTTCTGGATTTTTCGGAGCCGACTACAAAATTACCGACAAATCAACTATCAGCATAGCCGTAAGCATACGCGAAGGCAACCGCCACCCGCTTATGCCAGAATATGGATTATACCCAATGGCGCCGGCAACGACATTCTCACCGATGTACCAGAACGATATTTTCGCTAGATAGTCAACCCAAACAAAAGTGGAACAAAGAAGCATCCTCGATTTTTTTCCAACATCCATAAAGGAGCTGAAGGCTTTCGGCTGGGATTATATTGATGTAATCCTCGTCAGCGGCGATGCTTTTGTTGACCATCCGTCGTTCGGTCCGGCAGTAATAGCAAGGGTTTTGCAGAATGCAGGCTACCGCGTGGCTGTAGTTCCGCAACCCAACTGGCAGGACGACCTTCGCGACTTCCGCAAATTCGGTGCGCCTCGGCTATTCTTCGGCGTGTCGGCAGGCAACATCGACAGCATGTTAAACCACTACACCGCCAACAAGCGTCTCCGCAGCGAC
>JAEEGH010020135.1_pt1 | contig 13914 bp, 10 predicted proteins | sample 9134181 | NCBI WGS metagenome assembly JAEEGH01 (sample SAMN16246544, study PRJNA631951) | gut metagenome | biome: gut microbiome; feature: rumen; material: DP-attached | host: Bos | place: Iran: Karaj | collected 2018-10
TATTTTGATGTGTATTGAAGGCGGAAGTGCTGGAAGAAAAATTGCAATAATAAACAAAGATGTATGTTTTGGTAATAAGCTCTGCTGTTTCTCTCCATTTGTGGATATGGGTAAATATATCTACTATTATTTGCAGTCACCATCTTTCATTGATATGTTTAATGACAACAAGATAGGAATTATCGGAGGTGTAAGCATAGCGAAAGTGAAAGAAATACTGATACCATTGCCACCTCAACGTGAAATGAATAGAATTGTTGCTAAAATAGATGAGTTTGTAGCAAGTATTATGAGCAGATAGGGCAAGGAAACACTGAAATAACCGAGGAACTACCCTTTGAAATTCCAAATGGTTGGGAGTGGTGCAGATTACGTGACCTCTGCTCTATCTTTACAGGAGCGACATTTAGAAAAGATGAAGCAAATACCAATTGCCAAGGTACTCGTATATTGCGTGGTGGAAATATATTTCCATTTGAAATCATAAAGAAAGCGGATGATATATTTCTTCCACAAAAACAAGTAAAGGAAAACATTCTTCTGAAACAGAATGACATCATCACCCCTGCTGTGACCAGTTTGGAAAATATCGGAAAAATGGCAAGAGTCGAACAAAATATGCCAGATGTTACAGTTGGTGGTTTTGTCTTTATTCTTCGACCACATTATTCAAACAAATGGTTGGCTAAATTTCTATTATACTTTATGAGTTCCCCATCTGCCATTGAGTTTGTTAAATCCATAACAAATAAGTCTGGACAGGCATTTTATAACATTGGTAAAGAAAGGTTAGCAACAACACTTATTCCACTACCGCCGAAAGAAGAAGAAAAGCGTATTGTGGTTAAGATAGATGAATTATTTGACATGATAAGGGACAATTAGTCCCTTATCATGTTGAAGATTTCTACTATCCTCCTTACTATTCTTTCCTGGTCTTTTAAAGGAGGTAGAGGAATTAGCAAATTATTGAGGCTCTTAGAATTTAGCGTCTTTCCTTTAATAGCATCTTTAGAATCTCCCATATTTGCTAAGATTGGTAAGCTGTAGAAGAGGAAATCCCTCAAAGCATATTCTTCATCAACATAAGGATAGATAGAAATAATTGCCTCATTGTGGTACGCCTCAATGTCAAGAATAGATGTTCTACCTACAGTGAGTTTGAAACTCATTAACAAAGAACCACGGGGAGAGATAGACCCCATCAAGGTTGATGCTGCTGCATCTGATATTTTTTCTTTAGTGGTTTTAATATGGCTATAGTCCGTCATGTCGGATATGGAAACCCACGGTTTAGTAGCTTTAGCCCAATAACTTGCATCCCCTCTGGCTGGCGTTTTACCTATGGACATTCTAACTATTCGCCCAAGGCGAGTCCATTGCCAACTTTCTGGCAAATCAAATGGGATTTCATCAGATACATCAACGATTTCTTGCCCTATCTGCTCATAATACTTGTTATCGTCACCACGGAAGATGGTGCTGTCGATAACATCCTTCTTCTTCAACTTACCCTCTTTGGCAAGTCGTAGTTTCTCCTCTTTAATGCGTTGAAGAAGAACAAATGCTGGTTCATCAGAAGTACATTGAGGAACAAGACGACCTTGTATAGCCTCTTGTAATATAGATTTTTTAAGTGTACTGGCTATATCATCATTAAGTTTTCTTCTTTGTTCATTTGCTTCCGAATAATTATCAATAAGTGGAAATAGAGTGTTATACTTAGATACAATTCTGTCTTGTTCTTTCTTTGGCGGAATTGGAATCAAGCAATTCTTAATAATTATCTGATTAATGTTAGGATCTTTTCGTGAGCCAGCTGCATAATCCATCCAATAAGGTCTTTGGTATTGCATGAAAATGTGTACATACTCCATGTTGCACACGAAATTAGGATGTATAGCACATACAGACTGATTTATAGTTGTATCAAATCTAATAATTGAATGCTTTCCGATTGTTCCACCCCCTCCATACATGGCAATACATATCGATTCTTGTGGAATAATCGAAAGATTGTAGTCCAAAACAGCCTTGGGCGTAATCTGAATCTCGCAAGAATCTAAAATCCCATTATTTAAGTCTGTAGTTCTGACCCAATTGATAGTACCATTTGAATAATACAATGGATTTTTACTTTGTGGAGTAGAACCACTTGAAGTAACGAACAGATGACTTATGCGACACCATTCCCATGTGTTAGGTATCTCAAACGGAATTTCCTCATCTATACAAACCACTTTTCCATCTGCGAACTTCTCATAATAGGAATTGTCCTCACCACGATAAATGATAGATTCTTTCTTGTCTTTTTTTATTTTCCCTTCCTTTATGAGTCGTGCCTTTTCTGCCCTGATCTTTTCAAGCAGGACAGATGCTGGCTCATCGTTTGGGTCTTGGGGAACAAGTTTTCCCTGTATAGCCCACTGGAGTATGCTGTTTTTAAGTTGCTTTCCTGTCATTATTCTTGAAAATTATCTTCAGTTATACCTAACTGACCTTTGCTCATAGCATTGGCAATGTCAATTTTCAGTTCTTCGTTATAATCCTTTCCTGCCATAAAAGCAGTCATTATACGCAAGAGTAAGTCTTGATCTATATTTGAAGCTGCGACATGATAAACAATAGCCTCTAATTGACGCATGAATATGCAAGCCTCCCACGGATGATTGTTCTTATGAAGGAAATATGCTCCTAACGTCAAAGCAATGCGTTTATTCCCATCATTGAAATAATGTCCGGAGCAGAACTTGAAGACAAGATATGAGAGTTTTTCTGCAAATGTCGGATAGTACATGTCATTCTGAACGAAATCAAGTGTGGCATGTATGCCGCCCTCATCACGCACACCGGCGTAACCTCCGTCACTGGCAGCTATCATTTTTCGATAGACCTCCAATGCCTCTTCGTAGCTGATGTAGTGTATTTCGTTATTCATCTTCTGCCTGTTTTAACCGTTTAAGTACATCTTTATTACTTTCTAATATACTATCGAAATCTATTGATTGGTCACCTATGAACCGTTCATACTCTTCAGGAGTAACAGCTTTGAGATATTCGGCAATATTACCATGATATGCATCACGGAAACTGAAATCACGCGAAGCCATCTTTGTTCTTGCATCATTGAGGTATGGCTTTTGCATCGGATGTTCTGCGAGTTCATTCACTATATTCTCAACATCAGTAATAGAAAGCAACCTGTTTCCATTCTTTTTATATTGTTCATAAATGGCAGCTCCCACACCATTTTCAAATGAAGATATAACCAATAAAACCTCTGCATATAAAGTATGACGAACATTATCCTTAGAATCAAGATCCAATACCTCTTTGTATTCTTTCGCGTTTTCCTTAAAAACAGCCTTATAAATAAAATCTGTTATCTGAGCATATTTATAAGTATTGTGTCCGTTTACATATTTGTTAATTGCTGACGTGAGATTTCTCCGATAATTTTCTTCTGTGATAGCAGCAGGCATATAATTTACATCTCTACGGTTAATGAACTTCGTTCCACCACCCGTTTTCTCATGTATCTTGGCAATGACCAAATCAAGAATCATGCTACGCAATGCTTTTGCTCTTTCACTCTCCGTGAGTAGCATACCAATATTAAGGAATGCTCTGAAATTAAAGAGACCAAGTTGGGTTGTCTTGCTCGTCTCATTAATAAGGTGAGCAAACTGTAACTTAAACTCTTTCAAGGATTTGCCCTTACATAAAATATATCCATTATGCTTTAATTCCTCTCCGTTAGACGCAAGATATCTATCAATGGTGGAAATATCAACACCATAAAAATCTGCAACCATCTTTTTGGTCAGCCAGTATTCGCCTTCGAAAAGCATACCTGAAATATCAAGGCTTTTTTGTATTTCGTCAACAGCAAAACGGTTATTAAGCACGTTCTGTCGTTCTATATTTGAAACTGTCAGTTCTTTCATTGTACTGTACATAGAGTTTAAGTAATTATTCCTTACTGATTTCTATTCCCAATATCCGCTGTATTTCATCCAATGTCTTGTCTATCTCATGGTCGAGTGCAGCACGTTTCTTGTAGTAGTCAGCAAGCAGCTCTGCTGGTGGCAGGATTTCTTCTTCGTCCTTCGGGAACTTGCACTGATCGAGATTGCAATCCATTTCAAGAAGCTGCTGTGCGGTGAAGCTACGTGACTTCTCATCGTTGTTGTCGGCATCTACAATTTCCTTGCGGTCGTTCCACCAGTCAATGATTGGCTTACAATGTTCGGCTCGCATGGGCTTAGTCTTCGAGAAGTGCTTGTAGCCTTCCGGCATATCCATACGATAGAACCATGTTTCTTTTGTGCAAAAGCCTTCTTCCGCTCCTTCCGCTTTTTCATTATTGAAGAAAAGCACATTTGTAGCAATGCTTGTGTATGGGGCAAAGATGCTGCCAGGCAGTCGGATGACCGTGTGCAGATTAAACTCCCGTAGAAGTTTCTCTTTGATAGCCAGCTTTGCATTGTCTGTGCCAAACAGGAAACCGTCTGGCAAGATTACCGCTGCACGGCCTTTTTCAGCAAGGCGGTACATAATAAGCACCATGAAGAGGTCTGCAGTCTCGCTTGAACTCAAATCAGAAGGAAAGTGCTGCTTGATGTCGTTCTTCTCACTGCCTCCGTATGGTGGATTCATCAGCACAACATCAAACTTGTCCTCGTCAGTATAGTTGAGTACATCCTTTGTCAGGGAATTATCGTGCATCACACGTGGGGAGTCTATGTCATGCAGGAGCATATTGGTGACACACAGCATATATGGGAATTGCTTCTTTTCAATGCCATAGATGGACTTTGCATATTCCTCCTTGTCTTCTGCAGTCTGAACTTTCTTGTCAAGTGCTTTCAGCCAGCTGGTAATGAAACCACCTGTACCACAAGCGAAGTCTGCCATCTTCTCACCAACCTTAGGGTTGATGATTTCAGCCATGAAATCAGTCAAGGCTCGCGGTGTATAGAACTCACCTGCTGAACCTGCCGACTGCATTTCCTTCAAAATAGATTCGTATATTTCTCCGAAGGCATGACTTTCCTCATAATTGCCAAGGTCAAGCTGGTCTATGACATTGATAACCTGACGAAGCAACACGCCATCCTTCATATATTGGTTTGCATCTTCAAAGGTAGTGCGAACGATAGCATTGCGCATTGGCGTGTCAGGCGTAACCTCCAGCCCTTTCAATGTTGGGAAAAGAGTGTCATTGACAAACTTCAAAAGATTGTCGGCAGTTAGAGCCTCCCCGTCCCCATTGTCTTTAGCCCAGTTGCGCCATCGACAATTTTCTGGAATAAAAGAGGTATAATCGTCTTCGTTAAATTCCCAATCGTTTTCTTTCTCGTCATAAACCTTCAAGAACAACATCCATGCAATTTGCTCAATGCGCTGGGCATCGCCATTGATACCGGCATCGTTGCGCATGATGTTTCGTATGCTCTTGACAAAATTGTTAAGTGCCATATCTTGTTATGCTATATTATTGCTATAAATTAAAAGTTCAAGTTCTTTTACCGCTGAGAAATATTGCTGGTTGCCTCCAAAAAACTTGGCGATATTGGCTGGTGAACCCATTTGGCGGAATGGATCGAGGCGTAACACCGTCCTGTTCTCCAATTGGGTAATACCATCATTGGCATATTTCTCCAGCAGCGCTTCAAGCACCTTTCGGGCTTTTTCTCCATATTTATTGAATATGTCACGTTTCTTTACATTTTCTGCACGTTCGCGACGGGTTAACGGTTTCTTGCCATATGCTATGTGGCAGATGAAATCAAAATCATCAACGTCCTCCATGTCTTTGTCTTGCTTCAAGGCTTGAAGGTCTATGCCATTCTCAAGCAGCAGGTCAGTAATCTCTGTTTTCTTATCTGCTGCATTCCAGTGTTGAATGAAGTCATCGAGGTTGGCATAGGTGTCGTTGATATTCTTACGTGTGTAGTCTGTTATGCTTTCCGTACGCAGGAGTTTTCCGTTGGTGTCATATACAGATACTACTTTGTTTATTACTTCTACGGTGCAACCGTCCTTGTTGACTATCGGTTTCTCTGCCGACCAATTGCCTTCGTGCCTATCATCGGGAACAGGAGGATAAGGCTTCGGCGGAACATCATGGCCTTGCTGTCCGTATCCCTCATGTACTTCTATCGGACCGTTCCAGTCTGGGTCGGCAAAAAGGCGGGTGACATTACGAAAATCCATTATGGTAAAATGCGTTTTGCCTTCCTTTTCCCTTATTCTGGTACCTCGACCTATGATTTGCTTGAACTCTGTCATAGAGTTGATACGCTGGTCAAGTACGATGAGTTTCACCATCTTACAGTCCACACCAGTAGAGAGGAGTTTGCTCGTCGTGGCAATCACGGGGTACTTAGATGCTACGGAAATGAAGTAGTCCAGTTTTGATTGTCCGTATGGGTCACTGCCTGTAATGCGGACGACATAGTCTGGGTTCTTTCTGCACATGTCCGAGTTTTCATTGACAAGGGCTGTTCTCATCCTGTCTGCATGGTCTTCGTCAGCACAGAATACAATGGTTTTCGCCATTCTGTCTGTGCTTTTCAGATATTGTGTTATCTCATGTGCCACTTCCCTGATTCGGTCTTCTATGATGATGTTATAGTCATAGTCAGAGTTGTTGTATATACGGTCTTCTATCAAGTTGCCGTTTATGTCTCTTTGTCCTTTTGAAGGGCGCCATTCATCGCCAATGTTTGTCGTGATGTTTACGACCTTGAACGGAGCAAGGAAACCATCTTCAATTCCCTCCTTTAGACTGTAGGTGTAAATAGGTTCTCCAAAATAAGATATGCTCGATTGATATTTAGTCTCTTTGGGAGTCGCTGTCATACCAAGTTGCACGGCTCCATCAAAGTATTCCAGAATTTCACGCCAATTGCTGTCATCTTTTGCACTGCCTCTGTGACACTCATCTACAATAACCATATCAAAGAACTCCGGCTTAAACAGTTCTTTGTAGTTTTGCTTGCCGTCTTGACCGATGAGTTGTTGATATAGGGCGAAATATACCTCGTATGCAGTGATACCACTTCCCAGGTCTTGTTGATAACTGACTTTGTGGATAGTCTTACTCAGTGGCTTAAAGTCCTGTTGTATAGACTGGTCAACCAGCACATTACGGTCTGCCAGATACAATACTTTCTTCACCAGGCCGGCCTTCAAAAGACGATAGACAATTTGGAATGCAGTATATGTCTTGCCTGTTCCTGTTGCCATCACAAGCAGCAGACGTTTCTTCCCTTGTGCTACGGCATTTACGGTACGGTTTATTGCATTTCGCTGATAGTACCGAGGTGGGAAAATGTCCTGGCCAGAGCAGTATGGTTGGGAAATAATGGTTTTCTCTTTATCGCTCAGACCATTGCCGTCGTTGCTTTCTGACAAGAAACGTGCATAGAGTTCATCTTTAGTGGGAAAAGCATCCATAGGCAGGGTTCGTTCCTTGCCTGTCAGGAAATCATATTCTTGAAAACCTTGCCCATTAGAACTGAAAGCGAATGGCACATCCATCATCTGGGCATACTCCTTTGCTTGTTGCATTCCAAACGCCACGGTATGATTGGCATCCTTGGCTTCAACAATGGCAATTGGAGTCGCACGATTGTAATAAAGCACATAGTCTGCATACTTCGGTTTACCACGTGCAACCAAATTACCTCGAAGGTTAATCTTGCCATCCGTAAGTTTAACCTTCGTTTCCATAGTTATGTCTTCTACAGACCATCCCTTATTTAAGATGGATGGGGTTATGAAGCGTAGTTTTATGTCTTCCTCGGACAATGCCAGTATATTATCCATAAGCGACTTCAGATAAGTGTATATTATGGGAATATGGCACAAAGATAATAAAAAATCGTGAATATTCGTTTTCTTTATTGTTAAATTTTGAAAAGCAGCATGATTTTCCCGAAATCATTTATTTAGCCTTTACTATAATTAACAATAAAATCCCCCTCTCCCGCTATGCGGGGAAGGGGCTATTTGTTTATGCAAAAAATCTCTTTTCTCTTTTCTCTTTTTTAGTGTTATAGATAGTTTTTAATGATATACATTAAAACAATTACCCCACTGATTTTTAGTCTTGTAACTGAAATCAGTGGGGGGCTTTGTTTATAAATCTTCACCATGAGCACGATTGTATTCGTTGACATAGGAAATATTGATGTAATACCTGTCATACTCACCCCTAGAAATATACATATATACAGGTTTCATACTGAGCATTTCTGCATCGTTTTTTGTTGCTACATCTATCATTTCCTTTTTTATTTCCTCGGTGGGGTTGCTAATCTGTTCAGGAGTGTATTTCCCTTTTAGCTCTTCCTTAATTTTTGCAAGTGTGGCAGCGTTGAACTTGGTGATATCTGGAACTTGATAGTACACCGCCTCGTAACGCTCTTCCTTAGACGATAAAAAAACGTATTCATCTTTAGGTATTGTATAGTCCTTTAAGGCGATATATCGCTTGTTTTTCATAAACTGACCAACAAGTGTATTGTAGCGTTCTATTGTAGATTTTTCACTTCGACCTATTAGTTGACGAACTGTTATTCGATATACCTTGTTCTTGTTTGTACCTATATAGATACTTACATAGGCACCATTGAACTCACCTGAAAGGTATTTGGAGTATTCGTCTTGCGTCTCAGCAAAGCCCTTCTCGATAAGTTTTTTCTTCATTTCGGTTTTGCTGCCATCAACGGGGATGCCAAGGAATGTGGTTACATCTTTCTGGGCGAACATGGCAACTGAAAGAAGTGCCACGATACAACATGATATTAGCTTTTTCATATTATGGGTGTTTTATTTTTTTTCACTGTTCCCAATCAAGTATGACGATAATTTGTGTCATCAAGTGCAAAGTTAATAATTTTTCTCCAAAGCCAACAGTTTAATTCAAAAAAATCTCTTTTCTCTTTTCTCTTTTCTCTTTTTTTATTATCTCCATTCGCTAAAATTCGCAGTCGCCTCAACGCGGTTTTCCACATTGTCAGGCAATGCCGTAAAAAAGTCAAAACCTGTGATGCGTTCTACCTGGTCAACAGAGCAGACCCTCGAACCCATGTTCTTGTGACCTGAAACATGTTCGTAAATAAATCCCAAAGCCTTGGGCGTTCCATCCATGCACAAAATAACCTTGAAGAATGCTTCGGGTACGACTACACGATTCTTGCCAATGGTCTTATGGTTTACGCCACGCAACACTGGGCCACACACTATATACAGACTGCCATATTTCTGCGCCCACTCACGGCACTGTATCTCAAGGTCATTCCAATCACCAGAATTAAGCCCGTGCAACTGTGGACAACAGTTTGAAAACAGGAAAGTTTCCTGCAAAGCCTGAGCATCCAACTTGCGGTCGCCTGCCGGACACATGTGGCCACGGTCATAGCCACTGCTCATATAGTCGAAATTGGTGGCTCGGGGCCTGCCTACACTCTCGTCTTCTGCAAACTGTGCATTTTTCCTGCTGTTGCGACCATATGTATGCTGACGCGTAAGATGCCATGCCACCCAACGAGGTATGCGCATATTCTTGTCATAAAGCGCAGTGTATGCCTTACGGCGCAGTATCACACCGCCCTGATTTCCACGAATGGCAGGCAGCAATATCGTTTCATCATACCTTGTGGTGCTTGGCTCGTTTGCATAACGGCGCGCGTTGTCATTCACAGCACGCTGCTTATAGCCATAATTATCATTATGATTCTTGTTCTTATGCCTGTGCTTGTTTTTCTTCTTCTTTACCAATTCTGTAGTTACAGCATCCTCATTGGACTCACCATTCGAACCTGCATATACACCACCTGCTGCAATAACTCCTGCAGCAAGCACTGAACCTATTATCGTCTTTATCTTACTCATTATAATATTATATGTATGAAAATGTGCATTTATCATACAAAGATAATACATTTTTATCAAACAGCACCGCAATTCCATATACTGACAATAATTTTCGGGCATATATTTGTATAATTCGTTTATTTTTACTATCTTTGCAATTTGTAATTAACAAAACTCACACATAAAATGGCAGAAACAATAGAAAACATAGAACAGGAAGAAAAGAAATCACTGAATTTCATAGAGCAGAAAGTTGAGCAAGACCTGGCAGAAGGCAAAAACGGCGGAAGGGTACAGACACGTTTTCCACCTGAGCCAAACGGTTACCTGCACATAGGCCACGCAAAAGCCATCGCACTGGACTTTGGCATAGCAGCGAAATATGGCGGAGTGTGCAACCTGCGTATGGACGACACCAACCCACAGAAAGAGGACACAGAATATGTTGAAGCAATCAAGCGCGACATAGAATGGCTGGGGTTCAAATGGGGCAACATATTATATGCCTCAGATTATTTTCAGCAGTTGTGGGATCTCGCCGTGGAACTCATCAAACGCGGCAAGGCATACGTTGACGAGCAAACGGCTGAGCAGATAGCAGCACAGAAAGGCACGCCGACGACTCCTGGCACGGAATCACCATTCCGCAACCGACCCATTGAGGAAAGCCTGAGACTGTTCAACGAAATGAACAGCGGAAACGTGGAACCCGGAACTATGGTGCTGCGCGCCAAGATAGACATGGCAAGCGACAACATGCACTTCCGTGACCCTATCATATACCGCACACTGAACATTCCACACTGGCGCACAGGCAACAAATGGAACGCCTATCCTATGTATGACTTCACACACGGACAGTGCGACTACTGGGAGGGCGTGACACACTCTCTGTGTACGCTGGAGTTTACAAGCCACAGACCACTTTACGACCTCTTCGTGGACTGGGCAAAGGAATGTGCCGGTGACGACAAGCCAATGGATGACAACCGTCCAAGGCAGACAGAGTTTAACAAACTGAACCTGACACATATTCTTCTGTCTAAGCGCAACCTTCTGATACTTGTGAATGAGGGTATCGTAAGCGGCTGGGACGACCCCCGCATGCCAACCATCAGTGCTTTCCGCCGTCGTGGATACAGCCCTGAGGGAATAAAGGCATTCATTGACAAGATTGGATACACAAAGTTTGACGCACTGAACCAGATGTCACTATTTGAGAGCGCCGTACGCGACGACCTCAACAAACGAGCACAACGCGTCAGCGCTGTCATCAACCCTGTAAAACTCGTCATCACCAACTTCCCTGAAGACGGCGTTGAGGTTTACAATGCACAGAACAACCCAGAGAACGAGGCGGACGGTACACATGAGATAGAGTTCAGCCGCGAACTGTGGATAGAGCGCGACGATTTCATGGAGGATGCACCTAAGAAATTCTTCCGCCTGGGACCAGGCAAGGAAGTACGACTCAAGAACTCCTACATCATACGCTGTCCTGAGACAGACTGCTGCAAGAAGGATGCCGACGGCAACATCGTTGAGATCTATGCCGAATATATCCCAGAAACGAAGACTGGCGAGGCAAACTCCAACATGAAGATAAAGGGCAAGACCATCCATTGGGTAAGCTGCCGCCATTGCCTCGAAGCAGAAGTGAGGAACTATGACCGCCTGTGGATGGTGGAGAACCCACGCGACGAAGTTGCAGCATATTCAAAAGAGCAGGGCAAGGATCGCATAGACGTAGAAGATATGCGCAAGTTCATCAACCCAGACAGCCTTGAAGTGAAGAAGGCATACGTAGAGAAATGGTGTGCCACCCGCAAGCCACTCGACTATCTGCAGTTCCAGCGCATAGGCTATTACACCCCAGACTATGATTCAACACCCGACCACCTGATATTCAACAAAACCGTCGGGCTGAAAGACACCTGGAAAAAATAAGAATGTCACATAAAGACTTTTGCATATACGTAAACTCTACCGAGTTTCAAGAAAAACTAAAGTTATACAACAAGGTCGTCAACGGAGGAGAAGAATGCTTTTTCGACGTTGATGACCTTATAGATATTGCCGACTACTATTACAGCATCAAAAACGATGCCGACAAAGCATTGCAAGCCGCCAAATATTGTTTAGGGCTGTATCCTGACGAGGAAATGGCCCTATACATTATCGCACGCATCTATCTCAATGAATTCAAGGATTCCAAGCGAGCCACACACTATCTGGAGAAAGTGGACAACTATATGGATTCCACGGAAGGAGTGCTTATCCATGCAGAGATTCTACTAAGCCAGGGACAGGGAGATATCGCAAACGAGGAATTCCTGGCTGAATATGAGAAAATCAAAAAAGAGGCTGAGCACAGTGACATCTACGGCATTGACGATGAAGACGAAGACGACTACTACGATGCAAAACTGATGCTGGAAGAATATCCACTTGACGTGGCCATGCTCTTCAACGACTACATGTTTTACATCCAAGCCGAGCAATGGATAAAGAAAATGCCAGTACCGCCAAAAGAAAAGCAATACGAATACTGGCATACCTGGGGATGCATCTATTTCTCCACAGGAAGACTTGAAGAATCCGTTGACGCATACAACAAAGCCATAGACATCGATGCCTACAGCATCCGTTCCTGGCTGCAACTGTGTGATGCCCAATACCAGCTCAACCGCATTGACGACGCCATGCAGAGCACCGACTATATACTGGCCCTTGACCCCAACAACGAAGACGGCCTGCTATACCGTGGCTGTTGCCTTTTAGAAAAGCGCGACTTCAACAATGCACTCCAGATATTCGACAAGGTTCTGACGCTCTATCCGCAAAACCCACGTCCACATATATTCCACGCCATCATTGCGCTGGAAGGGGAAGACGTAAAAACGGCTACAGAAGAATTCTGCAACGCCATAGACAAGTCAAACGGAGACATCAACATATTGACTGACATAGGAATACTACTGTACGACATGGGATTCAAGGAAGGCACATACTATCTCTTCAAAATCTTACTTGAAGCCATGATAGAACATGGTATGGAAGTTGACAATGTCATTGCACAGTATCTTGTTCGCTGCTGTGAGGCTATTGGAATCGACGAGCAGGAAACCAACTATTACAAACTCTTCATACCATCAGACATCAACAACTCTCCAAAAGCATAATCGATTAAAAAACAATTCATACAAAGGATAACATCATGACAGAAATACTCAATCAAGCACTTGAAAATCTCAACTATGGCATGGTCTGGTTCCTGATGCTCCTCGAAAGCACAGTCATTCCAGTACCATCAGAACTCGTTGTGGCTCCAGCAGCATTCAACGCTGCCGACGGAGCTTTCAATATTTGGCTCATAATTCTTTTTGCAACAATAGGCGCAGACTGCGGTGCCACCATCAACTATATTGCCGGATACTACCTCGGACGTCCCATCATTTATAAGTTTGCCAACAGCAAATGGGGCAAGATGTGTCTGCTCAACCAAAAGAAAGTGGAGCAGGCAGAGAAATACTTTGACGACCACGGTGCCATAGCAACCATAAGCGGACGACTGGTACCAGGCATACGCCACCTTATTTCCATTCCCGCAGGACTGGCAAGGATGAACTACTGGCGCTTTCTTCTCTTTACGACACTTGGTGCCGGCGTATGGAACTGCATACTCGCAGGTCTGGGATGGTGGCTTCATACATTCGTGACAAAAGACGAACTCAATATGAAGATTGAAGAATATAGTGAATACATCAAATATTCCATCATCTTAATTGTCATACTTGTCATTTGTTTTTTCCTTATAAAACACATTATAAAAAAGAAAAAACAAGGTTAAAAAATATTGTGTGCCTACACAGTTGTATAAAAATGTTAAAACACAATTTAACATTAAAAAAAGTCGATGAAAAACTTGCAAGTATGGGAAAAATCCCTTAACTTTGCAATCGTTATCCTGAATACAATCTTTTTACCTTAAACAAAAAAAAGCTAATACCTATTGAGATTGGAACG
>JAEEGH010020138.1_pt1 | contig 13912 bp, 13 predicted proteins | sample 9134181 | NCBI WGS metagenome assembly JAEEGH01 (sample SAMN16246544, study PRJNA631951) | gut metagenome | biome: gut microbiome; feature: rumen; material: DP-attached | host: Bos | place: Iran: Karaj | collected 2018-10
AACTCCTGTCGCCTCCGAACTAAAACGCACACCGAACAGTGTAATTTAGTATGAGATTGTAGCTCAGCTGGATTAGAGCATCACCCTGCGGAGGTGGGGGTCGCACGTTCGAATCGTGTCAGTCTCAAAAATGGCTCGTCTTATTGACGAGCTTTTTTTATGCCTAAATCTATATATTATATGGATTTAGTTTAATTTGTTGATTATTTTTTGCTTCCTAACCTTCTGGAAAAGGCGCAAAACCGTGTAAAAAAGGCCTGGGATTTCGGGAAGATTTCGGAAAAACTTCGGAATCGTTTCGGAAAACCTTTTTTACCCCAATGTTTATTCGGAATAAACAGGAGGTTTTCATGCGCCAATTCTATCTCTATCCAAATGCATCCGGTTACTTCAATGTAATTTTCCTTGACCCTATTTCAGGAAAAAAGATTACCGACAAAAGCACGCACACAAAAGACAAGGTTGAAGCTGCAATGATTGCTACAACCTGGCTCCAGAACGGCATTCCTGAATCCCGCCCAAATGCAAGAAGTTATCATGCTGCAGAAGCAAAATCTAATCTTAATCTCAAAACAATTGCACAAACTGTCACGGAAGAAGAAGCTCAAACACTCATAAGTATGCTTAATCAAAGATTTAATTTTACAGTTTCAGAACAGCCTGCAGTAACAAAACAAATTCTTCCAGAACCGGAAAAAAAGGTACAGAAAACCGCAACTCCAAAACCTCAAAAAGCCGGCATTCCGCTTTCTTCATTCCTGCTCAATTTCTGGGATTTCGATAATTCCGACTTCATTAAGCGTTATATCGCACACGGCCACAACATGACAAAACGCCATACACAGATGATGCTTGGACTCGTAAAAAATTACTGGAAGCCATATTTCGGTGATGAAATAACAGTTGAAGAGCTGGACCGCCAAACCCTGGACGACTTCTTTTTCTACCTGCATACAGAAAAGCAGCTCAGTGGCGGAACAGTCAATAAAGCCATCAACTGTGGTAGCCGAGCAATGCGTTATCTTTTCGAAAACAAAAGGATCCAAACTAACCCAATGGCCGGAATCGAAAGATTCAATGCAGAAGAAATTGGTCGTGGAATCCCAACAGAAAGCGAAGTAAAGCAATTGCTCAAAGTGGACTGGCTCAATGAAACTTACAAGCTTGCTTTCAAGCTTGGTATTTACTGCGGACTTAGAGCCGGAGAAATCAGCGGGCTTCGTGTCTGCGACTTGGATCTGGATGCAGACTTAATCCACGTGAGACACAGCTGGAACGATACAGACGGCCTTAAATGTCCTAAGAATACAGACATCCGCGATTTACCGATAGACCATGGAACACTTGAAGAACTTTATGCAATGGCAAGAAAGAATCCAAACTTCAGCGATTTAAGCTATGTATTCTTCTCACAAGTCAAACCGGAACAACCATGCTGGCCATCATACTACGTGGATGGACTTTATGATGCACTTGAAAAAATCGGTGTAAGCGAAGAACAACGCAAGGAAAGAAACATTGTATTCCACAGTTTACGCCACTTCTGCGCAACAATCTTAAGCCAGAGAACAGACTTAAAGACAGTACAGGCAGTTATGGGACACAGAAGCGAAGACATGTCAAAGCACTATTCAAACCACGAAACACAAGAGAAGCTTGACAACATGAGAAATATCATGCAGGTAACCTGGAACGACATCATGAGCGCATAAATAAAAAGGCATCGGTTAGAGCCGTTCGCTCCAACCGTACTGCGTACCGTTTCCGCTCACTACATTTGTCGGTAATCAGGTTCCGTGCATTGGTAAGTGAAGGTAGCAAACAGAGTGTTCACTCATTCAGCTCCACTTCGTTGCACTTCATTCGTTCACACACTGTTTGCATTTACTAGCGGGCTCGCAAGTGGGCCTTTATCCAAGCTCGCAAGCAAGCAATGAAAGCACAGTCAGCTGCAAACGCTACGGTACCGCTTCGCGGACCCTCCGCTTTTTGCATCTGCCTGTTTCCGCAGGTGGGCCTTTGTTGTATGGGATATGGCAGAGAAAGCCGCCAGACTAAATCTAAAAGAAACACTGGTACATCGCGATGAAGTGCCAACTAAAAGTCCGCAACTTAAAACTGCGGGCACGCAAAAAGTGTTCCCCCTTTCCCCCCTAAGAACCCCTCTTACCCCCTCCCAAAAAAATAAGGTATGCAATTTAACCTTAGGGGGGACAGGGGGCACCCTTTTTGCTCAACATTGCAGTTGTCCCGCAGTTTTAAGATGCTACATTGGTTCTTAAGGGCGGCTTTCGGGAAATCGTTTTGTGTGGGAAAAAGTATTGCCTCAATCGCACAGGGACAAGCCCTGCGCTCAATCGGCAAAGGCGGCTCTGTTGAGCCGCCTGGTTCTCTGATGAACATTCCATCATCAAAGAGCAGCATCCATCTTTCTGATTTTTATACGACGCTCACAGCTAAAAAAACTGCTCTTGCAGTTTTTTCTTAACGCTGTTCACTGCACTCAATCCACGCCACCAGCCGCACATCCGTGTGCGCCTGGTGGCTGAAAATACACACCATCTGAAGACTGTCGCCGCTCACGCGGCGACGTGATGATTTTAAAACACGCGGGGGGAGCGCGCGCGACGGTCCAAAAACATCCAAAAAAGTTTAATTTACTGACGTAAAATCAAAGCAACGCATATATGCATATATGTGTTGTTTTTAAATACTCTTATATATCATATAAAAATAATTTTAATTTTTTAGGAATATGCGTTGCTAAAGAAAATTTAAAAAAATAAGCAATTCAAAGCCATTCAATAAAAAACAAATACATTTCAAAACAAATCAAAACAAGCAACGCTTGTGCAACGGATAGCCATTTTTAAGCGTTGCGAACAACGCATATTTCTTCTTCAAGTAAAAAAGCTACGCTTCTTCTTTTTCTCCCTGCAACGCATAGAAGCGTAGCGCAACTAGGGGGCACGGGGGAAAATCAATAGAATAAAAAAATTAAAATTTTTAAAACTGCCTATCAATCCATGATAGTGTCATAGTTTATATTTCCATATAAGAGGTTTTTATATGGAAAACGAACTTTGTTATATCGAAGATTTTACAGTCGTAAAAAATCAGAATATATTTCACCGTAACAATGAAGATGAATGGAAATATGTTGGCACTTGGGGTGATTTACTTGAATCTAAATCGAAACAATTAATTCAAGAAAATTTGGCAACAAAAGATATATCAAGTCTTTTTATTGCTTTTGGACATTATACATCCACATTAGAAATTATCAAGCAAAATCTTATAAATCGTAACAAATATATTCTACAAGAAAACCTGAAAAAAAATTAAAAAATAAATTTTAGCCTATCAAACCGTGATAGTGTGTGCATGTTATATTAAAAAAAGAAGCAAGGAGGAAACGCTTATGAAAACAAAGAAAATCAACTCTAATGAAATCGCAGAATCAAAAGTAATTAATGCAATAGGAAATATTACAAGAGCCACAAAGAAAGTTCTTATGGATTATGTAATCAGTATGTATCTTGTAAGCTTTGCAAAAGTAATTGCTTATCTTGGAGCAGATTCAGATGAAGGAAAAGATTTGCTTTCTGGCATGGACGATAAAACAAGAAATGCTGTTATTTCCTTTTCGATAGGATTAGTAAAATCAGATGCAAAAGTAACTGATGAAGTTGAACATATTCTTACTGCTTCTGGTATGGAATTTGAAGAAGATTACAAAGTTATAAAAAAATATCTTCTTCATACTTCTAGTATATTTGCAGAAAAAACTATAAAAGACTTTCGTGAAGAAACTCCGATATTCCAGAAGAAACTTAATAAGTGCATCTTCAGTTTTGATGACATACCCATGCTTGATAACCGAGCTATTCAAAAGATTATTCAAGAAGTAGATCAGCAAACGTTGGCGAAGGCCTTAAAAGGAACAGATCCAGAAATTCAGGATAAGTTTTTTGCAAATATGTGTAATCGTGATGCATGTATGCTTAAAGAAGACATGGAATGGATGGGCCCTGTTCGTCTGTTTGATGTAGAAACTTGCCAGGCAGAAATACTTAAAGTCATTTTCAGTTTGGAAGATAAAGGTGAGATTGTTATTAGTAGGATTCATATTTCAGATATTCTTGTAGATTAATTTTGGAGGTTTATATGAAAAAAATCTTAAAATCTATAAGAGAGTTATTACCTCTTTTCGCATTAAGCTTATTATTTGCACTGTTACTTGCTCCACTTCCTGCAGTAGTTATAGAAATCCTTATCTGCTTTGATTATTGTTTTGCTCTATATCTTTTTATAGAAACTCATCAAAAGAATAAGGCTAACTTATTCAAATTTCTAAGATTAATTCAATTCTTTTGTCTTCTAAATTGTTCTGCTGCAATTGCTTCAATTCGTTCATTTCTATGTATAACAAGTATTGAAGATCAGATACCTATAATAGTTATTGTTGGTTCTTGGATTTGTAATGAAAATCATACAGCAGGTTTTCTCATAACAATTTTAATGTGCTATTTGATAGTGGAGTTTTGTTCTAGTCATGTGAAAAGAGCTGCAAAAGTATTTGATGAAAAATTACAAGAACAAAAAAATGCTTTCTACAATGAAATAAACAAAAAGCAATTTAATGGTGAAATTACAGATATTGAAGCGTTAGAACAAAAAGTAAAATACAATGATAAAACTTATTATTACGGAGAGCTCACTTCTGCAGGTAAATATCTTACTGGCACAATAAAAACATTTATTCTCTTATATGTAATTACAGTAGCTGGTGGCACAGCTGTTGGTATACTTGAAATTAAGCTTCCATGGGAAGAAGCTTTAGACCAATATATAATGCTCTCGACGGGTTATCTGTTATTTTTCATTATTCCTTTATTTTTAGCATCCTTAAGTTTTCGTACAAAATAAATTATTGAGAGGTATAAATATGAAAGAACCAAGAAAAGTAAGATGGAATGTACTTGCTGCAATTGAATATGTATGTTCAAAAACAAAAGAAAAAAAATTGAAATATGAAAATACACCAAAAATGCAGAAATGCCTGGAGCATTTAAAAACTTATTTTGGAGATATTAGTGAAACTCAGGTAATTATCCTTTGTGGTTTACTGGATATCAATTTTTCAAAAGTTAGGGATATGACTATTAGTAAATATCTTGATATATCTTCATTAAACTATCTTCAACACAATAAAGAAATTGAAGACTTATCCAAAAGAAATCTTGTAACGGTAAGTATTACTAATACTGGACATTCTTATTCTTTTAATGATGATGTAATAAGATCAATATTAAGAAACCAAGAAATAACTATTATAGAAAAACAATATGACTCAGTTTCATTTACTAAAGTAATTAGAGATATTATTGATACAAGCTGGAAAGAACATGATTCAAAAATGCGGGAGTCATATGATTTTGAACAAAAACATCTCGACATTCCTTTTGTAAAAGATATAAATGCTTGTGTTAAATCATATGAAGATAGATATTGTCTTTATACTCTTTGTTATTATTATACTCATGGATGGGTGGCAGAATTACAAACACTTTTTCTTGGTGTTTATGATTCAACTCTAGGACCACGTAATATGGAATTAATGATTACTGGTAAACATAAGCTTTATAAAAATGGATTTATCGATTTTGAAAAAAAAGGAAATGTAATTGATTCAACAATAACAATTACAGAAAAAACAAAACAGATATATCTTGGAGATAAAGCTTATTTATATGAACCTAAGCTTGATGAAAGAACTCTTATAATACCTAATTCTATTGTCTCAAAAAAACTTTTTTATAGTGTCGAAAATCAAAACCAAATTAATATGCTTTATTCATCCTTGAGTAAAGAAAACCTCAGTAATATTCAAAATGGTCTTAAAGCTAAAGGTTTTCCGACTGGTATATGCATTTTGCTTTACGGTGCTCCTGGCACTGGTAAAACAGAATCTGTATATCAGATTGCAAAAGCTACAAATAGAGAAATTATTCACGTAGATATAAGTCAAACAAAATCTTGCTGGTTAGGAGAAAGTGAAAGATTAATACAAAAGATATTTGATGATTATAAAAATATGTGTCAGAAACTTAAATTGAATGGTAAAAATGATTATCCCATTCTTTTATTCAATGAAGCTGATGCAATCATTCAGAAGAGAACGGAATTCAGAGGTGGTGGTGCAGAAAAAACAGAAAATGCTATGCAGAATATCTTGCTTGAAAACCTGGAAAAATTTGATGGTATTATGATTGCCACAACAAACCTCGAAATAAATATGGATGCAGCTTTTGAACGTCGTTTCCTTTACAAAATCAAATTTGAAAATCCAACGATCGAAGCTAAAACTGCAATATGGCAATCAAAATTGAATTGGCTTCCTGAAAAACAAGCAAAACAACTTGCCAATGAATATAACTTTTCCGGAGGTGAAATTGATAATGTCGTAAGAAAAGCCACCATGGAAGAAATCCTCAACGGTTCAAAAGTAACTATGAATCGTCTTGAAGAACTCTGTAACTCTGAAAAGCTTATAAGTAGCAATTCAGGAAGAAAAATGGGATTTTGTATGTAAATAAAATTCAGACTATCTATTCTTGATAGTCTGGGTGTATAATATATAGTTAATTAAGAGGAACAAATGGCAAAAGAAAAGATAAAAAAACAGTTTCTAAATGGTTATGAACGAATTTTAAAAATTGACCACTTAATTGCTGCAGGTAGATATCCAAGTGTTGAAGATCTCGCACAAGCAACAGAAGCTTCTATTCCAACAATCAATCGTGACTTGCGAGATTTAAGAATGAAGTTTGGCGCAGAAGGTATTTTACAATATGACAGGAATAGAAAAGGTTTTTACTATACCCGCCCTTCCTTTCGAATTCCTGCAATGCTTACTTCTGAAAAACAGATTATCGCAGCACAGCTTATGTCTAATCTTCTGAATCTGATAAAGAATACTCCAGTTTATAAAAAAGCAATTGAAATATTTAATTCTCTGTCAGAAAATATTGATGAAGATACAAAACTAAACGCTAAAAAACTTTCAAACAGAATCGTTTTCCTGGGAATGAATCCAGTGAAAGTCGATGATGAAATCTGGACTAAACTTGAAGAAGCAATGTCTAAAAATAATTATGTAAGTTTCGATTATCTAAACTATAAAATCAGATTTACAGTTCAACCCTGGCAGCTTATTTACAGCGAAGGTATGTGGAGTTTGTATGCTTACAATCAAATGCAAGATGTAAAAGATACACGTTTTTATAATCTTCCAGGTATTCGCAATCTTGAAATTGTAAAAAAAGCAGATCCTTTTGTATTACCCCCAGATTTTGAATACACAAAAAGAGCCAAAGGAAACTTCCGCCGCTATATCGGTCCAGAGATTCTACATTGTAAACTCAAAATCACATCTGAAAAAACTTTGAACTATATTAAAACTTATGAATGGGCAGAAGATCAGAAGTTTAAAAAACAAGAAGATGGCAGCACCATAATGACTTTTACAACAAATCAAGATTATCCCGTTCTTGGTTGGGTGCTTAGTCATGGTATGTATGTACAGCCATTGGAACCGGAATGGCTAGTGGATGAATGGAAAAAGAATGTAATTGCTATGAGGAGTAATATATGAGTAAGAAATTTTCAAATGATCCTTTAGTAAATAAAGAAAAAGCTATAACAAAACTCAATCAATTTATAAAGGAAAAACTCAATGATAATGTAGAACTGTTACGAACTTATTCATTTTGGGGTATTGATAATGACAAAGACTTTGGAAATGGTCTTTCTTATTCAGATGGTGATAGAACAAAACTTGCTTATGCAATAGATTATCTTTTATTCTATGATGAATTAAAAGATATTGATTTCAGTCTTCCTGGTTATTCTACAAAAAAAGAAACTTTTACGGGAGAAACATTAAATACATTTAATACTTTATTCTCTTCTGATGAAAATAACAGAACTGCTCTTTCAAAAATATATGGAATCGAAGCTTTCAGAAATGTATGCTACAATCCTGAAGATAAAAATAACTCAAATGATTTTTATCATGTTTATCAAAGGTTAGGAAATTTTTCTATTTTTCCATGTTTAACAATCGATAGACAAAGCATTAATACTCTAAAAGGCACTAATATTTCCATACGTGATTATTTATATCCTTTCCTAACAAAGCTCAAGGATGCCTATAAGTATTATGATAGTGAAATAATACCAAAAGAGTGTTATGAGTTAGTATCATTAATGAAACAGAACAGTTTCTTTTTTTCTAATGAAAAGGCAGATTCTTTTGATAAGTTCGTTAGTCTTTTTATGCTTGAAGGCTGGGAGAAACTGGAATTAAAAGAATATTTGAAAAATTCTGAAATAACTTCAAATAACATAGACGTTATAAATGACTATATTATTAAAGCAAAAAGATTTATAGAAAATCGAACAAATAGAATGGTTGATAAACTTATTCCAATCTTAAATAATTCTAAAAGAGGTTAAGAAAATGGCACTTGATATATCAATATTAAAGAATAAAAAAAGAGAGATTTATTCATATTTGTGGGATAATTATAATTTCGATTTTGAAATTGTACAAAGCGGTAAGAAAGATCCTTCATACGAATTTGGATTTTCAGGTAATAGTTTAATCGAGTTTGTCGGCAAATCAATATCCGATTCATTTAAGATTAATAAAAACCAAAAAACATTTATCAATAAATTTAAAATGGCTTGCTCTGGTACTGGTGATGAATTAAAAAAAATAACGACGCTTCATTCATCTTCATTAGGTGCATTATTGTTTTTCTTTAATGTTGATAACAAGAAGCTTATATTTCCAAGCTTAAATAAGTATGAATTTACTGAATCTTATTTTGAATTCCAAAATAAAGTAATCGGTTATCCTTCAAATATTGATGTAGTTCTTTTAGGTAAAAATATAGAAAATGGGAATAAAGTAATCCTCTTTCTTGAATCGAAATTTTCTGAATACATAACAGGAATTGGGAAAAAGAGTGTTGGCAAATCATATTTTAACCCAGATTGTTACAGTCTTCCAATTTATGAATCAGTAGAAAAAAACAAATCCTTTGATTTTAATAAAGAAAATGGTTTCTATAATTCTAAAAAATATAATGAAGGTCTTAAACAAATGATTTCTCATTATTATGGTATACGTCGCTTTATGGAAGGTGAATTTGTTGATAACAAAGATAATATTTATAAGAATATTAAAGAACCAAAAGCTTCAGAAATTATTTTAGGTGAAATTTTATTTAATGATTTTTCAAATGTTAGTTCATTAAAAAAATATTTGGATGATTATGAAAAAGATTATTCCTCTCTAGCATCTATTATAAATGAACAATATCAAAAAGATGAAAAGAAACCAAAAGATGTTAGTTTTAGGGTTTTACCAACATCTCTTCATTATTCTGAATTAAGAAGCTATATTTCAGAATACCCTCAAATTGAAAAATATTATTTTGGAAATAAATAGGAGTTTACTATGAAAAAAATGATTTTAGCTGTTTTATTATGTACATTTTCATTTTTTGTTTTTGCCTCAGAAGTAAGTGATTTACTACAGGAAGCACAGACAGCTTATGAATCTGGAGATGTCTCTACTGCAATTCAAAAAATTGATTCTGCAAAATCAATTATGGAAAAAGAACAACTTTCATCAGACGCAGAATCTTATATTGAAGTAAATAGTTGGGATATTGTAAAACTTAAAAAGGCTGATTATCTTGGTAAAAAAGTAAAAATAAAGGCGAAATATGTTGGTGTTAATTCTGATGGTTCTGTTTATTTAATTGAGGTTTCAACAAATAATTCTTATGAACCATCGTTGATTGATAAAATCCTCTCTCTTAAAAAATATGAATTTTATACTTTCTATGGAACCGTTACTAGTGATTTTATAGGACCAAAAATTTATATTGAAGCAATAGAATAATTTAACTTGTAATCAGCTTCCAAACTCTCTCCGATGTCCAACTCTCACGCCCTTTGCTATCGGGGAGGGCCTCTCGCATTAAGCTATCTCCAATCCAATTTCACTGCCAGTCCGCACCAGAGCCGCTGCCCATTTGTAATAACACGCTTAAATCCTTTCTCACTCATTCTCATACCAAGCCACTTCTGGCTCATTACACGCTCATTGTTTTTGCTGCACCATTTGATATAAGTCTGATAAAGAAGATTTGTAGGAAGCCGCCACTGTAAAGACGCATCCAGCTCCAGGCAGTCAGTTACGAAAGTTCCCACGCTATCCATATCCATTCTGTATTCTTCGTTTGCTTCTTTTACTGCAGCTGGTTCTTCAAGTCCTTCCTTCTTCCACATCGCATAGCCTTTCAAAAGCCAGTTCAGGATTCCTGAATTTTCTGCAATCAGTTTTTCAGTCAGGTTTTTATCTCTCTGCTCAGGAGGAATAGTCACTGTAAAAGGAATCATTTTAATACGACGCCAGATTCCGTTGTCAGCTCCTCTGATTTTCGGCTTATGGTTTGTTGCCATAAAAATCTTAAAGGTCGGCTTAAAAGAAAAGTACTCTCCATACAAGAACCTGGCAGTAAGGGCATCTTCGCCGGTTACCATTTTAATAAGGCTTTCACTAATCTGTCGGCCCTGTTCAATTTCACTTGTGGTGACAAGTCTCATTCCTTTAAGACGTGCAATATCGTTACTCTGTTCAGAGTTCTTTTTCATAAAGGTTTCAATGCCTGTGCTTAAAGCATAATCCCCAAAAAGCTCAAGCATTACATTTAAGAATGTTGATTTACCGTTGGCACCAGTTCCCCACAAAATAAAAAGACACTGTTCGCTTACATCTCCGCTTAAAGCATAGCCCATAGCTTTTTGAATAAAACGGATTAGCTGCAAATCTTTGTTGAATATCTGCATTAAAAAAAGATTCCAGGTCGGACAGTCTGCATCTTTTTCATAAATAAAGCGGCTTTTCTTTGTAATCAGATTTTTAATATTCGGCTCTTTCGCTTTTCCGGTTTTCAAATTCAGCGTGAGCCCCTCAACATTAAAAAGATAGATATCAGTATCAAGTTCTTTTTCAATCACCTTGATAGAAGGCTGCATTTTCAAAAGTCCAACAATTGCCTGAATACGGCGGAAGCTTTCACTCTTAATAAGATGCTTTTCAAAATCAGCCTTCAATATGCGGTCATTTATAAAACGCATAATTCTGTACATCTGATGAATAAAAATAGGAATGCGCTCCTGCACAAAACCACGGGCATCAATCTCCCAGTTAGTTCCGTTCCATACAAGAAACTTATCCCAGGTAATACAGTAGCGGATAGTGTCCTCATAAGCCCTCAAAAAATAAAGCGTATTCGTAAGGTCGGTAAACTGCATTTCACCGCTTACGTATTTATTCGCCTTCATTTCAAGACCGATTTCTTCGAGGACCGCTTTTTCATTTTTAGAAAAATCTATTTCACTCATCTATCATTCCGTTTTCTTTTAAAAGTCTGTACATCTGAATCAGCTTAAACTGCAGCTGTCCATAGCCATCCAGCACACCATAGTCCCCGGTCTTTTTATCAATTTCATCCATATGCTCATAAATTAAAATTAAAGAACGAGGATAATCAACAAAGCGCTCCAAAGTAAACCAGGCCGCAAACTTTTCAGCTTCTTCGCTTGGCTTCATATCTGGAAAGATTTTAAACTTTTTATAAATGTCTACATCATCACGAAGCGTCAGATAAAATTCTTTCGCTTCATTCCAGCAGTCCATTGGAATGTAATCCTGCGAAACCTTTATATTTCTTTTCATAAGCTGCCAGCCTCGTGAACAAAAATTTTCACAGCTCTGCCTGCAGCTGTTCTGTCATCATCAAAAATAACTTCCGGCCAGATGATCCACCAGCCGCTAAGGTCAATGTCATTTCCATCTATCACGTCATAAAAGATAATTCCGTTCTCAACATCTTTTACAACTGCAGGAAAGTTCACCACATTTCCATCAGGCTTCCTCGCCCAAATAGAAACAGTCTCATAGCCAGAAAGGTCGCACTTAGTATCAATAAGAATTCTTAATTTTGATTTCGCTCTGAAAAGCCACTTCATATACGACACTCCAATTCAATCTCTGTCGCAATCGGACAGAACAAAGTCACCACATTATTTGCTTCTCTGATTTTTCCTCTTAGCCAATCCCAGAAGCACATAACAGTTTGAACCGCCCTGAAAAATAATCGGGGAAGCAAAAGGCAAAGCCGCCAGCTGCACTTCATCAAGATTATTACGGAAGGCAACTTGTTTTCTAATAACCTCAGTTTCAATTTCAGGTTCAAGCTGCAGTAATCTTTTCCAACTTAAAGTTTTTCCAATCGAATCTGCAGGAACTAAAACATCATCACCGCTTCTAAAAAGAAGTCTCTGATAATCTTTCAAAGCCACAGGCTCAAACACATCATTAAACTGACGTGTCATAAAATGCTTGCGGCTCAGAAGACTAGACATACTTTTTCTTTCAGAAAGCAGCCTTGCAAAATACATTCTCTTTGCAAAACTGTCTGAAACTCCAAGCCCATGGTTTCCGGCATTTCTTATATGCAGCTGATGTCTTCCTGCAGTTCCAGTTATCGCTTTGATTTCACTAAGAAGCTTTTTCAAAACAGATTTTCTGTTTACAGCAGAACTTACATTTATGACAGCTTGTTCATTCACCGAGTAATTATAGGCATCAGGTGTAACATCATGATAAGTTATATAAAAACTGGGGTAATCATTTATCTGGTGTCTACTAATATAACAGTCTTCAAGATATCCACCTGTCAAAATGTCATATATAGGGTCTTCTTCATATTCTTCAAAATCCCAGTTAATTTCATAAGGAATAATCGTATCACTCCCAGAAACAGAATTATCCCAACATAAAACAGGAAGTGGAGAATATATTCCAATATAAAGGGGTTGTACGTGGGTGTTCCCATTTTGTGTAAAGCGACCCCATATTGGTTCTTCTAAATGCAGTGTAATATGAATCCACCCAGATTCACGTCCAACAAGAGAAACCTTATGAGAATCATAAACAACAAGGTTTTCCCATTTACCTACTGGTCCATAACGAGCATCATCATTGTAGCCGGCAACAAAAGGATAGATGTAAAAATATTCAGGGGCATAAAGATAATTCCAAAACTCTTGTGAAGTCGGCTTTCTGTAATAGTAATAAAACTCAACAGCATAATCTCCATCATCTCTCTGGTCATAAGTGGGATTAAATTGATATACGAAAATGTAGTCCTCTTCGTATATTTCAACGTTAGCAATTATTCCACCTATAGAGCCACCTGCCCATATATAATGCTCTTTGAGATAGTTAGTTCCTATATGCTGATTACCCGCTATGGTGGTTCCCATATTAAGCTCCGCTTACAGTAATCTGCCAGTCAATCTGAAGGCTGTCTGCAGAAGTCACGTTTACACTCGGAGTAATCTGAGCATAAGCCAGACACTTAGCTGCAGCTGTATTTCCGTTCATCAAAGCAACTTCGTTAATTCCGTTTGCATTCAAATCACCTGCAGCAAAGCTTGTTCGGTAAAGAACAACATTCTGTCCGGAAGAACCAAAAGCCGCCTGAGTTTTTGGATAAGTAGAATCAAGTTTTTTGAAAGAACCTGTCGGAGTGTTTACACCGGTATTGTTCTTTGGTGTACTTCCGGTCCAGCCGGTTCCAACACGCATATAGCCGTTTGTAGCATCCACCTTGTCCTGAGTCGGATTACTAATCAAAAGATCCGCAATCATTCCATCACCCTGATTAGTGATAGTATTGTGATGACGGAAAATCATCGGGCGTTCTTTCAGCTTAAAAAGATTACGCCAGAAACCATTCTTAAAATACTTTACATGGCCATT
>JAEEGH010020139.1_pt1 | contig 13912 bp, 10 predicted proteins | sample 9134181 | NCBI WGS metagenome assembly JAEEGH01 (sample SAMN16246544, study PRJNA631951) | gut metagenome | biome: gut microbiome; feature: rumen; material: DP-attached | host: Bos | place: Iran: Karaj | collected 2018-10
GCTCATCTAGTCCTCTTCAAAGAGTGCGGCCACCTACACCCTGACCAGCACCAGCGACAACGGATCGTATACTGGCGACAACCTGTTGCACGGCAGCGACAACGCCACAACGACCAGCACCGATGGCAGCAACCTCTACTACAAGCTGGCTTATGGACCCTCGGGCACGTCGCTTGCTCAGTCGTTCGGATGGTTCTGGGGAGCTCAGAACGGATTACCCTTCAGCATCGAAGGCCACCGTGCATGGCTGGCCATACCCAAGGCTGCAGGTGCACGTGCATACTTCATCAGCGGTGAGGAGACTGGAGTCGAAGAAATAGATAACAGTCAAACAGAAAACCGGAAATACCTCGACCTGCAGGGACGCAGCATAGAGAAGCCCACACAGCCGGGTATCTACTTCGTCAACGGACGCAAGATAGTTGTCAGGTAAAGTGAAAAAAGGGGGACAGAGACTTCCCATCTCTGTCCTCACTCCAAAATCATACTCAAGTATTCACAATAACAACTGTATCATTATGAAAACAATGAGATATCTTTCCATAGCATTCTTTGCTTGCCTGACACTGCTCTCCTGTGGCGGTAGCGACGACCCAGATGATCCCATCAACCCAACTCCTAATCCGCCAACGCCCTCCGCTCAGGGAAAGTTCCTCACCATGAAGTGTGACATGCCCGCTGAGGCTTCGGAGAAGATAGTATCGCTGACAGGCCTCACCTCACGCATTACCTCGCAAGTACAGGCCATCGCCACACCTTGGCTCACAGTGACGCAGGAGACTTATACCTCTGGCACACCGCAGGTGAAGGTTGCATGCACGCAGAACCTGGAGACGAAAGTCCGAATTATGGACATTGTTTTCCTTGCCAACCAAGACAAGGACACGCTGCTCTTCACTGTCCGTCAGGCGGCCTATACCGGTGGCGGCACTGACGTCAACAACCCAAGCGACACACCCACTGACCAGCCTGCATACTCACGCAGCGAGTAAAATATCATATCAGATGTTAGGCGAATAACGAAAAAATGGTTCAGGTATGAAAAGAACATCTCTTTCACTTGCGTTCCTACTTGCCTCTCTCGTAGGGCTCGCTGCCAGCGAAACGCAGCAGTATGTGCCCTCCAACTGGGGCGGATGGCAAAACCTGTCGCTGGGCACGACAGACATTACTTATTACACCAAAGATCAGCTGCCTATGGACGTGCAGGTCTCCGGCCAGACTATTCACGTGGCCTGGACCGACTGGAAGCCCAACGCCGAGGGCGAGTTCTGCCTGTGGTACCGGCGCTCCACAGATGCCGGCCGCACATGGGAGGAGCCCCACGCCGTCGTCAAGTCGAAAACGATGAAGATGACCGATATCAACTACGCGGGCGGCAACTTCGGCACCAACTCCAAGTGGATGGAGGTGGAAGGGCAGGACGTACACTTCGTCACTATCCTCAAGTCTGTCAACAGCGACGACGTCGAACAGAGCGAACTGCTCTACACCTACTCGCACGACGGCGGCGCTACGTTCCAGCAACGTGTGTTGGCAGAAAGCAGCCAAGAAGAAGGCTACTACAAATACCGCACCTTCCCTTATGGCCGTCCGCATGTGGAGGCCGACGGCCAGACCGTGGTCATCGCCTTCCAATATAGCAACGATGGCTACAAGACCCGTGTGTTGACCTCCTTCGATGGCGGACAGACCTTCACCAACAAGTTGATAAACACTAAGCAGGATCTCGTTGACCTGAAGGTGTCTGGCCGCCAATGGGCCGTGCTGGGCAACGACATGTACTGGAACTATAACATGTGGTGGGGTAATGTTTATGTGTCCACCTCCAGCGACGGCGGCGAAAACATCACCACGCAGAACGTGGCGCCCCTGGTGAAGGACGAGACCTCGTGGTGCCAACTGACCTATATGAAGGGTTTCAACGGCGCCTCCTTCAACTATCACGCCCAGATGACCCTGGAGGGTGACGTCATTAACGTCATCTTCCAAGGCTGTGCCGAGGACTTGGGGGATCCTCATCCCACCAACGACCGCAACCATACCATCTTCCGCCGCTCCACCGATTTCGGCAAGACGTGGACCAAGGCCATGTACCTGCCCGAGTCAAAGGATACGTATTGTGCCATAGCCGCCAAGGGCCAGAACATCTACGTGCTGCATACACCTAACGGTCCCCGGATGTACCACTCGCACGACGGCGGCCAGACCTGGGAGACGCAGCCGCGCTGCTTCTGGAATTCGCAATACTCAGGTTTCGCCAACTTCTTCGACCTCTACCTCGCCCCCGACGACCCCACGGGCCAGCACGTCTATCTGACGACTTGCCGCGGCCTGCTGGTGGAGTCGAAGGACGGCTTCCGCACCGTCCACCGCAACTTTGCCGTCGGCTATGAGTCGTGGGACAGCAAGGACCGCAACAACCACTCCCTCACCGTCCGCCTCGACAGCGAGGGCACCGAGCATTGGGTGATGAACTACTCGGCCCCCTACAAGGCCTTCGACCCCTACTTCTGGAGCATCGTCTATCGGCGCAACGACCCGGCCCCTGCCACCTCAGGACAGGAGATGGCCCTCGACATATCCGTTCCCGAGAACCGCATCTTAAATACTCCGCTCAACAAGGTCACCATCCCCATGACGCCCAGCATCATGGAGACGCGCGAGGCCATGACCGTGGAATGCTGGGTGCGCATCGACAAACGAAGCAGCGGATCACTCGACATCGCTGCCCTCAGCCATTACAACGGTAATCACAACGGCTCCCCTTATAACGGCGGATGGTATATTAAGGTACATCAGGATGGCAACCAAGGTTATACCTTCTACGGCGGCGTCAGCACCGAGTTGTCCGTGAACGGCGTGGGCAAGGAATTGTCGGACCGCTGGCGCTACCGCACCACGGAGACAGGCATGTGGCACCACGTGGCCCTGACCTACGATTCCCATGTGGAGAAGGACAACATCCGGCTCTACGTTGACGGCATGCTCATAAACACCGGCACCGAGAAAGGCACCATCATTATGGGCAACAACCCCATCGTCATCGGCCCCAGCGATGCCAGCGACTATTATGTGAATCAAACCTACGTCGACAACTTCGCCGTCTTTAGCCGCGCCCTCACGGAAGAGGAGATCAGGCAGCACATCTACAACCTGCCCGACGCCAAGGACAAGGACTGCCGCCTGCTTCTCACCTTCGACGGTTCGCTGCAGGACCAGAGCCAGTACCACAACGACCCCGCCCCGCTGTTGGAGAATTACCTGAAGGCCCACGACGGCATACGTCCGCCACATCCCGAGTTCAGCCTGACCAAGGACCTCATGGGGCAGACCATATACATGACCGACATGACACAGGACGGCGAGGCATACCAGTGGATTAAGCCCGACCCCTGGAACCTGGAGCGCCTCGACAAATACAGCACCAGCAAGCAGCGCCACGACAAACAGGACGTAAGCGGCCATCCCGGCCTGTACACTTACTGGATGGTGGCAAAGGGCGACGGCAAGACCACCAACGCCTACGTCGGCACCTCGCAGAGCATCATCGTGGGCGGTCTGAGCAAGGTAAGTCCGGAATCATCAGGAAATGTACCCGATGTGAAGCTGCGCATTCAGGGCGGCTACACACTCACCTATTCGAAGAAGCCCCGTGTGGCCCTCAAACAAGGTACGACCGAGATTGAGGGCACATGGGAAGTGGAATACGGCTACGACTCGTCGAAGGCACACAGCTTCAACGACCTGGCTCCTGCCAACTTCAACCTGTGGGGAGCGCCGACGGGCAAGTACGACGTCATCGTAGGCAACGACACCTTGCCTCAGGCCTTCACCGTAGAACAGTATGAGGATCCCGACGTGTGGATGCAGATTGGCGGACCAGCCAAACAGCTATTCAACAAGTACCAGCGCTTTTCTATCGACTATGGCAACAGGTCGAATGTGCCGGCCTACAACACCCCCATCTTCATAGCCATCCCCGACCGAAAGGGTACCATCGACGTGCAGTTTGAGTTCGAATACGACCTCTATAGCGATGCTTTCGGCGAAGAGGAACTGAAGATGGCCAAGCAGCTGGGCGAGTATCTCATGGCCTACGACGAGCAGACGGGCGACAGCGTGCGCATCTACTCCTTCTTCATCCCCTACATCGCACCCAACAGCACCAACCAGCGGTTCTTCCGCATCAAGGGCAATACGGCCAGCGGCTTGGACAGCAACATCAGGATACGCTACATGATGAGCGAGCCTTGGGGACCGTGGACTGACGACGAAGAGGCTAAGGTTGCCGCCAGACGTGCCAAAGATGAAGTCTCCTCATATGTCGATGGTATCAACATGGCAAGAAGGAAGGCTGAGTGCGCCATGACCATGCTCGGCATGAGCTTCTTAGAGACTGGCCTAACCGTGGTTCCTGTGGTAGGATGTGCCTACAACGTTGTCAAGACCGTTACCCAGAAAATATGGGGTAAAGACAAGAGCTGGAGCAACTTCGGCACCAACTTCATCACTTCCGCCTTTGCCTGCGGTAGCGACCTCTTCCCGCCCTCACTTCTGGTCAAGGGAGGTTTGGCAATGGCCAAGCTCATCTGGGACCTTGTGAGCAACAAGGCGGCCTACGATGCCTGCCTCAGGGGTGACCCCAACTGGAAGGACAATCTGCTAGTCTATTCCTACGATCCCAACGAGATGATAGGACCGTGGGGCTACGACGACCAGCGCCACTACATCAAGCCTATTCACGATATGGCCTACACCATTACCTTCGAGAACAAGGCTAGTGCCACCGCTCCCGCCAACGAGGTATTCGTCACCGACACGCTCGACCTTTCTAAGTACGACGCCGAGACCTTCAGCTTCACCTCGTATGGCTGGGCAGACACGGCCCTCATCGTGGGCGGAAGCTACGTTAAGGAGTTCACGCGCAACGTCCAGTATAAGGTGAACGGCCACGACATCATCGTGCGCGTAAGTGGTCAGTTCAATCCGGAGACGGGCATCGCCAACTGGGCATTTGCCTCACTTGAGAAGAACGGCAATGAACTGGAAGACATCATGAACGGCTTCCTCCTGCCCAACAACGACAACGGCGTGGGCGAGGGCTTCGTATCGTTCAGCATTGAGCATAAGAAAAACCCCGCTAACGGCTCAACCGTCAGCAACAAAGCCACCATCGTCTTCGATGCCAACGAACCGATAGTGACGAACACCTACGTGAATACTTTCGACAAAGACTATCCCACCTCAAAGGTAACCGGCGTCAAGGAGAGTGACGGCAATCTGATAATAACCATACAGGGCAGCGACGCCACGTCGGGCATCAGCCATTACACCATCTATGCCTTCAAGAACGGAGGCGAGCAAGCAGAGCTCCTTGTCTCGAACGTCACCACAACCCAGGTGACTGTTCCCTGCGAGCCAGGCACACACTACGCCCTCTGCGCTACTGCCACAGACAATGTGGGATGGAACGAGCCTAAGGATCTGAAGACCGAGATGGAAATCACCACCTCGGGCGAAGCTCCAGGGTCGAACGAGAAGACCACAGATGTCAATGTGTCGGCTGAAGGCTATGCCACCTTCTACGACTCGCAAGACAACTACAAGCTGCCAAGCGGACTCTCGGCATACGTTGTGACCGAGGCAGGAAGCACCTTGAAGTCGCAGGCCATCAACGGAAACATCATTCCCAAGGGTGTGCCCGTTTACCTCTCGGCACGTGAGAAGAAGACCAACACATACACCCTAACGGCTACGGAGGATGACGCTTCTTACAACGGAAGCAACCTACTGCATGGTAGCGATGCAGCCACTATGACCACGGCTCAGGAAGATTGCCTTTTCTACAAGTTGGCGTACGGACCGTCAGATACGCCGCTGCAGAACCTGTTTGGATGGTTCTGGGGGGCTCCCTATGGGGCTGCATTCCACATTGATGCTCACCGCGCATGGCTGGCCGTGCCCAAGACAAGGGCCACTAGAGGCTATCTCATCGGCGGTGATGGAACAGGCATAGACATCCCTGTGGAAGATGGCGAGGACATGGAAGTCCAGCTCTATGACATGCAGGGAAGACCTGTCAGCAACACCCCAAAGAAGGGTCTCTACATACGCAACAACAAGAAAATTTTCATTAAATAAGAAGACATGAATAAAATGAAAACAATGAAATATATCTTCCTGACCATCATGGCCCTTACCATGATATCTTGCGGAGGCGGTGATGAGCCTGAGCCCACACCAACACCCCCTACGCCCACTGAGAAGGGCAAATTCCTCACGCAGACGTGCAACATGCCTGCAAAGGCATCCGAGACTGTAGTCGCTTTACAGGGACTTACTAAGGCCATTGATAGATTCTCCCCGCCAGACTCATGGCTTACTATCATCCGGCAGGCTTATACCTCAGGAACACCCAGCGTACAGCTTACAGCAAGTGAGAACTTGCAGTTCGAAGCACGCCAGCAGGACATCACTTTCTATGCTGGGCGCGACACGTTAGTACTCACCGTGCGTCAAGTTGCCTACGACGATACCAGTGGTGCCGAAATGGACAACACGCATGACACGCCAACCAACCAGCCTGCTTATTCGCCACGAAGATAGACACCATTCATGGAGCGATTTTATTCACTCCATCAAGGCATAGTGCTATTACTCTTTTTCCTCTATAAAGTAAGGCTTCAAATGGAGTCTTACTTTTTTTGTTGTCCGATAATAATTGCTGCGGAGTTTTTATTATGGAGCAATATGATACTCTGATGTCTGGAGCCATCGACTCGTCGTTTTAAGATTGTTAATGAACTTTGTGCAGGTTTTATTTGGCTTATCCCTTGCTTATTCGTAATTTTGCAGAAAAAATAAAGAAACAAGATAAAAACAGTATGAAGGAACTACAGTTAAAGTATGAGTGCAACCCGAATCAGAAGCCCTCATGCATCTACATGAAAGCCCTCACAACATTTATCTGTATTCTTTTTCCCTTCATCACATGGGGACAGACTACCAAGTTCTCCTACGATGAACTGAAAGAAGGTTTCATTACTCAATATATAAAAAAAGAATCAACCAAAACGCTGGACAGTTTAGATATATTATACTGGTCCACCAAAGATTCATCAAGAAAAGATTGGAAAGAACCAAAATTTTATCTACTCGGCAACTCATCTTTGCACAAGGCGGATGACATTTCTTTGCCGGTTTCCACATTCGCCTACCTTAACGAGACAGACAAGACCGGGCACGAGGTTCACACGTTATATTGGATTGAACCACGGCTTTCACATTCCAAGAAATACGAACTTCTGAAAAAGAAGCTACGAAAGAAATATGGGTACATTACATTAAAGGATTCCACTATACTTATACCTGCAAAATGGTTCAGTGGCGAGATTAAATTTATGGAATCTCCTTTTCTTTACGGCAACCAATTTATTTCTAAGCGATTATGCCTGGCAACCCTAATAAACGGGCAGTATTGTCCTGCCGACGAGGAAACTCCTGCTTTTTCGTCCCGATGGAAAGATGGAGGAGAGTTGGAATTCACCATCTACCATTTAGAAACCATGATGGGAAACGGACGATACCTGTCCAAAAATATAAGTCCCCTGCTGAAGAGTGAGAAAGCACTTTACTTGTTCAGCAAAAACGTAAGCCAGCACCTTGATCTATCCTTTCTTCCAGATGATTATCGAAGCAAGGAGTTTACCGTGATGCTTAGGCTGGACGAGACACTTAAGGCTCATCTTAACGTCTTGAAAATGGATGAATTAACTATAGAAGACAGGCTTGTTTTGACAGCTCTCAGTATGGCTATTGAACAGCAGCCTGCTGCACAATTCTCTGGATTCTGGTGCGAGAGAGGACTATATCCTGCCATCTTTTTGACCGTGATTTTATCAAAAAAATCTGGAAGTAACTTTAAATATTACGATGACAAAAACAAGTAAATAATATAAAGTATGAAAGAACTACAGTTAAAGTACGGGTGCAACCCGAATCAGAAGCCCTCACGCATTTTCATGGAAGAGGGCGAACTCCCCATCACTGTCCTGAACGGACGACCAGGTTATATCAACTTTCTCGACGCCCTGAACAGTTGGCAGCTCGTTGCTGAACTGAAGGCTGCTACGGGCCTGCCCGCCGCCGCATCGTTCAAACACGTGTCACCTGCAGGAGCTGCTGTGGGACTTCCACTCAATGAAACGCTTAGCCATATTTACTTCGTCGACGATATCCCTGTACCCCTTTCTCCTATTGCTTGTGCATACGCACGTGCCCGCGGAGCCGACCGCATGAGTTCCTACGGTGATTTCATCGCACTGAGCGATACATGTGACCTCGCCACTGCCCTCATCATTAAACGCGAGGTGAGCGACGGCGTTATCGCTCCTGGCTATACCGACGAGGCACTGGAAATTCTACGTGAGAAACGTAAGGGTACCTACAACGTCATCCAGATGGATCCCACTTACCGTCCCGCCCCCATCGAGCGCAAGCAATGCTATGGCATCACCTTCGAGCAAGGACGCAACGAGGTCTGTCTCTCCGACCCTGCTCTGTTCCAGAACATTCCCACGCAGAATAAGCATCTCCCACAGGAAGCCCTACGCGACCTGATGATAGCTCTCATCACTCTCAAGTACACGCAGAGCAACAGCGTCTGCTACGTGAAAGATGGACAAGCTATCGGCATCGGTGCTGGACAGCAGAGTCGCATCCACTGCACACGTTTGGCTGGAAGTAAGGCAGATATCTGGTGGTTGCGCCAGCATCCGCAGGTAATGACCCTGCCCTGGGTACCTGGCATACGGCGTGCCGACCGAGACAACACCATCGACATCTACATCAGCGACGACTACATGGACGTGCTGCAGGAGGGAGAATGGCAAAAGTTCTTCACAGAGAAACCCAATCCTCTCACCCGCGAGCAGAAACGCGAATGGATTGCTCAGAATACTGGAGTGAGCCTAGGTTCCGATGCTTTCTTCCCCTTTGGCGACAACGTGGAGCGAGCCCACAAGAGTGGCGTGCAATACATTGCTCAAGCCGGCGGTTCCGTACGTGATGACCACGTCATCGAGACATGCGACAAATACGGCATCGCCATGGCCTTCACCGGCATACGTCTGTTCCACCATTAATCTCATTCACATGCCAAACATTGGAGACGACATTGATTTGATTATCCAGAACGGCATCACGTTTCGTGGAGGTCCAAAGCAAGAGAAAAAGCAGGACTCCGGAAAGGTGAAGAGCAAAGCTAAGAAGAAGAAATACATTACAGGAGCTCATGGTTCTGGGTCGGCAAAAGTAAAAGCAGAGATCCGTAAGAAAAGGGCAAACAGACACAAGAAGGGTTGATAAATGACGGGGGTGTTTCCCCTGAGAAGAAGAAACACAAAGTGAGCAAAAAGTCATCCGTTCTGTTCATGGCTCTCTGCTGCGCTTTGCAGCTGACTGCACAAGGAATGTCCTATTACCGCAAGGTAGAAGGCCTAAAAGGAACTGCACTGAAGAATGCCCTGCATGATCTGATACAACCCAACCAAGTCCTGAACTACGGAGGTAAGGGAGAAGGTTATACGTGGGCAGGTTTCTACCTTTCTGACCAAATGGAAAATGGCTATGTGCGTGACCGCTACAGCAACGAGTTGCGCCAGTTCAACAACGAAATGACAGCGGTAAACGACATGAACATCGAGCACATCTGGGCTAACAGCTGGTGGGGGCATGTTGTCAACAATGCCTATTGCGATCTCTTCAATCTCTTTCCAAGCGATGCAGAAGCCAATAGGCACAAGAGCAACAACCCCATTGGCGTAGTGGACGGAAGGGTGGCATGGGACAATGATGTCATCAAAGTAGGCACGTGTAACAGCTACCTTGCTAACAGACAAGTCACCGTATGGGAACCTTCTGACGAATGGAAAGGCGACTTCGCCCGCACCTATTTTTACATGGCCACCTGTTATCAACACATGCACGACCTGTGGTGCACCACCGAAGGACTGCTCACGGTAAATCCTGAATCTGATCTGTTGTTGCAACCAGAAGTCAGCCAAATGATGCTCACATGGGCCAACGAAGACCCTGTCGACGAGATAGAGACAGAACGCAACAGGGTAATCCACGAAATACAGGGGAATCGCAATCCTTTCGTCGACTACCCCACCCTAAGCACATATATTTGGGGCGACAGCACAACCCATGTCTTCTATATCGACAAGGAATCAGAATCTGTTGAGATGTTCGTTCCAGAAGCAGAGGCAGAACTGAACTTCGGACTCCAACCTTTGAGTAAAGGATTCGAAACGAGTTTAACTATCCGAGGGCGCAACTTTACGGATGGCACAATCATCAGCGTGGATAATCCTGAGTTTGAAGTGGGAGCCACGTCGGCGACCTCTGAACAAGTGACCAACGGATTTGCTCTGCCTCTGAGAATCTCTCCTCAGAATCCAGGTTCCTACAGCACCAGACTCACTATCAGCGGAAGCGGATACGAACAAACCAACTTACTGAGGCTGGACTTTATCGACGGCATCCCTGCCTACGAAGCTACCGATATTGTCTGCTCCGTCTACAGCCGCCGTTTCACAGCCAACTGGATGAACTATGAGCCTGAAGCAGAATACACTTTGGAAGTCTATACTAAAGACGAAAATGGAACCCACAAGGACTTTGCCACCTATACGACCACAGACACGACTTATCAGGTGAAGAACGTGAAAGCCAACACCACCTATTACTATACGGTAAGCATCTTCCGCGAGGGTGAACTGATAGCAGGCAGCAACGAAGTGCGCGTGGATATGCCAGAGACGACGCCAGTCTTCAGCGTCACTCCGATGGTAATCAGTTTTACGACGGTACCTGGAAAGGAGAGTGAGGCCAAACTTGTCAGCGTATCTGCATTGGCTGTGCAGGAATACGTGACTCACGTTAGTGTGGAAGATCCTTTCCAAATCAGCACAGATGGCGAGGAATGGACTGAGACTTTGGTACTTGCCGGCAGCTCGCCAACATTCTTCGTGCGGATGGCCGCACAGGAGAGTGAAGGCGAATACGAAGGCGAGATGGTGCTGACCACCGCTGGAATGGAGGAGAAGATTGTCACGCTGACAGCTTCCGTCGACGCTCAGAAATCATTCTTTGAGGACTTTGAAACCTCCAGTAAGGGGGCCTACGCCAAGGCCTCCGTCGAATGCAGCGCCAGTACCTGGCTGATGGACAATGCCCTTCTGGCTGCTGACGAGAACCGCAATGATGGAAAGTGTGTCCGCATGAAAGGTGGTGGCTGCCTGGAAATGGAGTGCGACAAGGCAGCCGGTTGCGACTCCCTATGGTTCTGGACCGGCCTGTTCAACAAAGACAAAGGAGTGAGGCTTCACGTAAGTTACAGCCTGGATGGAGGCAACTCGTGGACTCCTGTAGCACAAGACATCATCGTTGGTACGTGGAAGCGGTATGGCTTCGAGCTGAAACTGCAGGGCGACATCCGTCTCAAGTTTGAGAATCTCGCTACTGGAAACAGACGCATCAATATCGACGATATCCAGATGAGCGATTTCACTCGTCCCAATCAAATCCACAACCTGTTAACGGAAGCCGATGGAGAGAGGGTAGTGCGAGTCTACACACCAGGTGGAGTACTTGTTCGCAAGGCACCACGCAGCGAGGCACTGAAAGGTCTGCGCCACGGCACATATATTCTGAAATGATGCGATACTTTATTACTCTTTCCTACGATGGTTCAGCTTATCACGGCTGGCAAATCCAACCCAATGGGACAAGTGTGCAGAAGACACTTCAGCAGGCGCTTTCCACCCTGCTCCGCACGTCCATCGAGGTGGTGGGAGCTGGACGTACAGATGCTGGGGTGCATGCTACTATGATGGTGGCACACTTCGATTTCCCTGCCTCAGAGGACGAGATCTGTGCCGTCCCTCTGGATTGCGCCCAGCTGACGTACAAGCTCAACAAGATTCTTCCCCCTGACATCGCCGTTCAGCAGGTGAGGCCTGTGGCTGACGACATGCATGCCCGCTTCAGCGCCACGCTCAGGACGTACCACTATTTCGTGCATCTCAGGAAGAACCCCTTCCGCCGGAGATACAGTTGGCAGCTCTATGGCGACATCGATTTCCAACGCATGAACGAAGCGGCAAGCACTCTACTGGAATATCGCGACTTCACCAGTTTCAGTAAGGTGAATACCGACACGAAGACCAACGAGTGCATTATCACGGAGGCACACTGGGACGAGCTTGAGCCTGGCGTTTGGAGATTTACCATTTCCGCCAACCGGTTCTTGCGCAACATGGTAAGGGCCATCGTAGGCACACTAATTGAAGTGGGTCGCGGCAAACTCTCCATCGAGGATTTTCGACAAGTGATAGAACAGAAGGACCGTTGCTCTGCAGGCGAGAGCGTGCCTGGCAACGCCCTTTTTCTGGTAGACATCAAATACTGAGGTTATGTGGTTGACGTGCGGATTCATAAGTGCAGCCCTGTTGGGATTCTACGATGTGTGCAAGAAGCATGCATTACTTGAGAATGCTGTCCTGCCCGTCCTGCTGCTCAACACGATCTTCTGCTCGCTCATCTTCCTTCCCCTTGTTCTATTCAGCCAAAGCGGCATCCTTCATGAAGGGACATTGCTCTACGTGCCCCAGGCAGGGTGGGAAGTGCATCGTTGGATTATTCTGAAATCCTGCCTCGTGCTGTCCAGCTGGATATGTGCCTACTTCGGCATGAAGCACCTGCCCCTTACCCTCGTTGGTCCCATCAACGCCACTCGGCCCATGATGGTGCTCATAGGAGCCATCTTCGTCTTCGGCGAGACGCTCAATCCTCTCCAATGGACTGGTGTCGTGTTGGGCATCCTCAGTTTCTTTCTCCTGAGCCGCAGCGAGAAGAAGGAGGGCATCGACTTCATGCACAACCGTTGGATATTCCTGCTTGTCTTGGGAGCTGCTCTGGGAGCCGCCAGCGGTCTTTACGACAAGTTCCTGATGGCATCGCCAGAGAACGGAGGATTAGGCATCAACCGAATGGTCATGCAGAGCTACTACAACTTCTACCAAGCCGGGCTGATGGCTCTGATGCTGGCCTTTCTCTGGTGGCCCCAACGCAAGCAGTACACCCCCTTCTCCTGGCGTTGGACCATTCCGCTCATCAGTATTTTCCTTTCCGCTGCAGACTTCGTATATTTCTACAGCCTCTCGCTGGATGGAGCACTCATCAGTGTTGTCAGCCTCGCCCGCCGCAGCAGCGTGGTGGTCAGTTTTCTGGTAGCTGCCATGCTGTTCCACGAAAAGAATCTGCGCAGCAAAGCCATCGATCTGGCTCTCGTGCTGCTGGGAATGCTCTTCCTGTATTATGGATCAAAATAAAAACTCATGATGATGAAAAAAATATTCTCTTTTGCAATCGTATGTCTCGCATGCCTCTCTGGACAGGCCCAGCTGACCGTCCGCGACATCTTTGCAGCCGCTCCCGACAGCATCTTTCCCCTGATGACCCAAAACAACCGCCTGGATTGTTTGGATTTCAAGGAAAACAACATGCAGGCGAGAGTAAGGAACCTTCTGGACACATATACAGAAATGACCGACTTAACACCTTTCTACTTGCGCATCCAGATGACAGAACGCAGTACTGCCCAGCTACGACTTCTCTCCGCCTCAGACAGCATCTTCTGCCTCATTAACACCTACTGGGGACCGCATCCTGACAGCCACATCGCCTTTTTCCAATCCGACTGGACACCCTTGCAGATGGATGCTCCTCAGCCTCAGGTGGAAGACTTCTGGAGTCCTGTACCCGACAGCCTGAGACAGGCAGCCAAGTTCACCCAAATGAGCTTGCGCGACCTGACTCTCATCAGCATCGATGCCAGTTCTAG
>JAEEGH010020147.1_pt1 | contig 13909 bp, 15 predicted proteins | sample 9134181 | NCBI WGS metagenome assembly JAEEGH01 (sample SAMN16246544, study PRJNA631951) | gut metagenome | biome: gut microbiome; feature: rumen; material: DP-attached | host: Bos | place: Iran: Karaj | collected 2018-10
CTCGTGAGCAGCAAGGCGAAGGTCGATGCGAGCGTTTACGTGGGCCCCGACGCGGTCGTGAATGGCGGGACGATTTCGGGAAACGCGCGAATCGAGGACTTCGCGGTTATTAACGGCGGGACGATTAGCGGGAACGCGACTGTCCGCGGGCGTGCGCTCGTAACTGCGGGTACAATTTCCGACGATGCCGTGCTCGAAGAAGACGCCTGGCTCGTGAGTGGCACGATTAGCGGGCACGCGAAGGTGGGGGCGATTTCGATTATCGTGAACACCACCGTGACGGACTACGCGCAGGTTTATGGCGTGATGTGGGCGGTAAACGGCAAGAAACTTTCCGGCACGGCACAGCTGCGCGGCGACCTCGAGAACAACTTCACGAAGGAACTTACGAAGGGCGTGTTCTATGGCATGGTCGACGATGGCATGCTGAACAATGCAAACTACGGCGCGAACCTCACAACGCCCCCGACCGATGCGACCGCGAGTATTGAGAACGCGCAGTGGTACACCGTAGCCGACGATTCTACGTCGGTAGGTCCCGGGGACGATTCGACGACGGTTAACCCGGTTCTTACGGGCAAGCGTGCTGTGGATTCGCAGAAACCTAGACTCTACTTCGACTCGAAGGAACAGTCCCTGTATGTCCGCGTCAAGAAAAACGGACGCGAGTACCGCTACCGCGTGAGCGGCAGCAAGCGGTAGGATTACAGGAAAAACTTCTGGTTGATCTCTATTTCAAGGCCTGCGTATCGCGGGCCGAATTTTTTACGCAGTGTGGTGGTAAGCCCGTCGGAGGTGCCCTTGTACGGGTAGTTGAAACGCACCTTCATTTCGGGATGCAACCGCTTGATTTCTGCCTTGATGACCTGCGCGAGTTTGCATTCGGCAGGGCGGCTTGGGTCGTACAGGATTCCGATGTCGGTATTGCGGACTTTGCCGTTTAACTCGGGCGTAAAGCTGTGGATGCCGAGGTGAACGATGGCAGGCGCGGATTTTGTGGCCCGCTTCGGCGAACTCAGCGAATTTGCCATAAATTTTTCAATTTTCTCGCGGTATTCCGTCCAGTAGGCGACGGCTTGGGCCTTCATTTTTGCGGCAGTTGCCTTGTCGCGCGCTTCGAACTGCTTATAGTAATCGCTAAACGCGCTCTTGTTTGTGATGGTGCGGTTCAGGTCGACGAACAGGCGCGAAAATTTCCCTTCGCAGTGGAATTCGGGCTTTGCGAACTTCACCAGCTTGCTGAATACTGCGCATGCTCCGATATCGTAGGCACGGTGCGTCTCCAGGACTTCGGCGGGAACAGCTTTCTTGAACGCTGCGGGCAACTTGTTGCTCGCATGCTCGCAAGTGAGGATAAGGATTTCGCGCGCGTCTTGTTTCATGATTTTGTAAATATAATATTAAGGACTAGATCCTTCGACGCGATGCCTTGCGGCATCTTGCTCAGGATGACACCGCTTATTCTTCTACTCCATATAGCCTGTTTTCTGCGAGGCAGTGGGCGAGACGGCCGTATTCGTACACGAAATCGTCCCGGTCGGGGTCTGCGCCTACGTTTTTCACGAGCGCGCTCGCGAGCGTGCCGCGCTTGAACATGCTTGCGAGCAATGCCTGCGAGTGCGTGGAAATCTTGTCCTTTACTCTGTCTGTGATTTTCTGTACAAGTTCACTTGCGGTGATTTCGCTAGCGTCAATGTTCCAAATTTTGAGGAAATCGCGGTCGCTAATCACCGTCTTTTCAGCAAAACGTGTGGTGGCAAGCAGAATTTTCGCGAGGGCGTCCGTGTCGAGTGCGCGAATTTGCGAATCATTTGCAAATCTCCCTTCTACAAGCCCTTTCAAAACGGCGACTTCCCATTCGGCAATCGCAATGTCTGCGTCGGGGCATTCCTGGATGTCGACAAGGCGGATTTCTATGGCCCCGCGGTCAAAGCGCGCGATGGCTCCGCGGCTATTCAAGAAAAAGTGGTTCAGCAGGTGGTCGGGATCGTACAGCGCGATATCGGCCTTTACTTTGTTGAAAATCTGCTCCTCGTAATCCTTGTAGGTAAACACTGCTTCGGGAATCACCTTGCCGGTAATGCTCGGGATTTTCTCCTGGTTGTGACGGTAGGTTTCTATGCGTCCATCCAGGTAACCGCAGTATTTGCTGTCCAAAAATGGGCTGGAGGCCGCTACTGCGGGAATCAGCGGGAGCAATGCGCGGATGGCTGCGTGCAGTTTGCCGAATTCCTCGTCGCCATTGAAGGAGAGGTTGATGTGGGTGGATTGCAGGTTCGCCCAGCCGTGCCCCTTGCAGTTGAAAATGCGGTCGTATGCCTGGTAGATGTCGAGACAGTCGTAGGGCCAGAGCTGCATTACGGCGGGGTCCATGAAGGGGTGCGCCGCCGTGGGCAAAAGCATCGCGTTGATGCTCTTGAGCGTCTCGTTCGCCTTCACGATTTCGTGATGGAATGTCTTGCCCAGATGCTTGAGGCTATCGACGGGTTCTGCGCACTTGAATTCCAGCACGTGACTCACGAGTTCGTTTGAAAGCCCGATGGGGCCGTGTTCCACGTCAGAGAGTTGCTCGCCGTTCTTGTCTTTTCCGAGGGCCACGTCGGCACGCGGAAGCACGTCGAGCGTGTTCCTGTCCACGATCATGTACTCCATCTCGATGCCGTAACGCTGCCAAAGTTTGTAGTTGGCCATCAGAACCATTCCTTCTCGTGCATTTGCAGTTTATGTTGTGCGGCGTTCATGCGTTCCTCGATTCGGTGACGCAGCGACCTCATGACGGCGAGATACACCTTGCTCTTGCCTACGCCATCTTCGATTCCCGCGTCGATACTCGGGTTGTCGTTCACTTCAATCACAATCGGGTGGCCGTGCCATTCCTTCAAATCCACACCGTAAAGCCCGTTGCCGATGAGGCTACAAATCTTGAGCGCCGTCTTCACGATTCCATGCGGCACCATCTCGATAGGAATGCTCTCGCACTTGCCCGAAAATTCTTCGCTCTGCTTGTCGTTGCTTTCCCAGTTGTAGATTTGCCAGTGGCCCTTCGCCATGTGGTATTTGCAGGCGTAAAGCGGCTTGCCGTCGAGCACTCCCACGCGCCAATCGAATTCCGTCGGGGTGAACTCCTGCGCAATAAGCAGGTCGCTGTGCTCGAACATCTCGTCCAGTATCTGCTCGAGTTCTTCTTTGTTGGTCGCCTTCTTCACGCCCATCGAAAAGCTCGAATCCGGCGACTTGATGACCATCGGGAACCCGATTTCCTTGGCGAGCGTGTGGCGGTTCTCGGCGTGCGCGATAATCGTCTTGGGCGAGTGTATTTTTGCCGCCTGCATCAGTTCTTGCAGGTACACCTTGTTGGAACAACGCAGAATGCTGTCCGGGTCGTCGATGACGGCGATGCCCAGCGACTGTGCACGGCGTGCAAAACTGTAGGTGTAGTGGTTCACGTTTGTCGTCTCGCGGATAAACAGCGCGTCGAATTCACCCACGCGCGGGTAGTCCTTGCGGGTAATCATCTCCACGCGGAATCCCGTATCTTCTGCCGCCTTCACAAAATGCTGTATGGCTTCCGCGTTGCTCGGCGGCTCCACTTCGTCCGGGTTCGTGAGGATGGCGAGGTCGTACAGGTAATCCTCTTCCTTGCTGGAGGCATAGCGGGTCTTCTCGAAGTATTCCTGCGCGAACTTGTCGACGAATTCCATGTGCGATTCGGGAATCTCGTCCACGCAAATCGGGCGGATGCTCTGGATGAACCATTTCTGCTTGAAAACGAATTTCGCGCGCAGGAGCGGGGCCTGGAACAGGCGGTAGAGTTCCTGCGAAAGTTCCAGGTATTGCGGGCTCACGTTCTGCCCGAAGTATATCGAGAGCACGAATTCTGTGCCGGTAAGCTTGTGCAGGCTCTTCTGAATCAGGTTGTCGATTTCGTCGGAGATGTGCTTGATGACTGCGGGGGCCTTGAAGTCTCGCATGTTCTTGACGCCCGGGATAACCTTGTGCCCGCGGGCTTCTGCCAGGAGCGACACGTAGTAGCCCTTGCTCTGGTAACTGTAATCGCGGCAGAGGTTGAATACGCGCAGGTTGCGCTCGTTTGTGTACCTGCTCGAAATCAGGTAGTCCTGCGCCGAGATGATGTCTATGCCCGGAACGTGTAACTTCCAGTGCTTGGGATTGTTTACAACTATAAGTTTCTTCATGATTTACTTTTTTTCGATAACCAAAATGTTCCCGTCGTACGTCATTACCCCGAGCAAGATGCTGTGAAGCAGGCGGAACTTGTCCACCTTGTAGTAAGGGGTCTTGTGAAGGGGATTGGTACCGTCGGGGTCGGCCACCATAAACTGTTTCTTGTCGTCGATTCCGTAAACCACGACGAAGTGCCCCATGGGCTCGCCGTGGATGTCGTCGAATACGGACTTGTCGTCCTTGCCGGTGAACTCGCGCATGCTGCGGTACAGGTAGGTGGCCGAAAGCCCGCAGAGCACGGGTACGCCCTTCTTGAAGTATTTCTCGAACATGGCCGAGCGCAAGTCCTCGAACGCAACCTTTCCGCCCAGGTCGATAAAGCGGATGTACGCCTCTATTGCCTTGCGGAGCTTGGGAGCGTGCTTTGCCTTGTGCAAAAGTTCCAGCTTCGCCTTCAGTTCGGGCATGCTGAGCGTGCTCCATGTGGGGTCCAGGAGCGTGAGGTTGTACGAATGTAGCGTGACCTTGAACCCGCGCTTGAGCGCGTCAATGCCAAGGAACACGCCGAGCGTTCCGCCGTCTTCCAGGAATTCAATTTCAGAAATCAGTTGCTTTAAAGAAATCTTGTAGCCGAGGTGGTTGTAGACCGCCTGGAGGCTGGTCGGCCCGCACGTTACGTCGTCGGGCTGTTGCAGAATCTTGATGTCCATCGTATTGCCTTTATATGCCTTTTAAGCCGGAGGTTTATCCGTTCTCGTCTGGCGGCTGTCGGGATGTTTTCCCGGGTCGTCGATGGGTGTGTCAAATATAAAAATTAGTCGTGGATGGCGTTCTTGAGGCCTTCGATAAGGCGCGCAAATGCGGCGTCCGTTTCCATCTCTTTCTTGACGCTCTTGATGGCGTGAACCACGGTGGAGTGGTCCTTGCCGCCGAAGCGAGAGCCGATGCTCTGCAGGCTGATGGAGGAACATTCGCGCATGAGGTACATCGCGACTTGGCGGGCCTTGGAAATTTCCTTGGTGCCGCGGCCGGGTTCTGTGAGTTTGGCCTCGGGAACCTCGTAGTGCTGCGATACCGTGTGGAGAACGGCGTCGAGGCTTACGCGGCGGCGGAGAGTCGGGGCGATTTCTGCCGCGACCTTCTGCGCGATGCTCATGTCGATATCGTGGTTCATCAGGCTCGACTGCAGCGTGAGCTTGATGATGGCGCTTTCGAGGCAGCGCACGTTGCTTGCAATCTTTTCGGCGAGGAAGTGCAGCACCTCGTCGCTAATCTCGAGGTGGCGTTCTTCGGCCTTCTTGTGGAGAATGGCTTCGCGGGTTTCCACGTCGGGCGGCTGGATGTCCACAGTAAGGCCCCAGGAGAAGCGGCTCACGAGGCGGTCGGAGAGGTTCTTCACTTCGCCCGCGGGCGCATCGGAGGTAAGCACGATCTGCTTGCCGGCCTGGTGCAGCGCGTTGAATATGAGGAAGAACTCGTTCTGCGTCTCGTATTTGCCGGTCCAGTTCTGGATATCGTCGATGAGGAGGATGTCGACCTCGTTACGGTAGAAGTCGCTCATCTCGGTCACGCGACCATCGCGCAGGCACTTCATGTACTGCTGCGAAAAGTCTTCGCTGGTAAGGTAGCACACGCGCTTGTTCGGGTCTTCCTCGAGCACGTAGTTGCCGATGGCCTGCAGCAGGTGAGTCTTGCCGAGGCCCGAGGAACCGTAGATGAACAGCGGGTTGTACTGCGTGCCGTCGGGATTCTTTGCGACAGCGATTGCCGCATTGAACGCGAGCTGCGCCTTGTCGCCGGGCACAAAGTTCTCGAAGCGGAAACTGGGGGAGAGGGGCACGCTCGGCTTGAGGAAATCCCTGAAGCTGTTGTCGGTCTCGGTATTTACCTTCGGGGCTACTTCCTGCGGCTGGAACTCGAATTCCATGGGAGTCTCGCTGTGCGTGGCCTCTTTCCAGCCAAGCTTGATGAGTTCCTTGTAGGCGGCATAGACCTTAGTATCCAGTCCGGGCTGCACCGAAATGACGGCGTGGCCGGTGGTCTGGTTTACCATCTTGGTCTGGGCGAAATAAGTCTTATAGACGGAATCGGAGAGCATTCCGCGCAGGTAGTTCAGGCATCTTTCCCATTCGACTTGCATAACGCGTTCTATCCCTTGTCCGGCAGTTTCCGGGACACGAAAATCTATCAACAGTTGGACTCTAAATTTATAAAAAATATGCTTTGATGTTGATAAGTCTAGCGAGGTGACCCTGAAAAAGGCCTTTTTCGAGGTCGAACCGGCACCGTAAGTCCTTGATACACCGTAAGTTATGAATTCCGGCGTGCGGTGGGCTGCTCGACCCGCCTTCCGGGCCTGGAAACTCCCCGAAAAACGGCATTTTGTACAAACTAACGGACTGCTTTGGCACGCGCCGGCGGTTTTGGCCCGATTCTCTGCCAGCCTGTTTTGGGCCTTGTTTTTTGCCGAAATTTCTATATTTGAGCCCGTATGGAATACCTTGATAAACTTGATTACGTGATATGGCTGCCCCTTTTGCTGTGGGTGGCTCTCTATTTTTGGTTCTGGCGTTTCTCGTACCCGCTTTTTATGCATAAGATGGTCAAGAAGGGGCAAAGATGGGCGTATGTCTCGGGCTCGTCTGCCGAAATCCATTCCCGTAAGGCGAAGCTCCGCCTGCTGAATTTCGTGTTCTCGCTCGTTGCCTCGGTCGCGCTCTCGGTGAGCGTATGCTGGCTGTTCCGCAGGTTCGGCATTTGCGAGCCGGTCTACGGCCTTGTGGCGATTGCCCCGGCGATGATACTTGCCGCAGTGCTCTACAGTATAGCGATGGGCCGGATTGCCGCGATGTTCACCTCCGCATATTTCTTGGAATACCGCAAGGTGCGCTACGAGACGGAAAGCAAGGGCACGTTCATGAGCGAGCCCGATATCCACAACCGTACTATCTGGAGTTACAACAAGAAGCTCCGCCACGCGCAGGAACACAGGCGTTTTTGGAAGTACGTGAGGGCGATGGCGAAGACGAAGAAGATTCCGCCCGATGTTTACGCTGAGACGATGTACTAGTCTTTAGGATTTTATTACTTTAGGTACAAATGGCGAATATACTGGATTCACTGGGCATGGGCGAGGAGGTCCTCGAAGGCAAGAAGGCGTGGCTGTACGCCGAGGAAATCCTGCTGCATGTTTCGCGTACCTTCGCGCTCAATATCAACGTGCTCAAGGGCAGGCTCCACAGGAGCATCTTGCTTGCGTACCTGTACCTGCGTATTGCCGATACGGTGGAAGACGACCCCGACATGAAGGCCTCCGAGAAGGAGGTGCTGCTCGGGAAATTCGCCGAGATTTTTAGGACCGCCGATTTGCCCGATGGGGCGATTGCCGCGTTTGAGGATGCACTCCCCGAAAGTTGGCGCAAGTCCGACCACCCGTACATGAACCTGTGCCTGCATACGCACGTGGTAGTGCCGCTTCTGAAGGAACTGCCCGAGGTCTATGCCGCCCCGGTGCGCGCCGTGACTATCGAGATGTGTCATGGCATGGCGAAGTTTGCGCTTAGGCAGGAGGCCGCGCTCTTTTCCGGCTGGTTCACGCTCGAGAGCGTTGCCGACCTGGACGAGTACTGCTATTACGTTGCAGGCATTGTCGGGAAGCTGCTCACGAACCTGTTTGCGGCCGATACCTGCCTGATTGGCGATGCGCGCAAGGCCGAGATGCAAAAACTTGACGTGAGTTTCGGGCTTGCGCTCCAGGTGGCGAACATCGTGAAGGACTGCATGGAGGATTCGACCCGCAGGGTGTGCTTCGTGCCCGAGGAAATCTGCCGTCGCCACGGCTTCGAGCATTCCTACGACATGTTCAACCTGCCGGTAGGGGTAGCGGACGAGGTGCGGGCCGATTTCGAGGCACGCCGTGCCGCCGTGATGGAAGAACTCGTGAAGAAGGCGTGGGGGCACCTGGACGATGCCATCGCGTACACGAAGCTCGTGCCGAACGTGAAGATGCGCACCCGACTCTTCTGCCTGTGGCCGCTCTTTATGGCAGCAGAGAACATGAAGCTTATCGGCGACGGCTCGGGCCTGTTTGCCGCCGACAAGAAGATGAAGATTACCCGCGATACGGTGAAGCGTATCGTGAAGTCCACGTCGATGCATTTCTATTCCGACCGCTGGATTGAGAAAACCTATTTGCAATTGAAAAAAGGGGTGATGTCATCCTGAGCGGAGTGCGTAGCACGAAGTCGAAGGATCTCCCTGTGAAATTAAGAGTATAAGGCAACGTATGAAGTTCTACAACAAATGGCCGTTCCATATTGCCGTAATCGTTTTTAGCATTGTGGCAGACCAGCTCACGAAACTGTGGGCGCTTGCCCGGTTCACGAACGAGACCGGCGCGCCGAACCACGACGTGATAAACATCCTCGGCGAATTCCTGCGCTTTCAGCTGGTGTTCAACAAGGGTGCCGCGTTCAGCAGCCGCCCGCAAGACCTGATGCCGTTCCTTTCGCCGACCGTATTCTTTATATTGATATCGCTTGTCGCCGTCGTAGTGATGGGCTGGTTCTACAAAAATATCGACAAGCGCGACTGGATGAGCCGCCTTGGCGTGGTGATGATTCTCGGCGGTGCGATTGGCAACTTCATCGACCGCATGCGCCTCCAGATGGTCGTGGACTTTATCGACTGCGACTTGCCCGACTTTATCATGACGCGCTTCCCGACGTTCAACGTCGCGGATTCCTTCGTCACGGTAGGTGTCGCCATCGTGATTCTTTCACCGTTTATCCTGAAAGAGATTCACAAACAAATTAAGGAAGAAAAGGAACAGGCTAAGTCCTAGAAAAGATCTTCGATCTTATACCCGAATTTCACGATTGCTCCGGATTCCCTGATCCGGAGATTTTTTTTGTGGGCGAGGCCTTCGAGAATGGCGTCGTCGATGCGTCCCTGTATCTGGTCGGATGTGCCTTCGAAGGAAATTTCTGCGGGTTCCTGTGCGCCGTCGGGCAGCCACTCGCGGGCGGGGATTCCGGCTGCTTCCTTGATAATTGCTGCAACCCGGTAGTCGGGGTCGATTTCGAAGATTTGCTCGTAGATAAAGGTGTCGTCGTCGGGGGTGTTCGCCTTGCAGGAAAATGCGGGTTCAGTCGAAAGCCTGAGCGCCTTCGGATCGCAAACCGATATGGAGCCCTTGTAGCCTTGAGCGTTAAACCATTCCCAGACCTTGTTAATCATAATACCTTTTTCCGCAGATTGTTCTTCTTGTCCCATATTTATAATTAAATTTTGGACATGACAAGGTTAAATGTTATTTTATTGGCAATTATCGCGACCTTTTTGTGTTTCGCCTGCTCTAATCCCGAAGTGGAGAACGAAATCCGCCAGCTCGAATCGAAGAAAGTAGAACTTGAGGGCCAGATACAGGCTCTGCAGGTCCAGGTCGATTCGCTCCAGGAAGAAAACAAGAAAATGCAGGATAAGCTATCCGCGCTCGACATGAACTAAGCGCGGATAGCGGGCAAGCCTAGCCAATCCAGTTCATGCGCCCGGTAAAGCGCATTTCTTCGGGGACGACCTCGAATGTGCAGCTGATTTCGACAGCGGCGTTCTTCGGGAGTGCGCTCACGCCGACGGCGGTACGGGCATGCTTCCCGTTTTCACCGAGAATCTGGACTGCGAGTTCGCTTGCGCCGTTGAGGATAGCGGGCTGCTCATGGAAGTCCGCGGCGGACTGCACAAAGCCCTGCATCTGCACGAGCTTGAGGGTCTCGCCGTGTTCGAGTTTTGTCATGGCAGCGGCGATGTTGTTCAGGAGGCAGATGCGGGCGGCTTCGGTCGCCTTTTCAATGGAAAGTTCGTTCGGGACTGTGCCGCAATACGCGGAAAAATCCCCCTTCACGGAAGGGAGTTGGCCCGATACTGCAATCACGTTGCCGAAGCGCGTTGCGGGCACGTATGCGGCAAGCGGTGCGGGGCATTCGGGTAGGGTGAGCGCCAGTTCTTCGACTTTCTTCTTGATATCCATAAAGTTCTCCTGTTATTCGTGTACAAGATAACAAAAATTATTGCCTACTTGTTCTTGAACACCTTGACAAAGCAGAATACGCATAGTCCGATAATTGCCGCCCAGGACGAGAGCATAAAAACGAGTCCGCTGGTGGTGAATTCTGCATCCATGTTATGCCTCCTTCTGTGTTTCGGTTTCGTCGGAATTGCCCATGGGCATCTTCTGTATGTCTGCGTTACGGCCCTGTTCTGCGGTGCCGCCCTTGCGCCATGCGTATGCGATGGCGACGTTCAGGAGCACGATGACGAGCAGCAGGAACCCGCGGAACGCCCAGGTGAAGCCCTTCTGCGGGAATTCCATACCGAGGAAGGTGACCTTCGCCGTGTCGGCGATGTTGCTGAGCGTGATAATCGGGAGGCCGTCTGTAAACGTGAACGAGATGAGCAGGATGATGAGGTATGCCGGGCAAACGTACTGGATGATGGGCCTGAAGAAGCGGGGGAGCTTTAGCTTTGCACCCACGTTCATGAGACCGAAGGCGACGTTCTCGTTCGGGTCGCCGATGGTGTCTTCGCCCTGGTAGAACGATTCGTTCGAGATGACCGCCTTGCGGCGCCCGAGCACGAAACTGAAGATGATGGCCTGGATGGCACCGAACACCACGAGCAGGAACGTGCCGCCCCAGAAGTCGAGTTCGTCGACCGTACCTGCGGCAAGCCCGAAGATGGCGGTGAGTCCACCGATGAACGTGATGGTGCTGATGGTCACCACGGACTTTTTGCGGGTGAACTTGAGGTCGTCTTCGCAGAAGCTGATGAGCGGCTGGATGATGGATATGGCGCTCGTGATGCCGGCGAAGAAGAGCATCGCAAACCAGATGGTCTGTAGCAGGCCCCCGAGCGGGAGCGTGCCGAACACGTAGGGCATGGTCTGGAAACCGAGCCCGAAGGTGCCGAGCTTTGCGCACTGCTCGATGTTTGCGCCCGCAATAAGCACGGCTATCGGGATGACGACCGTACCGCCGATGATGATTTCGGCAAAGCCGTTCGTGGCGCTAGCGGTAAGCGAAGAAAGGGTGAGGTCTTCCTTGGGCTTGAGGTAACTTGCGTAGCAGAAGATGATGCCCATGCCGAGGCTCATGGTGAAGAACACCTGGCCCGCAGCCGCCATCCACACCTTGGGGCTGGCGAGTTCGGAAAGGTTCGGGTTCCACATGAAGGCGAGACCCTTGCCGATGCCGTCTAGCGTGAGCACGCGTGCTACGAGAATGAGACCCATGATAAGGAGGATGGGCATGCATATCTTGTTCGCGCGCTCGATACCCTTGCGCACGCCGAACGAGAGCACTCCCATGTTGCAGGCGAACGTGATGAGGAAGAATATGAGGGCTACGGGAACGGGGCCCACGCAGGTCTTGAGCATGATGAAGTCGCTGAAGAACTGGGTGACCGCCTCGGGCCCGAGGGCGACCTTCTCCATGAGGGTGCCGTTGAGCGAATAGAATGCGAACGCGAGAATCCACGACTGGATGAACACGTAGTAGAACACGATGAAGATGGGCGGCAGGAGTCCGATGGACCCGAGATGCTTGGCCCAGCCCTTCTTCTTGTGGAAAATGATGTGGAACGTGCTCGGTGCGGTGCCGTAGTTGTGGCTGCCCGCATAGCGCCCGAGGCTCCATTCCATCCACGCGAGGGGAATCCCGAGAAACACGAAAGCGATGAGGTAGGGGATGATAAAGGCGCCGCCACCGTTGGTGGCCGCCTGCACCGGGAAGCGCAAAAAGTTGCCGAGCCCGACGGCGGAACCTGCGACTGCTAGGATTACGCCCAGCTTGGAACCCCAGTTTTCACGATTGCCTTGCATTGCGATACACTCCGTTTAGTAATCAAGACAAATTTAATTATTTGTCACGGAGTTGCAACTGCGTTTCTAGTGATTGTATTGCCCGTAAATTATGCAGGACTCTTGATAGCCGTAGTCACAGGCTTTTTTGACATACTGTAGTGCCTTTGTGGTGTCGGCGGGGGTGTTGATGCCAAGCATATATTTTCCGGCAAGCAAAAAACAACCTTGCCCATCGTTTAAGTCGCAAGCTTTTTCAAAGAATGCGTATGCTTTTATGTTGTTGACAGCAACGCCTAATCCATCATGATAGATTGCGCCTACTTCAACGCATGCTTCCGGAGCATTTAAAATACAGCCGTTTTCAAAATAAAGGATGGATTGCTCGTAATACTTGAAGCGTGCGAGCCGTTCGCCGATAGCATAGCAGCCATATCCGTCCTTTAAATTAAGGTTGCAGCCTTTCTCAAAGTAGATATCGGCCAATGTTAAATCTTGTTTGACGCCAATGCCCTTGTAGTAGATTGTACCCAATACTCCACAGGATCTTGCACTCCATGGTTCGATACCCATCTTGCAGCTTTTTTCTAAATAAACCACTGCATTTCTGTAGTCCGCAAATGTTTCATAGAATCCGCCAAGGGTATGGCAGCCATAGACGCTGTTCTTGTCGCATGCTTTTTTTTGCATATTTCTGGATGTCGTCAGGATTGCCTTTTTTGAGGGCTTCTGCAACTTTGTCGTCCAGTTCATCAATGCTTGCTTCTGAACATGCTCCCAATACAAGGCTTCCCAGAATGAACGACAAGGAGATTAGGATTCTGATGGATTTTTTCATTGTTTACCCCCTGCAGGCTATAACGAGCAATCCCGCGGTTTATTAATTAGATATATAAAAAAATCCCGAGAAAATCTCGAGATTCAATTTTTTTTATCTGAGCGCGCTTAGCGGTCTTTTACCAGACGGAGCGCGAGGGCCTGCGCCTTGTACGTCCTGAAACCGGTGAACTCTTCGCCTGCATACGTGCCGCCCCAGCGGATGGCGTAAACCTCGTCGACTTCGGTAGACGTCCAGAAATGTGCACCCTTGCCGCCGTAGAGGTATTCGCCGTTAGGCATGTGGCGGCCAGACGGGAGGGCGTTGAACCCGACCTCGTCGGCACCGGCGGGGCAGCCGTCCGGGTCTTTTTTCCAGCCCTTCCTGGACTTGAGCGCGGTCCCGAATTCGGTATCGGCGATGCTATCGACATACGCCTTGAGTTCCTTCCATTCGGCATCGCTCGGAATGTGCCAGCCCTCGGGAGCGATGCCCCTGTAGGTGGCATTGCGTTCCTCGTCGGTAGTGAACGCGACATTGTCGTTCATCTTGCCGTCGAAGCCCATCAGTTCCGCCCAGGTGTATAGCCTGCCGTACTGGGTCTCGTTCTGGGCCTTGTTCTCGTAAACGACGCTGCCCGGGCAGTTGTAGTCGAAGTTCTCGGCGAACCATTCCTGGTTGCCAATCTTTACGGTACGGTACGTGTGGCCGTCCCTGGGGTCTGTAAAGGTGCTGAATTCCGGCTCCATAGGCGTGCCCTTGCTTACTTGTTGTTCGCGCGAATCAGGTTGAGGGCGGAACCCGCCTTGAACCATGCCCACTGCTGTTCGTTGTAGGTGTGGCTGAGGGCGATGTTATCGACAGAGCCATCCTTGTGGTGGGCGACGAGCGTGAACTCGGAACCCGGGGCGAACTTGGTGAGGCCCACGATGTCGAACACATCCTGTTCCTGGATCTTGTCGTAGTCGGCGGCGTTCTTGAAGGTGAGGGCGAGCATGCCCTGCTTCTTGAGGTTCGTCTCGTGGATGCGGGCGAAGCTCTTTACGATTACG
>JAEEGH010020148.1_pt1 | contig 13909 bp, 12 predicted proteins | sample 9134181 | NCBI WGS metagenome assembly JAEEGH01 (sample SAMN16246544, study PRJNA631951) | gut metagenome | biome: gut microbiome; feature: rumen; material: DP-attached | host: Bos | place: Iran: Karaj | collected 2018-10
AATCTGTATGACGTGCTGTGCCATAAGGTCCTGCAACTTCACCTGCGGCAGCATGTCCTCCAGCGCATCGTAGAGCGGCTGCAGGTAGGGGTCAATCTTGTCCTTCATGTCGCCAGGCAGGAATCCCAGTTTCTCGCCGGCTTCCACCGCCGGACGTGAGAGGATGATTTTCTTGGCCTGTTTCTCCTTCAGCGCCTTGACGGCCAATGCTATCGAGAGGTACGTCTTTCCCGTTCCCGCAGGACCTACGGCAAACACCATGTCGTTCTCGTTATACGCGTCAATGAGCCGCTGCTGGTTCTCGGAGCGGGCCTTAATGGGGCGTCCTGACATGGAATAGACCAGCACGTCCTTGGGCACATCGTCACGGATACGCCTTCCCTTCACGATGTCGATGAGGTCCTCTTCCTTCAGCGAGTTGAACTTCAGCACGTGCTCACGCAGTTTTTCTACGCTTTCCTCGAAGGCAGTCATCTGCTCTTCGTCGCCCAACACGCGCAAAACGTTGTCTCGGGCTACTATGCGCAGCTTCGGATAGAACGCCTTAAGCATCTGCAGATGCACGTTGTTGGCGCCGTAGAATACCACGCAGTCAATGTCTTCTAATACAATATGCTTCTCTATCAATTGATATATTTTTTGATTTTGCTTGCAAAATTACAAATATTATTTGTAACTTTGCGCCCCGAAACGGAATATTTTTTATGAAACTGACTAAAAATAGATATTTATTGATATTCGTCATCGTCGTTGCCCTGCTGGCTCTGGTGCGTTTGGCATTTGAGGGAGAGCAGAGTTGGGTGGCTGAAACCCCACCAAACCTCCCCGAAAGGGGATGCTTACCTGCGGACTCCCTCGGTGGACAACAGGAAACAGAACTCCCCCTCCAGTACCCCCACCGCATTCTTGGCGTCAGCAGCTACCACGTGGAGTTTCCTGACAGCAATGACCGGCAGTTGTCGGCAGCCCATCAGTGGGGCGTGAAGCCCGTGAGCAACCGTGAGGATGCTGAGCTGCGCATGAAGGAGCTGGTATATGTGGGCGTCAGTCCTTATTATACAGTGGATAAGCTGCGGGCATCCATTCCTTACCTGGTGCCTCGTGCCAGCATCTTGCTTCAGGATATAGGCCGTGCGTTCCAGGACAGCCTCTATGTCAAGGGTTTGCCCATTCACAACATCATAGTAACCAGCGTGTTGCGTACACAGGAAGACGTTGCCCGTCTGCGTCGTGGTAACGGCAATGCTACGGAGAATTCCTGCCACCTCTACGGCACGACGGTCGATATCTGCTACAACCGCTATCAGCCCATCACCCGCGAGGTGCGTAACGACACCTTGAAGTGGGTGCTCTCAGAGGTGCTGCGCGACATGCGGCGCAACAACCGCTGTTACATCAAGTATGAGGTGAAGCAGGGCTGTTTCCACCTGACGGTCAGATGATTGTACTCATAAGGGCTGATGGGACTTATAGGGCTCAGGGCATCAGCTCCGTTGCCAGGAACTCTTCCCATTGGTCGTGGTAGCCGTTGAACACGTTGATGTCAACGTCACCCTCTATTCCTCTGACTTTTCCCGTTGCCGACAGCTGCCACCAACAGAGCCGCACGTCAGGCTTGTACTCGCTGTAGCGGGCTATCCAGATGAGGTAGCCACGCTTCAGGTCGGGTGCGTCCTGTAGGTATTTGTTGACAAAGCTCTGGTTGACGTAGATGATGGGCTTGATGCCTGTCTGACGCTCTACGGCACGCAGCCAGACGCGCATCTCGCTGAGCAGTTTCTTCGCACCTCCCATTGCCTCAATCTGCCCGTCGCTGGGCTCCACGTCAAACACGGGCGGGAAGTCGCCCTTGTTGAAGCGGGCAGTCTTCAGGAAGTGGTCTGCCTGCTCAAGGGCATCAGAGGTAGTGGAATAGAAGTGGTAGGCTCCCACGTGGTAACCGTTGGCACGCGCAGCCTTGTAGTCAGCGGCAAAATAGCGGTTGGTGACCGTCGTACCCTGCGTGGCCTTGATATAGATGAACGACACGGGGTAGTCGGCCTCGCCCGTTACGTTCTGTTGGTTATGCTTGCCGAGATTCGTGATGCGTAAAGCCTTCCAGTGAATGGGGAAATGATGACGGCCACGCTCGTGCTGGTAGCGTGAGATGTCGATACCGTAGATGCGCTCAGGCGTGAAGCGCAGGCGTTCGCCCTTGTACTTGCCTTCCACCCAGGTACCCACCTGAATATCCTTGAAAGGGCGCAGGCGGAAGCCGAACCCATGCTGTTTTCCGTTGCTCCATTCTCCCTCGTAGTAGCTGCCGTCAGGCGTCTTGTAGCTGCCGTGCCCAGTGGGCGTGAACGTGCTGTCGAGCTCTCCCAGGTAGATGCCGTCCTGATAGAAACGCAGCCCACGGTTGAAGGGGGGCAGTCCTCGTTGCCAGCCCCTGCCGTTCCAGTAGCCTCCATCGCCTATGAAGCAGATGGGGGTGGAGGGTGTTGACGGGTGAACCGTCAACCACTGTGGCCCTATGGGGCTGATCATGCGGCTGGCTTTCAGCTGCAGGATGATGCTGTCGTTGTGGGCGTTGTAGTTGGCAATCATGTCGTAGCCTTCGTCGTCAATGCGGTGGGCACGCAGGTAGTAGCGCAATTCCGATTGCAGGTCCTCATGGATGCGGAGCAGCGAGTCGGCCGTTCTGGCTTGGCTGGCCATCAGCTCGCTACGTGGCGCCAGCGGCGTATGGCGGGCCTGCAGGTCAGGACGCTTTTGCATAAAAGCATAGGCAGCAAGGGTTGCCGTGAAGAGTATTGCAAGCCAAATGGTCAGATTCTTTGCTGTCTTTTGCATGAGTTTCAGAATTATTTTGTATTTTTGCCCCCGTTATGAAGGTTACCTTGTTGCAAATTGATATTGCGTGGGCACAATGCGGAGAGAATATCCGTCGCGCCGATGCCTTGTTGCGGGCCCACCTGGGCAGCGACGTGTATGTATTACCCGAGATGTGGTCAACGGGCTTTGCCACTGAGCCTGAGGGCATTGCCGAGTTGGAGTCTGACAGTCCCTCGTTGCGCTGGATGCAGGCTGCCGCCCTTGAGCACCATTGTGCCGTGTGTGGCTCGCTGGCCGTTCAGACGGCTGACGGAGCCTACCGTAACCGCCATTATTTCTGCACGCCTGATGGTGTGTCCTTCTACGACAAGCACCACCTCTTTACCTATGGTCACGAAGACCGCTTCTTCACGGCTGGGCAGCAGCGTTGCCTGGTGGAGTGGCGCGGTTGCCGTTTCCTGCTGGTCACGTGCTACGATTTGCGCTTCCCCGTGTGGAGTCGCTATACGGCTGAGGCTCCTTACGACGTGATGATTGTCGTAGCCAACTGGCCTCAGTCGCGTCAGACGGCGTGGGAGGTGCTTACCCGTGCCCGTGCCATTGAGAACCAGTGTTTCCTGCTGGGAGTCAATCGGGTGGGCGATGACCAGTATTCCCACTATCAGGGTCAGAGCCGTGTGGTTGACGAGCGTGGCAACATCCTGGGCCAGTGTGCTGATGACGTGGAGCAGGTGCTGACCGTTGACTTGGATCTGGAGGCCCTTCGCTCCGTCCGTCAGCGCTTCCGCGTGTTAGACGATGCGGATAGCTTTGAGCTTTGAGCTTTGAGCATTGAGCTATCAGCCATCAGCCATCAAGCCAGGCATCAATCAGCTTGCGGGCAATTGACAGCTTCTCAGGGATGGTCGGCAGGTTGTCCTTGCGGAACCAGGCACCCTTCGCCAGTTCAGAGCGCTGCAGGTGAATCTCTCCCTCCACATAGTCAGCATTGAATCCCACCATGAGTCCGCAGGGATAGGGCCACGGCTGACTGCTGAAGTATCTCAGGTTGGTAATCTTGATGCCCGTCTCTTCTTTCACCTCCCTATGGACGGCTTCCTCCAGCGTCTCGCCCGTCTCCACAAAGCCGGCCACAAGCCCATAGAAGTGGGTGCGGAAGTTGCGGGCATTCACCAGCAACACCTCGTCGCCCTTGTGTATCAGCACGATAACGGCAATGGCCAGCTGGGGCCACACCTCTTTGCCACACTGGGTACACTTCTTCGAGATGTCCGTGTCCATGCGCATGGGGGCTCCGCAGACGCCGCAATAGCGGGTGTTCTGGTCCCAGTAGAGCAGCTCATGACACTTTCCCGCCTTCAGGTAGTCGTGCTGTGACAGCAGGTAGTAGCTCTTGCGTAGTCCGCACATCTCATAGCCCTCCAGGTTTGTCACGGGCGTATCCACACAGCAGCCTTTGTCGCCATCCACGTTCATCAGGTGCGTCCAGGGTTTCAGCTCTACGGGCGGTTCGTCGCCCTGAGGTATCTCGAAGCCGTCTGCCGTCTGCCGCAGCAGCAGCTCGTCCTTGCAGAAAATGTAGTATTTCATTTCTTATTCTCCAAACAGTTTCTTACGGTCGCGACGCAGGGCAGGCTCCGTCCACTCCCTGGGCACGAAGCTCCAGTTGTTGTTGGCCTTCGGACGTACAATGCCCATGCGCTCAATCTCTTTCATCAGATAGTAGCGCTGGTCACGTTCGCTCATGGTCAGGATGCGTGAGGGAATGGAGTCTCTGGGAATGCCGGCTCCCTGCGTCAGCAGCTCGCCGCCGCCGTTGCCACGATAGCTGTTCATGGCCACCGTGTAGTATTTTGTCTCTATGAACGGCTCCCCGCTCGACATGCGGATAATCTGTACCTTCTGTCCGTTGGGCTTGGTGACGTCCACCTGATAGTCGATGCCTGCCGCCGAGTCAAAGTTGAAGGTCAGGTTCTTGAATCCGTAGCGCTGCATGTCGCCTGCAGCATCGTCGTTCAGCAGCATGATGGGGTCGTCAGGACTCTTCATCGTGTTCACCCACTGGTCATAACTCATCTCCAGGAACTTGCGAATCTCGTCACCCCTCATGCGCAGCGTATAAATCTGATTCTCAAAACGGTAGAGCTTGAACATGTCCCTGACATACACGTCGCCAGCCTTGATCTCAATGTCAAACGACAATGGGGCGTTGAACGAGATGTCGGCACCCGTTATCTGCAGCTGCAGGTTATGCACGAAGTCGGTGAATGCACAGGAACCGAAGAAGCAGTCCCTGGAATGGATGGGAGCCTGGAACACGCCGATGAAGCGGTTGACGTAGGTCTTGCAGCTGTCAATGGCAGGCTGGAAATGACGGACGAATGCCTTGTCAATAGCATACGGCCGCACATCGACCAGCTCTCCTTTCTTGTTGACTATCTGGAATTTGCCGTCCTTCTTCTCAAGCGTTACTGTGGCGTGGGCCACCTTCAGCGCATTGCACGAGGGGTCCAGACAGATGACGCCTTTCTGTGTGGTGGAGTTGTGCTCTGTGTGGTCGTGTCCGAAGAAGATGATGTCAAAGCCTTCCACCTCCTCGGCCACCTTCTTCGCAGCGTCCTCATTATAATGTAAGGTAGAGATGCCTCCGTCCCAGCCGCTGTGCAACAGGCCCACCACCACGTCAGGATGCTCCTGCTCGCGGACGTGCTTCACCCAGTAACGGCACGAAGCGGTAATCTCCTCAAAGCGCATGCCGCTCCACAGCGTCTCGTTGAGCCAGTAGGGAATGGCAGGCGTCAGCATGCCGATGACGGCCACGCGCACCCCCTTGCGCTCCACGATGACGTAGGGTGGGGTGTAGGGCTTGCCCGTTGCCGTGTTGATGACGTTGGCACCCAGCACAGGGCAGTCTAGGTCCTTGATCCATTTGTCATAGACGTCGTGACCCGTCTCCACGTCGTGGTTGCCAAACAGCTCCGCGTCATACTTCAGGTAGTTCAGCACCTCGGCTGCCACGTTCTTCACGTCGGTCTTCACGTAGTTGGTGTAGTAGCAGGTAGGCTGTCCCTGCAGTATGTCGCCGTTGTCCAACGTAATCACAGCGTCCTCGCCCACCTGTCCGCGCAGCTCATTCAGGTAGCTGCTCACCCTGGCCATCGAGCCCTGAAGGGGTTTGTCGTTGAAGAAATCCACAGGGAAGAACGCACCGTGTACGTCCGATGTCTCAATCAGGTGCAGGGTTACTGAATTATCTTGTGCCATGTTTGACAGGGTGTGACATAGCAGTGGTATGCCAAGAATTATGAGTTTTTTTGTCATCATTTTGTTAATATTTGGCGCAAAGATACATAATTTTGCTGACACGACCAAACATCGGCACATTTTTTGCAGCACTTTTTTTGAAATCGACTCCGAGCTTGCTCGCCTGAGTACCGATAAAAAGAAAGCAATAATAACGAAGAAATAGAAAATCGTCAAATAGTAAATAATTATGGCATTCATTGATTATTATAAGATATTAGGCGTTGACAAGAACATTCCGCAGAAAGATGTCAAGAAAGCCTATTTGAAGCGGGCCAAGCAGTTCCATCCTGACCTGCATCCTGACGACCCGAAGGCCAAGGCAAAGTTCCAGGCGCTTACCGAGGCCTACGACGTCATTGGCGACCCTGAGAAGCGTCGTAAGTACGACCAGTACGGAGAGCAGTGGAAGCAGGCCGATGCCTTTGGCGCTGCAGGCGGTCAGGGCGGCGGCTTTGGCGGTTTCGGCGGTAGCGGACAGGGTGGTAATCCCTTCGACGGCTTCGACTTCTCGTCGTTCACAGGAGGCGGCGGCTTCTCGTCGTTCTTTGAGAACCTCTTTGGCGGTGGACGCAGGAAAACCGGTGGTGCTCAGTGGTCAACGGGCAGCGCACGTTCGCAGTCCGCTAACCTCAGGTCCCAGACCTCCAACCTTGAACTGCCCCTGCGCATCGCCCTGTTAGGTGGCGAGGTCATTGTCGAGGCTCCCAATGGCGACAAGCTCAAGCTCAAGGTAAAGCCCGGCACCCAGCCTGGCACCAAGGTCCGCGTGCCTGGAAAGGGTCAGGGAGGACGCGACCTCATCCTCACTTTCAAGGTACGTCTACCTGAGAACCTCACCGACCGTCAGCGTGCCCTGCTGGCTGATGCCCTGCAATAAACCGCACCCCTGACAAGCGTTTCCACAGGTACTCCGAAAAAAAGAACCCAAAAGTTTTGGCCGTTCGGAAATAAAGTATTACCTTTGCACCCGCAAAAAGCGCAAACGAGCAGAAACTCGGCCAATCGAGCAAGCTCGTTGGCCCTCACTTAACCGGAAGGTTGGCAGAGTGATCGATCGCGCTGGACTCGAAATCCGGTATACCCCTTTCGGGTATCGGGGGTTTGAATCCCTCACCTTCCGCAAAACTCAAAAAAAGAGAGTCTGTTCATCAGGCTCTCTATTTTTTTTATCCCATACAATACAAAAACAAAACCCTTCTCCTATGCGCCTGACGGAGCAATGGGCGACTCATTTACATCGTCGCTCGTGTCCTCAAGTTGGGGTAGGGGATTCTTGTGGCTCTGCTTGGCACCCAGCTTGGTCAGCTTGTTGCAGGTCTGCAGAATGCTCTGGCCGCTGGGCAGCAGTTTCTTCTCTGCATCGTTATAGGCAGTGGCGGCTGTCTGCAGGGCCTTGCCTATAGCTTTGTATCTACCCATGAACTGTCCTACACGGTCGAGCATCTCATTGGCCAGTTCAAACACCTTCTCGTGGTTCTGGGCCTGGACAATCTGCCTCCATGTGAGGTTGACGATTTTCAGCGCAGCGAAGAGCGACTGCTCGTCAGCGATATAGACGTTCTTCTCCATAGCCTTTCTCCAGAGGTCAGGCTGCGCATTGAGTGCAGTCCAGAGTGCTCCGGTGTGGGGGACGAACATTATCACGTAGTCCATCTTCACCTTTGGGGCTTTGATATATGAGGAATAGTTCTTCGTGGAGAGCTCCTTTACGTGCTTGTTGATACTGTCCACGTGGGCTTTCAGGTAATGCTCTCTGTCGTCCTCGTTCTTCGCATTCACGTAGTCCATGAAGGCCGTCATCGAAACCTTGGCATCAATGATGACGTCACGATTCTGGTCAAGGTGCAGAATCACGTCAGGGCGCATCTTGGCACCTTCGTCTGATATGATGACCTCGCCGTTGGCGTCTCTGAGATAGGGCTGAAGGTCATAGTGAACGCCCCTTGTCAGCCCCTGCGACTCCAGCAGCTCGTCGAGAACGGTTTCGCCCCAGTCGCCCTGCACTTTCGAGCCGTGCTTAAAGGCACGGGTCAGTTCCTCGGCACTCTTCTTGGCGGCTTCGCTCTGCCGAATCATCGTCTCGATATGCGACTTCATCTCGCCACCCAGTTTGGTCTGTTCCATAGTACTCTCATCGATGGCTTTCTTCATCTTGTCGATGGTGTCCTTCAGCGGGTTTACAATCTGGCCGAGATTGGTGTTGCTCGACTCAGCAAACTCCTTCTGACGCTCTTTCAGCATAGCCTCTGTGGCAGTCTTCATCTGGGCCGTCACCTTCTCGATGGTTTCCTCGAAACGAGACTGCTGCGCTGTCATTGCCTCCCGATGCCTTTCCTCCTGGGCGGCAAGGCTGTCTTTATGTCTCTTCTCCTGAGCTTCAATCAGCGCATGGCATGCCTCTTCCTTGGCTTCCACCTTCTCCTGACAAACCTTGTCCTTGTCAGCCGAGAGCTTCTCAAGCTGCTCTTTGGCCTCTTGCTTCGCGCTCTCCACCTGTGCCGAAAGCGTTGACACTTCTTTCTGGAGTAACTTCTTCTGACTCAACATCGCCATAACGCCGATGATGACACCGATTACTACACCCAGGATTACAAACATTGTTATTTCCATACTGCAAAAATAGGCATTTTATTCAAAACAACCAAATAAAACCCGGAAAAGTTTCTGCCTTTTATTCGCATTTGCTCATTTGCCCACGTTGAGCCCTCGGTTGTGGCGAGAAACAACTTTTGTTAAAAATTGTGGGAAATGTGGCTGGTTTACAGAAGAAATCCATAATTTTGCAGTCGTAAACATGCAAAATTGATGTGGACTAAACCATACGGAATGAAAGAAGGTTTCTTTATTGGAGGAGGCCTTATCATTGTTGGACTACTGCTGCAGCTGTGCGCCGGCCCTGTGGATTGGGATGTTTTCCGCTGGCCGGTCAACGGCATTGTGCTGGCGGTATTCCTTGCGCTCATTGCCATCATCTACCTGCTGAGGAAACGTGTGTACGGCTTGCAGTTCATCGGCACCTACAAGGCGGCGATACCCGCACTGGTCTATGCCGTTGTGCTGACCATCATCATGGGACTGACGCCGCAGAAAAGCCTCATCCCAGGCTCCTCGTTACCAGTGGGCGAGGGGAGTATGTGGATTGACTACATGCTGAATTTCTGGCCCTTTGTGCTGATTTACGTGTATGTCGCCGTGATTCTGGGACTGATCATCCTGCGACGCGCTTTCCACTCTCCGCTTTCACCTCTCAACTTGAAAAGGGACATCCCTTTTCTCTTGAACCATCTGGGCTTGTTCCTTGCAATGACTACCGCCACGTTGGGCAATGCTGACATGCAGCGGCTGAAGATGATAACGGTGAAGGGAGAGCCGGAGTGGCGTGCGCTGACCCCACAGCAGCAGATTGTTGAGATGCCCATCACCATTGAACTGAAGGAGTTTGTTATGGAAACCTATGACGACGGTTCACCCCGTCGCTATGCCTCCGACATCATCATTACGCCTCGCAACCCTCTCACCACTCAACGCTCACCACTCACCTCTGACATTGTTGCCACCGTCGAGGTGAACAAACCTGTGGAGGTTGACGGTTGGAAAATCTATCAATACGGCTACGACACGCAGATGGGGGCCATGAGTCAGATTAGCATCCTGGAACTGGTGAGCGACCCTTGGTTGCCGCTGGTCTATACGGGTATCTACATGATGCTGGCCGGAGCGGTGTGTATGTTCCTCTTCGGGGGCAGAAAGAAAGTCGAAAATCGTCCTATTAATAGTAAATCGTGAATCCCTATGGTTAGTTGGGAACAGTTCATATACTTCGCAATAGCAGCCGTCTTGCTGTGGGCCGTGGGTGCCTGGGCAGCATGGCGTGAGAAGGTGCCGATGGCATACACATCGACCATCATCGGACTGGCTGTTTTCTTCAGCTTTATCCTGATGATGTGGATATCGTTGGAACGTCCGCCGTTAAGGACCATGGGCGAGACGCGCCTGTGGTACTCGTTCTTCCTGCCGCTGGCGGGCATCATCGTCTATTCGCGCTGGAAGTACCGTTGGATACTCTCGTTCTCAACCGTCCTGGCATTGGTGTTCATCTGCATCAACCTCTTCAAACCCGAGATTCACAGCAAGACGCTGATGCCGGCCCTGCAGAGTCCGTGGTTCGCCCCACACGTCATCGTCTATATGTTTGCCTACGCCGTATTAGGCGTAGCCACCCTGCTGGCGTTGTGGATGCTTCTGTCCCCTCGCTCGGCTTTGCCGCATAGCTCTGCTAAGAACTTAGTGGGCTTGGATAATCTGGTCTATGTCGGTCTGGCGTTTATGACCATCGGCATGCTCTTCGGCGCCCTATGGGCCAAGGAGGCGTGGGGCCATTACTGGTCGTGGGACCCCAAGGAGACGTGGGCCGCTATTACCTGGTTCGCCTATCTGGTGTATGTGCATTACAGACAAGTACCCACTCACAAGCCAAAGCTCGCTCTGTGGGTACTGCTCATTTCGTTTGTACTGCTGCAGATGTGCTGGTGGGGCATCAATTACCTGCCCGCCGCTCAAGGCTCCAGCGTCCATGTCTATAACTAACCGTCGTTAGAAGAGAGGCACTATGTCCACGTGCCGCTGCTCGAAGTTGTCATCTGGGCATTCTCATCAAAACGCCCAATTGGACATCGATAAACGCATAGAACTCGTCAACATTCTTACTTTTCTTGTTATACCTATAAGTACAGGTCAAGTTCGTGTGTTTTTATGTAATTTTGCACCATCAAAGTTAAAATTTATATAATATGATTGCAGATTACAACACGATGCCCCACATGTTCTGGGAGTGCAACCGCCTCTATTTTGACCGCCAGTTGCGTACACCTAAGTTCGGCCTCATGCATACCTATCGTAACCTAGGGATGTTCGAGTTTAGCTGGGGAGAAAAGAACATGCCTGTCAAGAAGCGTTATATGGCGATTCTTATGTCCGACTACTTCGACTTCGATGAAGAAACGTTCAGGAACATCATGGTTCATGAGATGATTCACTACTATCTGTATCTTAATAACCCAAGTGATTGTTCGACCTTCAGTCGACTTCTTCGATTTTTCGGTTTTAAGAATTCCGACCATGGCCCTGAGTTTATGACGATGGCTCAGAAGCTAAACGAGCAGTATGGACTGAACATTACTGTGACCTACGATGCTTCGTCCATCCCATTGGCACCCAATGCTCCCAGATAATCATAGTGGCGTTAAAGAGGGTCTCCGACATCTCCTTCCAAGAAACATAATCCGAATCATATAAGGAAAAGCGCCTAGTCAACATGACTGGGCGCTTTTCCTTTTCGTCTACTTCTCTCTCAGAAAGCGTTTCAACAAGAAAGCAAGGAAGTATGGGAACGTATAGAACTGTCCGTTCCATCCAATGTTCTTGTAACCTAGTTTTATGCCGTATTTAACTTCTGGATAGGAGTCCCATTTGATAAGGTTATTCAATGAAGCCGTAGCCCCATCCTTAGCTTTTACCTCTACTGGAATCAGGGAATCAGCATCGCGCACAAAGAAATCCATTTCAAGTGAAGGACTCTCGTGTTTGTAGAAATACAGCTGTTCATAACCAGACTTACGGAGCATCTCGCCGACAACGTTCTCATAGATTGCACCTTTGTAAGTTCCGAAGTTCTTGTTGGCGCGTAGGTCTTCCTGCGCTTCTTCGTCGAGCGAGGCAATAAGCAGACCAGTGTCATGATAGTAAATCTTGTAATAGTCAGTTTCGTAATTGCCTTTCAACGGCAACTCCACATTGCTCAGACAATAGCACACGTTGATGACACCAGCTTCCTTCAACCATTCCACAGCACCGATGTATTCTCTGCTTCTGGCACCTTTGGCAATTTTCGTAATCTGGTATTTCTTGTTCTCCTTAGCCAGGAATGTAGATATGTGACCGTAAACGGCAAGGATTTTTGCTTTGTCCGTCTCCTTTGCATATTTTGTATTATCCTCCTCGTAGTCTTTCAACAACTGTCGCTGCAATTTCAGAGTCCCACCGAAATGTCCATTGTCAATAAACATCTTTACCACCTCAGGCATCCCTCCCAGACTCATATAGTCGCGGAATATATCGGTCATCGTGTCAAGCTCGAGCTGGGAGAAAGGTTGCAGGGCAATCATGTGCTGGTAGAGGTCTTCTATCTGTTCCGTCGAATACCCCTTTGCCCACAGGAACTCCTCGAAGTCCATCGAATGCATTTCAAAGTCATCTTTAAAACCTACGGCATTGGATTCAATTTCCTCATAATAGATGCCCATCATTGAGCCTGAGCAGATGACATCATATCGACCATCTTGGCAGAATGACTTCAGCGATGTAGCGCAGTCAGGGCATTTCTGCAATTCGTCGAAAAAGATCAGTGTCTTGTTCGGAATAAACTCCCATGAAGGCTCAAGCATAGAGATGTTCTTGATGATCGTATCTACCTCGTAGCCCATATCAAAGATGGCCCTGAACTTTTTCTGAAGCACAAAGTTAATCTCTATAACCGACTCATAGTTGGCTTTGCCGAAGGCTCTGATAGACTCCGTTTTCCCAATCTGCCGAGCGCCTTTCACTATCAGCGGCTTTCTTTCTGGATTGTTTTTCCAATCCAGAAGATACTTGTCAATCTTTCTTTTAAGCAGTTCCATATTCGTAAAAACACATTTTCGGCTGCAAATATAAGAAAAAAATCACATTTTCGGATATATTTTTCTAAGAAAATCACATTTTCGGTTATGTTTTTGGCTCAAAAATCACATTTTCCTTGTAATTTGGAAAATATTTGTACGCTGCTATCACATTTTTCTTGACGAATGTCCTTATAACTTGTACCAGATTGAATAGGTTGTCTACATTTATGAATTGGCAAGTTTTTGTCCGTTTTCCAATTAATTAACAAATATATTCATCCCTCAGCCATCTTCCTTCTTCCCTCCATCCTCCTTCTTCCATCATTTAGTGTCAGCGGTATCTGTCTTTTCTACCATTATGAGCAGCCAAATCAATGACTGCTCATAATAAATACTCATCAGAGTAGCTCCAGGGATGTTTTATTTGTTTACGGCAGGAACTCCACTGGGATATCCACCGTATAGTCCGGCTTCTCTTCCATTGAGACCTGATCGTCCACAGAGTAGCGAGCGCGGATCCATCTGAGACCGCTGCATCGGATGCGAGCCATCTCCTCGTCGTACCATTCATAGTAGAGATTCTCATCGAAGTCCTCATCATCAAGGTTGTAATCCTTCAGAAAGTTCTGACGAAGTTCATCCTCATCGAATTCGATAAACCCCTGACTGATACCATCCTCCACAAAGAAGTTGAAGATAGCACTACCCACTGCGCTCTGCATTCGCTCATAGAGCTCAGGCGCACCATTACGCAGCACAGGCATGATGCCCTCACTATACTGTTCCTCATCCAGCCGAGACACCAGATATCGGATATCGCTCAGTTCCTCCAGCGAGAACTTCACCTCCACCTCGAGATCATTCACCACCGCACACCCCGTACAAGTATAGCCCTGAAAAATCTCCATCTCGAAATTGATGGCAGTCTGGTCATACTCCTTCTCCAGTTCACTAATCCGTCTCGTCAGTGCATTCACCTCCTCGTCCTTCCACGAAGGATCAATGCCCTTAAACTTCTGTACCAGTTCATCATATTCTTTGATGACCTCTTCCATCGTGTGTTTGCTGTTGTTTGCTTCGTTCTTCATATGAAGACATGTATATATACATGGTTAAACCTAAACCTTAAA
>JAEEGH010020151.1_pt1 | contig 13907 bp, 8 predicted proteins | sample 9134181 | NCBI WGS metagenome assembly JAEEGH01 (sample SAMN16246544, study PRJNA631951) | gut metagenome | biome: gut microbiome; feature: rumen; material: DP-attached | host: Bos | place: Iran: Karaj | collected 2018-10
GCTCGCCCAAAAGCGCACCTTCGACCTCCGCGCCCGCGTTCTTGTCCGCGACAAGGAGTTCGTCGTCGAAATACACGCCGCTTGCGACCTCGTGCGCGGGCAGAAGCTTCAGCGCGGCGGGGTATTCGCGCCACTGCGGGATCGAATAGAACGTCATCGGCTCCTGCTGCGTCGGGTGCGTGATCGTCAGCGTGTACGACCAAAGCCGGATCTGCGTGCCGGGCTTCGCATTCGGATTGTAGCGCATGTCGCCGACAATGGGCAGCCCTCTGCTCGATAACTGCACCCGGATCTGATGCGGTCTTCCGGTCAGAAGCTCGACGTCGAGCAGCGACGTGCCGTTCTCCCTTGCAAGCGTGCGGTAGCGAAGGATCGCCTTTTTCGCGCCGTCGGTCCCTTCGGGCACGACGCGGGTCGTGTTGGTGCGTTCGTCCTTATAAAGCCAGTCGACGCATTCGCCGAAAGCCGGCGCGTTTCCCTCGACGATCGCGACGTAGCGCTTGTGCGCCGTGCGGTCCTTGAACTGACCGGTCAGCCGTCCCGCGGCCTTGCTCGTCCTTGCAAAGACCATGACGCCGCCGACCGGGCGGTCGAGCCGGTGTACGAGCCCGAGATAGACCTCGCCGGGCTTATGATACCGCTCCTTGACGTACGCCTTGCAGACGGAGAGCAGGTCCGCGTCGCCCGAGGCGTCCGCCTGCACGGGCAGGTTTTCGGGCTTTTCCACGACCAGCAGGTGGTTGTCTTCGTAAAGGATATGCGGCGCGTTCATGTGTTCGTCCACCGTCCGCTCGCGCCGCAGGGCAGAATGAGCCCGCCGCGCGCGATCGGCAGTCCGATCTCGTCGGCTTCGGCGCGTCCGCCCTTGATTGCAAGCTTCAATACGTTGCTGAGCACGGTCGGCGCAAGGCCGGTCGTGTAGGAATTGATGAGAAAGAAACAGGGATCGGGGGAGAGAAGCTCCGCGCACAGCTCGACGAGCGGATAGAGGTCGTTTTCAATCTTCCACATCTCGCCGGTCGGACCTCTGCCGTAGCTCGGCGGGTCCATCAGAATGCCGTCGTAGCGGTTGCCGCGCCGGATCTCGCGCTTCACGAACTTCACGCAGTCGTCGACGATGTAGCGGATCGGCGCGTCGGCAAGTCCGGAAGCCGCGGCGTTGTCCTTCGCCCAGGCGACCATGCCCTTTGCCGCGTCGACATGCACGACCTCCGCGCCGGCTTTCGCACAGGCGCAGGTCGCGCCGCCGGTGTACGCAAAGAGGTTCAGCACCTTTGCGGGCTTTCCGGTGCGTTTCTGAAATGCCGTGATCTCGCCGCGCATCCAGTCCCAGTTGACCGCCTGCTCCGGGAACAGCCCGGTATGTTTGAAGCCGGTCGGGCGCACGATAAAAGTAAGATCGCGGTACGCGATCGTCCACTGCTCGGGCAGCGCTTTTTTGTATTCCCAGTGTCCGCCGCCGCTGCTGCTGCGGTGATAGACCGCGTCGGCGCGTTCAGCGGCGCGCGGGTCCATCGTCCAGACCGCCTGCGGATCGGGGCGCAGCAAAGTCACGCCGCCCCAGCGCTCGAACTTGTCGCCGTTGCCCGCGTCGAGGATCGCGTAATCTTTCCATCCGGATGCAAGATACATGGGCTTCCTCCCGTTACTCCTCGTCGACGCGCAGGATGTCCGCGCCGATCGCACGGAACTTGCTGTCGAGATACTCATAGCCGCGGTCGATGTAGCCGATGTTGTGCACGCGCGTTTCGCCGCCCGCCATAAGCCCGGCGACGATCAGCGCCGCGCCGGCGCGAAGGTCGCTTGCAAAGATGTCCGCGCCGCGCAGATTCTCCACGCCCTTGACGCGCGCGACGCGCTTCGAGATCGAAATGCTCGCGCCGAGCTTTCTGAGCTCCCTGACGTGGTTGAACCGTTTTTCAAAGATGTTTTCCGTGATCACGCTTGTGCCGCCCGCGGTCGACAGGTACGCCATCATCGGCTGCTGCAGATCGGTCGGGAAGCCGGGGTAGACCATCGTGCGGAAGCTTACCGCGCGCGGACGGTCGTTCATCGTGACGCGCAGGAAAAAGTCGCGTCCGTCGTCGCCTTCGATGACGCGCGCGCCGCTTTCCATCAGCTTTGCGGAGATCGCTTCCATATGCGTCGGGATCACGTTTTTGATGACGACGTCGCCGCGCGTCGCCGCCGCCGCGATCATATAGGTGCCGGTTTCGATCTGGTCCGGAATGATCGAGTACGAGCAGCCGTGCAGCTTTTTGCGTCCCTGGATGCGGATTACGTCGGTGCCCGCGCCGCGGACCGAAGCGCCCATCATGTTCAGGAAGTTTGCCACGTCGACGACGTGCGGCTCCTTGGCGACGTTTTGAAGCACGGTCGTGCCCTCCGCCTTGGTCGCCGCGAGCATCACGTTGATCGTCGCGCCGACCGAAACGACGTCGAAGAAGATCTCCGCGCCCTTCAGCTTCGTCGCCTGCGCGCGGATGACGTTGCGGCTCTCGTCCATGTAGATCTTTGCGCCGAGCGCGCGCATGCCCTTGATGTGCTGGTCGATGGGTCTCGGACCGATCACGCAGCCGCCGGGCAGCGCCAGCTCGATCTCGCCGTACGCGCCGAGCATCGCGCCCAGAAGATAGTACGACGCGCGCATGGAGCTGACCTGCTCGCTCGTCGCGTCGTGCGTGTTGATCGTCGACGGATCGATGCGCATGCAGCCGCCCTCGGTCATGCCGACGTTCGCGCCGAGCCCGCGCAGAATGTCGCGGAGGCTCTCCACGTCCGCGATGTTCGGCAGATTCTCCAGAACACAGGGCTCTCCCGCAAGAACGGCGGCGGGAATGATCGCGACCGCCGCGTTCTTTGCGCCGCTGATCGTCACCGTACCCTCAAGCCGTTTGCCCCCGTGAATGCTGTAAATTGCGTTCATAATCAAAGTTCCTTCATATAGCCTTCTTTTTAGTTTAACGGATTTTCGGCGTTCCGTCAACCGTTCGCGCCCCATTCGACGCCATATTCGCGCGCCCAGTCCCGGAATGTGCCGTCGAGCTGCCAGTCATAGAAGAGCTCGCTCGTTAAATCGAGCAAAACGGAGTCTTTTTTCGCAATCGCGTAATAGGGGATCGCGCCGACGTCATAGGACAGGATCCGCGTCCGCGATTCGTGCATGCTCTGCGCGACGGTCCGCGGCAGACAAAGCCCGTCCACCGTGCCCGCGCGCAGCATGACGCGCATGGAATAATAGTCCGCCGCGGGACGGATCACAAGCTCCGGCGCGGTCGACTTCACATAGTTTTTGAGCAGCGTTTCGGAGGGCGTGCTCTCGAGTACGGCGATCGTCCTGCCCGAGAGCGAATCGAAGCTTTCATAGGCGAGGATCACGCAGCGGTCCGTGAAGAAAGGGACCGTGCTTTTGCCGTAGCCGTCCTGTATAAACTCCGGCATGCTCATGAGCACGAGGTCAAGCTCGCCGTCGTTCATGCGCCACGGCGCGGTGTAGCGGTCGACCTCGGTAAGCGTCAGTCCCTCAGTGTCCCCGAAGATCAGCGTCGCAAGCCGCTCCGCGACCGCGCGCTCATAGCCCGCGCCGCCCTTGTACATGCCCTCGAGATCGGTATCCACGCCGATGCGCAGAACGCCGGCGCTGCGGATCACGTCAAGCTCCGGGCTTGAAAGCGCGGTCGCCGTCGGACGGTTGATCAGCACGAGCACGGTCAGAAGCACAACGGCAAGCGCCGCGACGAGGATCGGCTTGATCGGAAGCTTGTCCTGCCATCCCGGCCGGAACAGGCGCCTTTTCTTCGGTTGCAGTTGTTCGTTAAATTTTGTTTCCATTTTATCGTGCGGCTTTGCCGCAATTCATGTCCGAAGGACAATTCATGCACTTGTGCAATTCATCCGCGAAAAGCGTTCCGCTTTTCTGCGTGTCCATCTCATCCGGCTCGCTGACGCTTCGCCACCTTCTCCTCCGAGGAGAAGGCAAGGATACGCAGCTTGCACCAACGGACCGTAGGGGCGGATATGATCCGCCCGCCGCAACAGCGGAACGGGAAAATACGATCTTCCCCTACGGGTATGCAATATATACTCCCTGCGGGATTCACGATATGCCTTCGATACGATATACGCCTGCGCCGTGAATTGGCTTTGCCGTGAATTGACGCTGCGCGTCATTTCATCCGCCCATACTCCGATTTTATTATAGCAAACATTCCGAAAATAGAAAAGAGAAAACCTATACAAACCCGCAAAAAAAACGTATAATGTAGACAACGATCCGAAAGGAGCCTTTTTATGCGCTTATTTATCGCCGTGCCGCTGCCGAAGGATGTGCAGCGCGCCGTCAGCACCGCCGAGGCGGGCTTAAGAAGCATCAGCACCGCGGGCAGATTCGTTCCGACGGGCAATTTCCACGTCACCCTGCGGTTTCTGGGCGAGAGCAACGCGCTTGCCGACATCGCCGCCGCCATGCACGCGGCGGTCAGGGACGCGCGTCCGTTTCTTTTGCGGCTCGGCGCGCTCGGTTCGTTCACGCACGGCGGCGCGCGCACGAGCTATCTTTCCGTGACGGGCGAGCTCGACGAGCTGAACCGCATCCACGAAACGCTCGAAGCGGCGCTCTTTGAATACGGCTTTGCGGGCGGCAAGGTGCGGTTCACGCCGCACATCACGCTTGCCCGCGCCGTCGAGCACGGGGACCTTAAAAAGGTCGCCGTTCCGAACGCGGCGTTTACCGTGCGCTCGATCGTGCTGTTTGAGAGCACCAATGAAAACGGGCGTATGGTCTATACGCCGATCCATACCGAAACGTTTTAAGGAGGCATCATGGCGGCTTTTACGATCTTCCGCGGCGGCGCGCATACCGGCAAGAGCACCGCGCTGTATGAGGCGATCCGCATGCACCGTCAAAAGGGCGAGCACGCGATCCTGCTCGTGCCGGAGCAGGCGACCTATGCCGCGGAACAGAAGCTTACGAAGGCGCTCGGCGGGCTTTTGGGCGTCGAGGTATACAGCTTCGAGCGCTTTTCCGAGCGGCTGCTTTCCCGCACGGGGCATACGCGACCGTTCCTGTCCGTCGAGGGACGGCAGATGGTGCTGCGCCGCGCCGCGTACCGCATGCGCAGCCGGCTGACGGTCTTTTCCCGCGTGTCGCAGTCGCACGGGTTTGCCGCGGTGATGGACGACTGGATCGGCAGGTTCAAGCAGAGCTGCATCACGCCCGACGACCTTGAAGCGGCGATCGCGTCGCTCGATCCGGAATCGCTGCTGTACCGGAAGCTGCACGACATCCATCTGATCTACCGCGAAAGCGAGGCGTTCCTTGCGTCGCGCTATCTGACCGCGCAGGACCTGCTGACCGAGGCGCTCGGCGTGCTTTCCGAGGCGGACCTTTCCGACACATTCGTGTACGTCGACGATCTCGACCGAACGCGCGAGCAGGTGATCCGTCTTCTGGAGGGCATCATCACGCACGCAAAACATGTTACCGTGACGCTGCGCGCCGAGGACGACCCGGCGCTTGCGGCGCTCTTTGCGCCGGAGGAGGCACGCGCGACGATTTTAACCGCGTTCTGCGCAGAGCGCGGGATCCCGGTCTCCGTCCGTACGTTCGAGCGGCAGAGCGTCGCGGTCGATCCGGCGCTGAACCATCTGTGCCGCGGGCTCTTTGCGCCCGAGCCGAAGCCGTATGCCGGGCAGAACAACGCGGTGCGCGTCACCGGCTGCGCAACGCAGGCGATGGAGGCGGACATGACCGCGGACCGGATCCTCGATATGATCCGGGCGGACGAAACGCTGCGCTATTCGGATATTGCGATCGTGGTCTCCTCGCTGGAGACCTACGCGCCGCTTCTGCGCCGCGCGTTCCGGCTGCGGAATATCCCGCTGTTTTTTGACGCGTCGCGCCCGATCCTCGGACACGCGGCGACCGATTTTGTGCTGTCCTCGGTCCGCGCGGCGACGAACGCGCTGAACGTCAACGACCTGAAGCACGTGCTCAAAAGCGGCTATGCGGGCGTCGACCGGTTCGATACCGAGATCCTTGAAAACTATCTCCTGCGCTACGGGCTGTTCGGAAGCGCTTTACAGGAACCGCTTTCGATCGGCGAGGTGCCTAAGGAGGCGGAGGCGGCGAGGGCGGCGATCGTGCCGAAGCTGCTCGGTCTGAAGGCGTCGCTTGCCGAAAAGACGGCGGGCGGCAAGGTCCGCGGCGTGTACCGGTACATCCGCGAAGCCGGGCTCAAAGAGCAGCTCGAAGCCGAGGCGGACGCGCTGCTTGCTTCCGGCGAATCGCAGGACGCGCAGACCTACGCGCAGATGTGGAACACGCTGATGACGCTGTTTTCGCAGATCGACGCGATCATGGGCGACGTCCCGATGGGACAGAAGGAATTTTCCGCGCTGCTCGAAGAGGGGCTTTCGAGCTATTCGATCGGCGTGCTGCCGGGAAGCTCGGATCAGGTCGTGCTCGGCGATCTCGTCCGCACGCGATTGAACCGCAGCCGCGTGCTGTTTTTGCTCGGCTGTTCCGAGGGCGTGTTCCCGCCGTCGCGCAGCGACGACGCGCTTCTGAACGACGCGGAGCTCGATAAAATGGAAACGACGGGGCTTTCGGTCTGGGGCAGGACCGAGCTTCTTTCGGAGGCGGACCGTTTGCAGCTTTATACGCTTCTGACCAAGGCGACGGAGCGCATCTTCTTCTCGTACCCGTGCGCGGGCGCGTCGGGCGAGCTTGCGCCGTCGCCGGTCCTGAAAACGGTCGAAACGCTTTTGCCGGACCCGGCGCCGCAGGTGATCGTGCGGCAGAAGGACCGGCTTCCTTCGTCGGTCGAGGTCGGCTTCGAGCGGCTTTCGGAGCTTTTAAGGGTCTACCGTACCGAGGGTGTGATCCTGCCGAATCTGCCGCCGCTGCTTGCCTATTACCTGGATGATCCAAACTATGCGGACGCGGCGCAGGCGCTTCTTTCCGCACGAGCCGGGACGAAGGCGGAGACGCAGCTCGGCAGAACGCTTGCAAGAAGGCTGTACGGCGAAGCGCCTTCGATGAGCGCGAGCCGGCTCGAGCAGTTTGCGCGGTGTCCGTTCGCGCAGTATCTGAAATACGGACTGTCCGCCGAGGAGCGCAAGGAGGCGACCGAGCGCGCGGACAACGTCGGAACGTTTTTGCACGACGCGCTGGACCTGTTCGTCAAGGCGGCGCAGGATGAGGGAAGAGACCTCAGGACCATGACGAACGCGGAGGCGGACGCGATCCTGGACCGCATCCTGCCGCCGATGATCGAAACGCACAACGACGGGATCTTCGAGCGCAGCGCGCGGCAGCGGGAAGCGCTGTTCGTCCGCATCCGCATGATCCGCTGGTGCGTGTATTCCGTGCTGCGCCAGATCCAAATGGGCGGCTTCACGGTCGCGGCGACCGAGGCGGGCTTCGGAAAAGAAGGCGAGCTGAGACCCGTTTCGCTCGTGCTCCCGGACGGCACGAAGATCCGGGTCAGCGGCAAGATCGACCGCATCGACCGGTCCGAAGACGGCACGATGTTCCGCATCGTGGACTATAAGACCGGCAGGAACCACAACTTTGATCCCACCAAGTTTTCAAGCGGCGAGACCATCCAGCTTCCGCTGTATCTGGAGGTCGCAAAGCAGCTCGGCGGCGAAGCCGTCGGCATGTACTATATGCCGCTGTCCGCCGATCCGCCGGCGTCGCAGGATGAAACGCCGATGAACCCGCTGTCCGGCGTGACGGCGAACGATGAAGCGGCGATCAGGGCGAGCGACGCGCTGTTCGACAAAAAATCCGCGCTGATCAAAAAGCTGACGGTCAAAAAGGACGGCTACGCGGGCGACCTTGTCACGCGGGAGGAGCTTGAATCGCTGAAGGAACAGGCGCTGAAAACGGCGGCGACAAACGCCGGGCGCATCCTGTCCGGCGAAGCGAACATCTATCCGACCGAGTCGGCGTGCACCTGGTGCCCGTACGGCGCGGTCTGCCGCTTCGACCGGCAGCTCGGCTGCAAAACGCGCTATGTACAGAAACTGAAACTATCCGACCTTCTTCCGAAGGGAGGCGAAAAAGTATGAGCTTTACCGACGCACAGATCGAAGCCATCACCAAAAACGGCAATCTGATCGTGTCCGCGGCGGCGGGCGCGGGCAAGACGACCGTGCTCACCGAGCGCGTGTTCCGGCTTGTGACCGAGGGCATGCCGGTCGACCGGCTGCTCGTGCTGACCTTTACGCGCGCGGCGGCGGGCGAGATGAAGGCGCGCATCTCAAAGCGGCTCACGGAAGCCGCGCAAAAGGAGACCGGCGCGAAAAAAGCCGAATACCGCAGACAGGCGGCGGCGGTCGCCAACGCGAGCATCTCCACGATCGACGCGTTCTGCGCCAGGGTCGTGTTCCGGCACTTCTTCCGCGTGGGACTGACGCCGTCGGTCAGCACGCTCGACGAGACCGAGACGGCGGTGCTGCGCGCCGAAACGCGTTCCGCGGCGCTCGACGCGCTTGCGGGACAGCGGCCGGAGGACTTCCGCGCGCTGATCGTTGCGTTCGGCAGCGAACCCGCGCTGCTTGCGGCAATGGAGGACTTTGAAGATTTTCTGTCCGCGCAGCCGGAGCCGCTTCTTTGGATGGAACGGAACGAGGCGTCGCTCGAGGACCGGGAGACGTTTGAAAAACAGCTCGTCTTTGCGCTTGAAAGCGACAAGGCGGAGCTCATCCGCGCGATCGACGCGCTGCAGACGGAGACCGACCGGGTCCCGTCCGCGTACGGCAAGATCCTTTCGATCCTGTCCGAGCTTCTGGCGCGCGCCCGCGGCGCGCTGCTGCAGGATACGCGCGCGGGCTATGCCGCGGCGCTTTCGGGCATTCTGGACATCAAGGATTCGCTGCGCTTCCCGAACGGCACGCCGGAGGAGGACAAGGCGGGCGTGCAGAAGGCGAAGGCAATGTTCCGCGACGTGATCAAGGCGCAGGCGGAGCGCAATGCCGAGACGAACGACGCGCTTTGGACGCGCGAGCTTGCGGCGGCGCCGGTCCTCCGCTCGTTCTATGCGCTGATGCGGGCGTACCTCGACGCGTTCGCAGCCGCGAAGCGCGAGAAGAACGCGGTCGATTTTTCGGACCTCGAGCACATGACGATCGAGATCTTAAAGGACGACGAGATCGCCGCGGAGTACCGCGAGCGCTACCTTGCGATCATCGTGGATGAGTATCAGGATTCTAACCGCGTGCAGGAGACGATCCTGAACCGCATCGCACGGCCCGGCGGGCTGTTCTTTGTCGGCGACGTCAAGCAGTCGATCTACCGCTTCCGCATGGCGGAGCCGAAGCTGTTTCTGGAAAAATGCGAGACGTTCCGGGGCGAACGCGGCGCGCGCATCGACCTCGGGCACAATTTCCGCTCGGGCAAGGCGGTCGTCGACGCGGTGAACGCGGTGTTCGGGACGATCATGAAAAAGCCGGTCGCCGGGATCGAATACGACGCGCGCGCAAGGCTTATCAAGGGCAATCCGGACGTGCCGGACGGCTGCTGCGAGCTGCATTTGTTTGCAAAGGAAAACGATCCGGACGACGAGGAAACACTCGAGGACGCCGAGGCGGAGGCGCGCTTTGCGGCGAACGTGATCCTGGAGCGCATACAGCGTCCGGTGAAGGACGGCAAGGCGGAGCGCAACTGCCGTTATGAGGATTTCGCGGTGCTTCTGCGGAACAAAAAGCACGCGCGCGTGTGGGCGCAGACGCTTGCCGAGGCGGGCATTCCGTGTTACGCGCAGGCGTCGGGCGGGTACTTCGACGCGATCGAGGTCAAGCTTCTATTAAGCCTTCTTTCCGTGCTCGACAACCGCCGGCAGGACATCCCGCTTCTTGCCGTGCTGCGCTCGCCGCTGTTCGGCTTTACGGACAGCGAGCTTTCGGAGCTGCGCATCCGCGACCGCAAGCATCCGCTTCTGGACTGCCTTCTGAACGCAAAAGAGACCGAGCCGAAGGTCGCGGCGTTCTTCGACGCGATCGAACGGTACGACGCGCTGTCGCGGCGTATTCCGCTTTCGGAGCTCATCGAGCGGATCGCGGACGAAACGCACTACCGTGAAATGATCGGCGCGCTTCCCGGCGGCGAACAGCGGCTTGCGAACATCGGCGCGCTCGTCCGCGCGGCGGCGGACTGCGACGCGTCGGGCATGAGCGGCGTGCACGGATTCCTGCGGTTCATGGAAAACGTCCGCGCGACGGAAAAGCTCGGCGCGGCGGCGACGGTCACGGCGGACGTCGTGCGCATCATGACGGTCCATGCCTCGAAAGGGCTGGAGTTCCCGTTCGTGTTCTACGCAGGGCTCGGCGGCATGTTCAACCGGCGCGACGAGATGAAGGCGCTGCTGCCGGAGCCCGCGCTTGGCACGGGATTGAAATATTTCGACGAATACGGCGTCCCGCACGAGACGCTGACGCATACGAACGCCGTGCACGCGGTTTCCGACGCGTCGTGGGCGGAGGAGCTGCGCGTGCTGTATGTGGGCATGACGCGGGCGAAGCAGGAGCTGTACCTTTTGGGCTCGGCGTCGAACGCCGGAACGCTTTCGGAGGCGCAGGGCGTTCCGACGCTGCTTTCGATCCGCAGGTCCAACACCGCGCTGAAGCTGCTGCTGACGGCGCTGAACGGACGCATCACGCCCGTCGTACATCAAAAAAGCGAGTTTACGCACGCCGCTTCGCGCACCGCCGTGTGCGAGATCCCGCAGCCGGGCGAGTGGGAGCGGGACGCGCTGAAAGCAAACTTCGCATGGGTCTATCCGCATCCGGTCGTCGACACGCTGCCGGACAAGACCTCGGTCACCGGACTGATGAAGGACGACGCGCCGGAGTTTTGCGAACCCGCGTTCGAGACCGGCTACGACGTGCTTTCGGAAGGCAGCGCGGTGCATCGCGCGCTCGAATGCCTGCCGCTTTCGGACGAAGAAAAACGCGCGGCGTACCTTTCCGCGCTTTCCGGCGTCAGCGCGTTCCATGCGGACGCGATCCGGCGGTTTGCGGGATCGCCGCTGTTTCTGCGCATGGCGGCGGCAGACAGGGTCGAGCGGGAATGGACCTTCCTCTGCCCGATGCCGGCAAACAGACTGCTGCCCGACACGGATTCCGGTGAGCCGGTCCTTCTGCAGGGCGTGATCGACGCGTGCTTTGTGGAAAACGGCGCGTGGGTGCTGCTCGATTACAAGACCGACCGCGTGACCGGCGATCCCAAGGAATACGCAAAGAAGCACGCGCGGCAGGTCGCGCTGTACGCGGAAGCGCTCGAAAAGCTTTCCGGCATGCCGGTAAAGGAGCGCCATATCGTGTTCCTGGGCGCAGATACGGAGGTCACGGTATGAGAAGCGTTCCAGAAGCATTTTTAACGCGCATGCAGGCGCAGCTCGGCGCGGACTTTCCGGCGTTCTGCGCCGCGCTCGGGGAGCCGCCGAAAAAAGCGCTGCACATCAATACGCTGAAAACCGACCGGAGCGCGCTTTCCGCGCTGCTGGATCTGCCGCTGCCGGTCCTTCCGGAAAACCCGGACGGCGCGCCGCTGCCTCTGGACTTTAACCCGAACGCGGCGCCGCTGCACGCCGCGGGGCTCTTCTATATGCAGGAGGCGACGGCGCAGGCGCCGGTCGCCGCGCTCGATCTTCCGGACGAACCGGTCGTGCTGGATCTTTGCGCCGCACCGGGCGGCAAGAGCGCGCAGCTTGCGGCGAAGATGCGCGGCGGCGTGCTGTTCAGCAATGAGATCGTGCCCTCCCGCGCGGAGGTCCTTCTCGGCAACTTGGAGCGCATGGGCGTTGTGAACGCGATCGTGACGAACGCCGAGCCGAAAACGGTCTGCGACCGGCTCAAGGGCGCCTGCGACGCCGTGCTCGTCGACGCGCCGTGCGCCGGCGAATCCATGTTCCGCAAGGACGAACAGGCGGTGCGCGACTGGTCACCGGAGCATGTCGAGACCTGCGCGGTCCGGCAGCGCGCGATCCTCGAGGACGCGCAAAAGGCGGTAAAGCCGGGCGGTACGCTCGTCTATTCCACCTGCTCGTTTTCCCCGCAGGAGAACGAGGAAACGGTGCAGTATTTCCTCGACCGGCATACGGATTTTTCGCCTGTCGCGATGCGGCGGCTCTATCCGCATACGAGCGCGGGCGAGGGACAGTTTTTCGCGGTGCTTGCGCGGGACGGGGAACGGGTCCCCGCCGCGTTTTCGACCGGCAAAAGCGACCGCGTCCCGGCGTTCGAGGCGTTTGCCGAGCAGGTGCGCCTTCCCGCGGGGCAGCTCCGGCTTTTGAAGGACGGACGCGTGCTGCTGCTGCCCGCAATGCCGTTCCCGTTCGAGGGCGTGAAGCTCGTGCGGGCGGGGCTGCTTCTGGGCGAAGTCAAGGGCAGCCGGTTCGAGCCCGCGCACGCGCTTGCCGTGGCGGGGCGGGAAACGCCGTTTTTCCGCAGATGCGCGCTCTCCTTCGACGAGGCGATGCGCTACCTTTGCGGCGAAACGCTGATGAAAGACGCCGAAAAGGGCTACGGCGCGGCGATGTACGAAGGGCATGCGCTGGGGCTTTACAAGGCTTCGGACGGCATGCTGAAAAACCACTACCCGAAGGGACTGCGGCTGCTGAAAACGGTCCGCGGGCTCGGTTGACAAATCCCGGAAATCATATATAATATTTGTGAAAAACGCAAAAAAGGAGCATCCTATGAAACTTGCGATCTACGGATACGGCAATCTCGGACGCGGCGTGGAGGCGGCGATTTTGAAGAACCCGGACATGGAGCTTTTCGGCATTTTTACGCGGCGCGATCCGGGCGCGGTCCGTTCGGAAACCGGCGCGAAGGTGTACGCCGCGGACGAGATCCTGCGCTTTAAGGACGAGATCGACGCGGTCGTCCTCTGCGGCGGCAGCGCGACCGATCTGCCGGCGCTCACGCCGATGCTCGCAAAGGATTTCAACGTGATCGACAGCTTCGACACGCACGCGAACATCCGCGCGCACTTCGACGCGGTCGACGCGGCGGCAAAGGCGGGCGGAACGCTCGCGCTGATCTCCTGCGGGTGGGATCCCGGCATGTTCTCGCTGAACCGGCTCTACGCGAACGCGATCCTGCCGGACGGGAAGGATTACACGTTCTGGGGACGCGGCGTCAGCCAGGGACATTCCGACGCGATCCGCCGGATTCCGGGCGTTCTGGACGCAAGACAGTACACGGTACCGATCGAAGAAGCGCTTGACGCCGTGCGTTCCGGCAGACAGCCGGAGCTTTCCGCGCGGCAGAAGCATCTGCGCGAATGCTACGTCGTCGCCGCGCCGGACGCGGACAAAACCGCCATTGAAACGGCGATCAAGACAATGCCGAACTACTTTGCCGATTACGATACGTCGGTGACGTTCATTTCCGAAAAAGAGATGCGGAAAAATCACAGCGCGCTGCCGCACGGCGGATTTGTGATCCGCACGGGCAAAACAGGGCTCGACGGCGCGCACACGCACCGGATCGAGTATTCTCTTGCGCTCGATTCCAACCCGGAGTTCACCGGGAGCGTGCTCCTGGCCTGCGCCAGGGCCGCCTTCCGGCTCAACCGGGAGGGCCAGACCGGCTGCCGCACCATGCTGGACATCCCTCCGGCCTATCTCTCCGAGAAGACCAGGGAGGAACTGCTCGCGCATCTGGTGTGATCCAGGAATAGTGAACAACGATCCCCCGTCCGGCAGGACGGGGGATCGCGCTGTACAGGGGGCGTCAACAGATCCATCCCGCCGCATCTCCTTCCGGGATAGACGTTTTTCCGCGTACGTCGGACAGCCCGGGAAAAGGATGCCGCGAAGCCGTTTGCAAATGCAGGGGCGAAATGATACAATCAGGACAGAATCCGACGAGGAGGGACCCGAATGACGGAGAGA
>JAEEGH010020152.1_pt1 | contig 13907 bp, 7 predicted proteins | sample 9134181 | NCBI WGS metagenome assembly JAEEGH01 (sample SAMN16246544, study PRJNA631951) | gut metagenome | biome: gut microbiome; feature: rumen; material: DP-attached | host: Bos | place: Iran: Karaj | collected 2018-10
CGGCACAGTAATTCGGGTAATAAGTGTATCTGCTCACGTCATAAAGCTTGAAGGTAAAGCCGTTCGGCTTGTCCGAAAGGGAAAGAAACGCGTCTTCCTTTTCGGGCACCGTGGCAAAGAAACCGCCTTTTCCGTCGTCTATAAGAATGGGCAGATCGTTGAATTTTGCGGTGAACGCAACGTTTTGCGCAAGAACGAAACTTTCGCCCTCGGCATATTCGCTCTCACCGAGCGTCCAGCAGGAAAATTCCTTTCTGTACGGAAGCGAAAACAGACTTTCAAAGTTTTCGAGAACGATTGTTGTTCCTTTGCGGTAGTTTACTTCCGCCGTTTTTTCGCCGCTTTTGTAGGTTACGGTGATTTTATCTATGTATACCGCAGTAAGTGAAGCGTTTCCGTTTAAAGTATATGTGTCTCCCGCGTGATATACGTTTTCTCCGTCGGTGTAATAGTCGAAATACGTGTTGTCGGGAAGAGTGAAGCCGCATTCGGGCAGCGTAACGTTTGAGCCCGGAAGCGCATGGACGTCCGCCATGCTTCCGCTTCCTTCGCCCGCGTCAAACGAGAGCGTTGCAAGCTCCGCGGGGTCGACGATTTTCACCGTAAGATCAAGACCGCTGTAGCTTCCGTAATAAGCGTAAAAATACAGTTTCAGAACGTTTACCGAGGTGCAGTATTCGTTCATTGTGAACTGCCCTTCAAATTTCGGGGCGAGCTGCAGAGAGGTGTTTCCGTCGTAAATGCGGAGATAATCGTAACCGGCGTACGTCGAGCCGCTTCCGCTTACCGAAAGGACGCATCCTTCAGGCGCTTTAATAATAAGATAGCCCGTACCGTACGAATATGAGCCGTTCTTTCCGCCGTGGTCGTAAACCTTGAGCACAAAGCCCGCTTCCCTGTCGGAAAGGTCCGCCGTGAGCGTTCCGTTTCTCGGCATCTTGGCATAATATCCGCCCTGTCCGTCGGAAAGGATAACCGGCTCCTCCTCTGTGAGCGCCGTAAACGTTACGTCGTCATTTATCGTAAATTCATCGCCCTCGGCGTAGTCGGCGCCGCCGCTCTGCCAGCACGAGAAGAGGTATCTTTCGGGAAGCTCGAACATCGACGTAAACGTCTTTAACTGCACCGCGGTTCCCTTTTCATATAAAAACGTCTTTACACTTTCGCCGTACGCGTATGAAATGCCTGCGTAATTGCTGTGGTCGATAAGGGTAAGCACAATCTCGTATCCGCTGTCGTTTATGTCCGAGTCCGAACGGAATGTTATCGTAAGCGTATTTGAGGTGGAAGTAAGATTTGAAATCGTAAAACTTCCGCCGTACCTGCTGTTCCCGAGTACGGGTGAAGAGGTGTTGCCGCCGTCGTAAAAAATCAGATAGTCGTATGACGAGCTTTCGGTAACGCCGCTTGCACTGATACCTATTGCAAATTTTTCGGGTGCGGTAACCACAAGCACGGTGCTGCTGCTGTTGGCATAGTTCCCGTCCTTTCCGCCGTCGTCGTAAATTTTGCACGTAAAGCCGTCCGTCTTGTCAGTCAGATCGAGCTCCATAAGGTTTGCAACGTTCGGCGTGTTCACGTAGCAGCCGCCTTCTCCGTCGTCGGAAAGAGCAAGCCCGAGAGCCGACGCCGCAAGCGGTATAATGCATAAAACCGCAAACAGCGCAAGCAGAATTTTGCACAGACGTCCGTTTTTCATATTTTCTCCCCCTTTTAGTAAAAAGCGCCTTTTTCTTTTATATAATTTTACTGTTTTATTCATATATATTCTATATTTTTTTGTGAACAACAACAAGGCCGATGGGCTGTTTTTAGTATATTTGTATTGAAAAACGCTTTTTTTTGTGATATAATCAAAAAAACAAATTTTTCTTGAGGAGGAAATAATATGAAAATCCTGTTTCAGGGCGACTCAATTACAGACTGGTTCCGCAGAGGAGACCGCGACGACATCATGGGCTCAAACTACGTTACGATGATAGCGGGGGAGCTGGGAAGAAAGTATCCGGAAAAATACGAATTCTTAAACCGCGGAATAAGCGGCTCGCGCAGCGTGGACATCCTTGCAAGAATGCCGAAGGATATTATTGCTTTAAAACCCGACGTTCTCAGCCTTCTTATAGGTATAAACGACGTATGGCACAGAACTTTTGACAGCGGAATCACTCCCGAGCAGTACGAAATCATTTGCAATCTGCTCATAAAATTCGTAAAGGAAGCGCTTCCCGACGTAAAAATCATGATTCTCGAGCCGTTCGTTCTCAAGGGCTCGGCGACCGCGGAAAAGTGGAGCTTCTTCAAAAACGAGACGAAGCTCATCGCGAAAGCCGCGAAAAAACTCGCAAAGGACAATAAACTCATATTCGTGCCGCTTCAGAAGAGGTTCGACGAGGCGCAGAAGCTCACGAAAGAGGGCTACTGGCTCATCGACGGCGTTCACCCCACCGCCGCGGGACATTACATAATAAAAGAAGCGTGGATGGAAGCGTTTTTTGAAAATTTTGGGTAAAAACATCATAAACAGGCGTTCGTTTTGAAAATTAATTGTAAATAATGACGAATTTTACTTGATTATTTTGCTTCGGGATATTATAATATCCTTGGTATTATGAAAAAACCGCCGGTTTCCGGCATAAGAGAATAACAAAGTATGATAACGCTTTATTTATATGAAAAAAACGGACGCCGTTCTTCTGAAAAAACGGATAATCTCATAAAAGAGAGCTTAAAAAGGCATTTCGGGGAAGAAAACGCGCCCGAAATCCTGAGAACGCCGCTCGGAAAGCCGTACGTCGAAAGGGAAAACACGTTTCTCGGCGTAACCCACACGGAAAACCTCGTAATCGTCGGAATTGCGGACGAAAATTTCGGAATTGACGCGGAAAACGTTTCAAGAAGGGTGCTCCGGCCCGAAAAACTGGCAGAGCGCTTCTTTACGAAAAAAGAGAAGGAGTACGTGCTGGAGGCCGAAGGGGCGGAAAGAAAAAGAAGATTCCTTGAAATCTGGGTAAAAAAGGAAGCGTACGTAAAATGGCTCGGTACGGGACTCAAGGACCTGCGCAAAGCCGATACCGCACGCACACGCGGCACGTATCAAAGGATAAATATACCGGAATATGAAATATTTGTTTTTTCGGAGAAAGAAACGGAAATAAAAATTGCCGGCAGACAAACGGAAAATTGAAATTTTCAGTAAAATTATACAGAAAAACACGATTTTTTTTGGCATATAATTTTTGAAAAATCGGAATAAAAGAGGTTTACTTTTTCGAAAATGTGTGTTATAGTATATTTACAGAAAAAATGAACAGTTTTTGCTGCGTGAGGAAAAAAGGACGAAAACGCGGTATCTGCTGTTTGTATTTTTGTCTTATCAGTCATTTCGGTTAATAATTAATGCGTAAAAAAAGAAAAAATTGCCATTAATTTTTTAATAAAAATTTGGGAGGAAAGAAAAAATGAAGAAGACACTCATCATCAGTGTGGTTCTCGCTTTGGTACTTGCTCTGACGGCGTCAGCAGCCGGATTTGCAAAGACAAACACCTACACTGAGGGACAGTTCACTGACGTTCAGGCTGACGCTTGGTATGCTGCAACAGTACAGAATACCTTCGAACTTGGACTCATGAACGGCAAAGGCGGCGGAATCTTTGATCCGGAAGGCGACGTTACGGTAGCCGAAGCTATCACAATGGCGTCAAGAGCTGCTGCCATCAATGCGGGAGAAGAAATCCCCGCGGCTGACGGCGAATGGTATGCACAGTACGTTGCATACGCAATGAGCAAAGGCTTTGTAAAAGAAGGACAGTTTGACAACTTCGACAGACCCGCAAAGAGAGCAGAAGTTGCTGAATTGTTCGCAGGAGCAATGCCGGCGGGATTCTTTACAGAAAAGAACGACGTTAAGGCAATACCGGACGTTCCGGCAAGCGCAAGCTACTTTAACTCCGTACTTACGCTCTACAAAGCAGGCGTTGCAATGGGCAGCGATGCATACGGCAACTTTATGCCGATGAGCAACATCACCCGTGCGGAATCCGCAACGATCATCGCGAGAGTAGCGCTTCCTGAAATGAGACTCGAAAAGAAACTTGACGTATATGCAGACGACGACGCATATCTCCTCTGCATCATGTCAGGCTACAGCGCAACACATGAAGGCATCGGTTCAGGCTGGATCCTCGATAACAGAGGCGGCGTACCGAGAATGACTCTTTCTGAAGCATACGGTGCACTCACCGATATCAGCAAAGAAGCAGGTACGGCTCTCATCAGAGAATTCAACAAGATAACCAAAGGAAAGATAAAACTCGAAGCAACAGCTTCTTCTGACGGTGCAGACGGCGCATATCTCGAATTCCAGAACGAAGCGGGCAAGGGCATATTCAGACTTGAAATCATAGACGGCAAATGGCAGCTTCTCGGTGCTGACGGAAACTACACTCCCGTATATGACATCAAAGAAAATGAATCCATGTTCCGTTACATTCTCTATATCGACCTTGATAACGACAAGTCGGAAGTTATAATCAACAACGTAAACGTAGGTACGTTCCCGCTCATCACGACAGGTGCGGATTCCAACATCCTCAACTTCAGATGGGCAACGACGGAAAAGGGAACACCTTCGTTCGCTCCCGCAGGAACGACAATGTATGCTAACTACGCAGCATACGAAGCATTCGGCATCGCAAGAGATGACGAAGTTCCGTTCGGCTGGTACGGCGACGCGGTAGGTAAGGGTAATGCCCTCAGCCTCAAGGCAGGCGGACAGGCTTCCTACGGCTTCACGGCAACAAGCGGCAAGGTTGTAGCTGAATATCAGATGATACTCAGAGAAAACGAAGAAACCGAATATACACTTCTCAGCGGCAGCAATGAAGTTCTCACGCTCAAGACAGACGCAACGGGCTTCTATGCAAACGGCGAAAAGGTATATGAAGGCTACTATAACAACCAGTGGTACATGTTCAGATTTGAACTCGATACCGAAGCACAGAAGATAATCGTTAAACTCGACGGAAGAAAGCTCGGCGAAGTTAACTTCAAAGAAGCCGCAACGTCCGTTACGGGTATAAAGATAGTTAACAACAGCGGCAGAGCAGTTATGTTCGACGACTTCAAGGTATTCAGAAAAGTTGAACACGCTGACTACGTTCCGAAGCCCGTTAAGCCGGCAGGCGAAGAAGACTATATAATCGGTCTTAACCACTGCCCGATCTGGAGAAACGGCTACGCTGCAAACTTCAGCTGGTCTGTAATTTCTCCTTACACCGATTACGAACTCGCAATCGGATACTATGACGAAGGCTTCCCGGAAGCAGTTGACTGGGAAATCAAATACATGGCTGAACACGGTATCGACTTCATGTCAATCTGTGAATTCCTCCCTGTAAACGGCAAGATGGAAAAGGCTATCGTTAACGAATACTACATTTTCGAAGGACTTTACAACGCAGAATACATTGACGACATCAAGTTCTGCCTGCTCCTCGAAATTGCAAACGGCGGCGCACCTTACTCCTTCGAACAGTGGACGGACAGCTTTGTTCCGTACCTCATTGAAAAATACTTCAAGCATCCCAGCTACATGAGAATTGAAAATAAGGCAGTCATTGACCACTTCGGCGGCTCGATCGGCAAGTACGTTGGTCGTGAAGTTGGTATCCAGTGCATGGAATACCTCGAAGAAGAACTCAAGAAGATCGGTTACGACGGCGCTTACTGGGTACACTGCGGTTCACCCAGCGAAAGCTATGAAGGAATGGGATTTGCAGGCGCACACGCATACAGCTGGGGCGTTCCCGGAAACGGCGCTGAAGCTAACAAGAACGGCATAATGGGTTACTACAATGCATCCGAAAAGGAATGGGCAATTCCGACGGTCAGCGTTGGTTACACCAATACTCCTTGGGGCAAGACCAGAACTCCGTTCATCTCCAAAGAAGACTACATCGACGTATGTAACTGGATTAAGAACGATTACCTGCCGAAGTACGCAAAGACCGAAACCCAGAAGAAACTCGTTTGGATTTCGACCTGGAACGAATACGGCGAAGGTACGTTCGTAATGCCGACGACCGATGAAAAGGGATTCCAGTATCTCGATACAATCAGAAATACGTTCACTAAGGGCGACGCTGCGGATCTTGCAAAGATCGACGTTTACCCGACGGCTTCTCAGCTCGAGAGAATTACTCACCAGTATCCTCAGTACAGACACCTCTTAAGAAAGAATCAGACGTACTCTGAAGTGGTTAAGGAAGGCGGCGTAGAAACACTTTACACCATCGACTTTACCGATCCTTCGCTCGAAGTTTCTGAAGGTTGGGTTTGGTGTGCCGACGGACTCAAGAAGGATCCCAACAACGGTATTACCGGTTCTTGCAGACTCGCACACGAAACGATCATCTATATGGATGAAGCACGCTGGGCATCGTTCTGTCCCGATGGAGTTCCCACAGCGAAGATTAACTCGATAGTAATCAACGCTAAGATTCCGAAGGGCGAAACAATGAAGATATTCTTCAAGACGTCCAACGCTAACTCCTGGAACGAAGAAAAAGCTTACACGTTCCCGGCAGCTGAAGAAAATGTAATGACTCAGTTCGTACTCGATCCTAACAAACTCAGAGGATTCACGGGCGACCTCATCGCATTCAGAATTGACCCTGTTGGACAGGTAGGCTCCAAGTTTGCTGTTAAGTCGATTGAAATCCTCGTTAATACAGGCGCATCTGTTTCGAAGATATTCAACATCAACGGCGTAAACTTCACGTTCCCGCAGATTCCTGAAGTTATGGACAACAACGACGTTTGCGTTCCGTTTGACCCGTCAATCGGTATGGACTTCAACCTTAACGCATTCCACGTTTGGGATAAGGCTAAACAGGAACTCACGCTCAACTTCATAGGACATCAGTTCGTATTCACGGTTGGCTCCGATAAGTACATGCTCGACGGTAAAGAAATGAACCTCGGATACACGCTTACCGAAAAAGACCAGCTGCCTATGGTTCCGATCAACCAGATCTGCGACGTAATGGATTACAGCTACGAAGTTAACTCCGACGGCGAAATCCAGATCATCACACCCGCAAAGGCATACTTTGAATCGATGAAGACAGACCCCGTTCCGGGATGCTGGGAATTCAATACTCCCGGTGATACCGAAGGCTGGTCGTCATCCTTCATGAGCCTCACGGTTGCAGGCGGTTACATGAGATGTCAGTCTGTTAACATGGTTGACAACGACCCTGTTCTCTATCAGACAATAGCTCAGAATCTCGACACAAACTACTACAACCAGGTTGAAATGAGAGTAAGATATCAGTACAGTGCAGACTACATCTCGCACAGCCAGATATTCTTCAAGAACAGCAAGCCTTACAGCGAGAGCAACAGTATCAACTTTGTTCACGAGACAAAGGATACTAACGGCGAATGGATAACCTTAACCGTTGACCTTACCAAGAGAGAAACTTGGAAAGAAACAGTTACGGCGCTCCGCTTCGACCCGTTTGATGCATTCGGATACTATGATATCGACTACATCAGATTCTCGCACGTTGAATAATCTTTAATAAAAGATAATTCAAATCGGCAGACCGAAAGGTCTGCCGATTTTTTTGCAATTTTCCGTTGCAATTTAAGAACAAATTTGATATAATAAAGCAGAATTCGTTTTACGGAGATGGCTTGATGGAAAACAGTTGCCAAAACAGCTTCAAAAAGGGAGTAATAGACGGACTTCCTATAGGACTCGGATATCTGTCGGTGTCGTTCGCCTTTGGAATAAAGGCAGTGCAGCAGGGCTTTCCAGCACCGCTTGCGGTGCTTATGTCGATGACAAATCTTACGTCGGCGGGACAGTTTGCGGGGCTCGACCTGATAATTGCGGGCGGAAGCTTTGTGGAAATGGCGCTCACGCAGTTTATAATAAATCTGAGATACGCACTAATGTCGATATCGCTTTCGCAGAAACTCTCGGAAAAGGTAACGCTGATTCAGAGAATGCTTATTGCGTTCGGAAATACCGACGAGGTGTTCGCCGTCGCCGTTTCGAACAGGGAAAAGGTCGGTAAAAAGTATATGTACGGACTGATACTTCTTCCGTATATCGGCTGGTCGCTCGGCACGCTGACGGGCGCGGTTGCCGGCAATATTCTGCCGGAAAGCCTCATTACCGCACTAGGAATTGCAATTTACGGCATGTTCGTCGCAATCGTAGTTCCGCCCATGAAAAAATCAAGGACTGTCGCAATAGTCGTCGCAATAGCAATAGCGCTCAACTGTATTTTCAAGTACACGCCGTATCTGTCGCAGGTGTCGTCGGGATTCGTTATAATAATCTGCGCGGTGGCGGCAGCCGCAATCGGCGCATTGATACAGCCGATAAACGACGTGGGCGCACCCGAAAGGACGGAGGAGTGATTTATGAAAATCAGTTCTTATATAATCATAAACCTTGCCGTCATGGCGCTCGTTACGTATCTTATAAGAGCGGTCGCGCTGATACTGATAAGGAAGAAAATCGAAAATAAGTTTATAAAATCATTTTTGTACTATATTCCGTACGCCGTGCTTGCGGCAATGACCATTCCCGCGATATTTACGTCGACGGGAAGCGTGTATTCGGCGGTTTTGGGACTTGTCGTTGCGGTTGTCGTCGCTTTTTTCGAAAGGGGACTTGTTACTGTAGCGCTTTCGGCGTGCGTTACGGTGTTCGTAACGGAATTTCTGATGAAAATTATGTAAAAAAACAAAAAAACGGCGGCAGAATTTCTGCCGCCGTTTTTGCATAAGGCTTTGACATAAATATAAAAATATGATAATATATAATAGTAAAGTTGTATGCAAAATCGAAAAAAGGTGAGAAAAATGGCGGAAAAATTGTCATTGATGAATAACGTGAATATGTCGGAGTATTCCTCCATGAAAACGGGAGGAATTGCAGAAAGATGCTTTTTCCCGCAGGACGAAAAGCAGCTTGTCGACGCATTAAAGACGCTTGAAAGGGAAAAAATAAAATATTACGTGCTCGGCAACATGTCAAACGTGCTTGTCCCCGACGGAAAACTGGATTTTGTACCCGTAATCACGACAAAAATGACGAAAACCGAAAAAAAGGAAGCTGACGGAAAGCTGCACGTCTACGCCTGTGCCGGAGTGAAGCTCACAAAGCTTGCATACGAGATATGCGATATGGGTTACCTCGGCGCGGAGTTTGCATACGGAATTCCCGGTACCGTAGGAGGCGCCGTTTTCATGAACGCGGGCGCCTACGGCTCCGAAATAAAGGAAATTGCGGATTTTGTCGATTTTTACGATATTGAAAAAGACGAAATACAAAGAATTGATAACGAAAACTGTGATTTCGGTTACAGAACGAGCGCTTTTCAGAGCAGAAAAGGCGTAATTTTAGGAGCGTCGTTTACTTTTGAAAAGGGAAACAGGGACGAAATATTAACGCGCGCCAAGGAAACCATGCAAAAAAGGATAGATAAACAGCCGCTTGAATATCCGTCCTGCGGAAGCGCGTTCAAACGCCCCGAAGGCATGTTTGCGGGCAAACTCATAGAGGACAGCGGCTTAAAGGGAAAAAGCGTCGGGGGAGCTATGGTGTCGGAAAAACACGCGGGCTTTATAATAAATAAGGGAAACGCTACCACAAACGACGTAAAGGAACTTATAGAACTTGTACAAAAAAAGGTAAAGGAAAAATTCGGGGTAAAACTTGAGCCCGAAATAAGAATACTGTAAAAAGGAAATGGAAAAGGAAAAAACTTTCAACGTACGCGTAAAAGAACAGTTAAAAAGCGTAAAGCCGGATAAAGCGTGCTGTAAAAAGGCGCTCGAATACGGAAAAAAAGTCTTTGAGAGCAGGGATTTTACGTTCATAGACAAGGAAAACATAAAATGCCCCGCATGCGCGCAGGCATTCCTTCGCGGCGTGTTTTTGTCGCGCGGTAACGTAAATTCGCCCGATAAGGGACACCACCTCGAAATCGACCTTGAAACAAGGGTTGAGGCGGACGAGCTTTCGGCGTTCCTCGCCGAAAACGGCTTTGACGTGAAGACGTCGAAAAGGAGAAATAAAAGCATAGTCTATTTCAAGGACGGAGATACGATTTTCGGTTTCCTCAGCTTTATCGGCGCGCAAAAGAGCGCGTTTGAGTTTCTGGAAACGATAATCGAAAAGCAGGTGCGCAACGACTGCAACAGAAAGAGCAATTTCGATACGGCAAACATAAAAAAATCGACCGACGCGGGAGCAAAGCACATAAAGGCGATAAAATATCTAAAAGATAATAAAATTCTGGAAAAAATGTCGGACAAGCTGCAATATACGGCGACGCTCAAGCTCGAAAACCCGTCGCTGACGCTGTCAGAACTTGCGGAACTCCACGCTCCGCCCATAACCAAATCGTGCGTAAACCACAGACTTGCAAATCTGGTCGAAAGATACGAAAAAGCGGAGTCGAAAAAATAATTTTTGCAAAAAACAAACGAAATGAGGTGAAACGGATGGCAGACGGAAAATTTGTCCACTTACATTTACACAGCGAGTATAGTCTTCTTGACGGCGCGTGCAGAATATCGGATATTCCGCAGGCGGTAAAGGACGCAGGACAGACGGCGGTCGCAATAACCGACCACGGCGTGATGTATGGCGCGGTTGCGTTTTTCAGACAGTGTAAGGAGGCGGGCGTAAAGCCGATAATCGGCTGCGAAATTTATGTCGCCCCCGCTTCACGCTTCAGTAAAAGCAAGGAAAGCGACGCCGACTATTCGCATCTGGTTTTGCTGTGCAAAAACGAGACGGGCTATAAAAATCTCGTAAAAATCGTGTCAAGAGCGTATACTGAGGGCTTTTATTCAAAGCCGAGAGCCGATATCGAACTTCTGCGCGGACATGCGGACGGTCTTGTCGCGCTTTCCGCCTGCCTTTCGGGATATATCCCTAAGCATATTTTAAAAGGCGACATAAGCGGCGCCGAGGAATACGCGAAAACGCTTGAAGAAATATTCGGAAAAGGCAATTTTTACCTTGAACTGCAGAATCGCGGCATTGAGAAACAAAAAACGGTAAACAAGGCGCTCGTCAATATGTCGAAAAAACTCGGTATCCCGCTTGTCGCGACAAACGACGTGCATTATCTCAAAAAAGAGGACGCCGAGCTTCAGACGATACTCATGTGTATCCAGATGAATAAAACGCTGTCCGAAAAGAGCGAGGTCGCGTTCGATACCGAGGAATTCTACTTAAAAAGCACGGACGAGATGTACGAACTGTTTTCGGACGTTCCCGAAGCGCTCGAAAACACCGTGAAAATCGCGAAAATGTGCGATTTCGAATTCAATTTCGACAACATAATGATACCCGCGTTCAAAACGCCCGACGGACTTTCTCCGAAGGAGTACTTAAAAAAACTGTGCGACGAGGGCAAGGAAAAAAGATATGCAAAAATGACCGGGGACGGGGAATTCCTGGATAAAAAAATATATGAGGAAAGACTGAACTATGAGCTCGGAGTAATAGACTCAATGGGCTACGACGAGTATTTTCTCATTGTAAACGACTTTATTTCCTACGCAAAATTAAAAAAAATACCCGTAGGGCCCGGCAGAGGCTCGGGCGCGGGCAGCCTTGCCGCGTATTTTCTCGGAATTACCGACGTAAATCCGATAAAGTATAATCTGCTTTTCGAGAGATTCTTAAATCCCGAAAGGGTAAGCATGCCCGATTTCGACGTCGATTTCTGCTATGAAAGACGCTCGGAGGTAAAGGAATACCTCGCCGAAAAATACGGAAGAGACCACGTTTCCGAAATAGTAACCTTCGGAACCATGGCGGCAAGGGCGGCGGTGCGGGACGTCGGCAGAGTTATGAATATAAACTATAACGACGTCGACAGCGTTGCAAAAAACATTCCAATGAAGCTCGGAATAACGATAGATAAGGCGCTTGAGGAAAATAAGGAGCTTATGAACATATATAAAAGCTCCCCAGGCTTGCGCGCCATGATAGATTACGCAAAAAAGCTCGAGGGCATGCCGAGGCACGCGTCGGTGCATGCGGCGGGAGTCGTTATCATGGATAAACCCATAGACGAATATGTGCCGCTTGCCGTAAACAGGGATACCGTGGTAACGCAGTATACCATGAACGACGTTGCGGATATAGGACTTCTCAAAATAGACCTTCTCGGAATACGCTATCTTACCGTAATATCCGATACCGAAAAGGAAATACAGAAGACAAATCCCGATTTTGATATGGAAAAAGCCGATTATAACGACGAAAAGACGTATAAACTCATATCGGCGGGAAAAACCGACGGCGTGTTCCAGCTCGAATCGGGCGGAATGAAAAAGCTGCTTATAAATATGAAGCCCGAAAACATAGAGGATATAACGGCGGCAATATCGCTTTACCGCCCGGGCCCGATGGACAGTATCCCGAAATACCTCGAAAACAGAAAAAATCCCGAAAAGATAAAATACGACGTCCCCGAGCTTGAAAAAATACTGTCGGTAACAAACGGCTGTATCGTTTATCAGGAGCAGGTAATGCAGATTTTCCGCAGACTTGCGGGCTATTCGTACGGCAGAGCGGATATAGTAAGACGCGCCATGAGCAAGAAAAAGATCAAGGTTATGGAAGAAGAGCGCGAATACTTTATCGACGGCAAAAAGGACGAAAACGGAAACGTCGAATGTATAGGCGCCGTAAATAACGGCGTAAAAAGGGAAATTGCCGAAAAGTTGTATCGCGAAATGAGCGAATTTGCAAAATACGCATTCAATAAGTCCCACGCAGTGTGCTATGCGTACGTCGCATTCCGCTCGGCGTATCTTAAAGCAAATTATCCGAAGGAATATATGTGCGCGCTCATTACCAGCGTTCACGAAAACGCGTCGAAGGTCGCAAAATATATAGGCGACTGCAAGAGCATGGGAATAAAGGTGCTTCCGCCCGATATTAATAAAAGCGAAATGAATTTTTCGTGCGAGAAAGGCGAAAACGCAATACGCTTCGGACTTCTCGGAATAAAGGGAGTGGGAAGAAACTTTATTTCCGCCGTCCTTAAAGAGAGGAAAAACGGAGCCTTCAAGTCGCTTGAAGACCTGCTCACGAGACTTTCGCAGGGCGAAATGAATAAACATATGATAGAAAGCCTCATCATGTGCGGAGCGTTCGACGAGTTCGGACAAACAAGACGCTCTATGCTTGCGGTGTACGATAGGGCGCTTGAAACCGTCGCAAAGCGCAACCGCGCGAATATAAGCGGACAGTACGATATGTTTTCTTCACCCGTTTCGGGGGACGAAAAGGCGTTTTCCGCGCTCAATATAGATTATCCCGATTTTCCCGAGTTCAGTATACCCGAAAAGCTCGCGCTCGAAAAGGAGGTCGCGGGAATATATCTTTCGGGACACCCGCTGGAAGAATTTTCGGATATTGCCTCCGAAATGAAGGCGGTAACGAGCGCCGACATATACGAGGCGGCGAATAATGCCGATTCATCCGAAAGCCTTCGCGAAAAGCAGAGCGTAAATATGCTCGGCATAATAAAGAGCAAAAAGGTAACCACGACGAAAAAAGGGCAGAACATGGCGTTTGTCGTAATCGAGGACGAATACGGCGAAACGGAAGCGATAGTTTTCCCGAACGTGTACGAAAATCTCACTTTCGCTCTTAATCCGTCGGACGTCGTGTGCGTGTCGGGCGAGCTTTCCTTCAAAGATACCGCCGAGGAGGACGAAAACGGCGAAATAATCCGCGAGGGCAAAATACTCGCATCGAAAATAGTCCCCGTCGAAGAGCTGAAAGCACAAAAAGAAAGCGAGCCTGACAATAATACCTTCACGCTGTCTTTTGCAAAAAACAATAAACAAAATA
>JAEEGH010020153.1_pt1 | contig 13906 bp, 13 predicted proteins | sample 9134181 | NCBI WGS metagenome assembly JAEEGH01 (sample SAMN16246544, study PRJNA631951) | gut metagenome | biome: gut microbiome; feature: rumen; material: DP-attached | host: Bos | place: Iran: Karaj | collected 2018-10
CGATATTTATGTAAGCACTACGGATATGGATGAAGTTGAGACTGTGCAGCAATGCGTTCTGAATGATCATCCTGAGATCTTCTATATAGACGGATATGTTATGAAAAGGTATATGGATGCTGATACGCAAGAGATCAAAGCTCTTACTTATGGCGGTAAATATACTCTTTCATCAGATCAGATATCTGAAAGAGAGGATGAGCTTGTAGAAGCTGCTGATATCATAATAGAGGGAATGCCTGATACATCAGATGAGTACGAGATCGTCAAGTATTTCTATGATTACATCGTACTTAATACGCAGTACAGGATAGGATCAGAGGATAACCAGAACATCTGTTCTGTATTATTGAATAAAGAAAGCGTCTGTCAAGGCTATGCCAAGACATTACAATACCTTCTTCAAAAGGTTGGGATCACCTGTGAGATGGTATCAGGAACAGTTGATAATGGTCAAACAACGTCCACACATGCATGGGATATTGTAAAGATAGATGGAAACTGGTATTATGTTGATCCTACCTGGGGAGATTCTTCTTTTTCAGGTTCTGTAGCGAGTGACACAGAAGTGGTCAATTATGCATATTTATGCGTTACTACACAAGAGCTTTCTGCAACCCATAAGATAAATGAGATTGTCCAAATGCCTGTGTGCACAGCAACTGAAGACAACTATTTTGTCAAAGAGAATGCGCTTTTTGACAGCATTGACACAGCAAAACTGAGCAGTCTTTTTACACAGGCTATATCAGATGGCAGTAGTAGTGTGACATTTAAGTGCACCGACGCTGATACGTTCAATGAGATGAAGACATATCTTTTTGCAAGTGACGCAGGAAATGTATTTAATTACCTTCCGGCGATGTCTACAAGAGCAGTATATCTTGCTCAGGATGCGACACTTACATTTATTATATGGCTTTAAAGCCCTTAAATGCGCCTTCTTTGCAAAATGCATAAAAACAGTTATAATCATTATTGATTATATTTTTAAAATCTATGATTCTAAAAATACAGAAATATAGCTAATTTAGTATTATTCTATTTGAAAGGGAGATTGTTATGGAAAAGACAACTGATAACAGCTCTTTTAATTTGAGAGAGAATTCAGACATCGGAAGTGTTAAGATCGCAAATGACGTTATTGGGATGATAGCAGCACTTGCTGCTATGGAGATAGATGGAGTTTCCGGAATGCCGGGTAATATTACATCTGAGTCACTTCAAAAGAGTGGTAAGAAGCTCACTAAGGGCGTAAGAGTACAGCTTAGCGGTAAGAATGTAGCTGTTGACCTTGCTCTTTTAATGGGATATGGTTTTAACATCCCTGCAACAAGCCAGAAGGTTCAGACTCGTGTTAAGAGCACGGTTGAGAACATGACAGGCTTAAACGTTACAGATGTTAACGTACACATTTCAGGTATTACCGTAGCTGAAGCGTAAGTTTTTGTAGTTGAACATTGAAAAGGAAATAGTTTATGAAAAGAAGTGAAGAAAGAGAGCAGGTATTTAAGCTCCTGTTTCGTGTAGAATTTAATCCTATAGAGGAGATGGCAGAGCAGGAACAGCTCTTCTCAGAGGATCTCCCTGAATCAGAAGACCTTTTTATGAATTCTGATGCTAAGAGATTAGCAGAAAAAGATGCAGATAAGATCAGAGATAAATATGAGAAGATCGCTGCAAAACTGCCACAGATTGACGAGATGATCAATGAGAAGACACTTGGCTGGGATACAGAACGTATGGCCAAGGTTGATCTTACTATCATCCGCCTTGCGGTATATGAGATTAAATTTGATGAAGACATACCTACAGGAGTAGCTATTAACGAGGCAGTTGAACTTGCCAAGAAGTTTGGTCAGGACGGATCTGCTTCATTCGTTAACGGAGTATTGGCAAAATTTGCTTAAGAATAATGTTTATACCGTTGCACAGGTAAATTCATATATCAAAGACATGTTTAACCAGGACTTCCTGCTCAGGAAGCTCACGGTTAAGGGCGAAGTCAGCAATTGCAAGTATCATTCTTCGGGTCATATCTATTTCACTTTAAAGGATCCGTCAGGAACTCTTAATTGTGTAATGTTTCGTGGAAACCGAAGCGGCCTTAAGTTTCAGATGACTGAAGGCCAGCAGGTGCAGGTAACCGGAAGCTGCGACGTATACGTCAAAGGCGGAAGTTACCAGCTCTACGCAACTAAAATAGAACCTGACGGGACCGGACAGCTGTATGAGAAATATGAACAGCTGAAGAAGAAGCTGGAAGAGCTTGGTATGTTCTCTCCTGAGTACAAACAGGCAATTCCTAAATATATACGTACGCTTGGAGTTGTGACTGCTCCCAAAGGAGCCGCAGTGCATGATATCATCAGCATTACTAAAAGGCGCAACCCCTTCGTGCAGATTATTCTCTATCCTGCGATCGTGCAGGGAGATGAGGCTCCTGCCAGTATAGTCAGAGGACTAAAGACGCTTGAAAACGCTGATGTTGATGTGATCATAGTCGGACGTGGCGGAGGCTCGATCGAAGATCTGTGGGCTTTTAATGATGAGTCTGTTGCGCAGGCTATATTCGATTGCCCGATCCCCATCATATCAGCAGTTGGACATGAAACTGATACGACTATAGCAGACTTTGTGGCGGATCTGCGTGCGCCTACACCATCTGCGGCAGCAGAACTTGCGGTGTATGAATATCAAAGATTTGCAAATGATATAGAAGATTACAGGAACATATTGTATGGACAGCTCGACGCCAGTATCAGAAGTGCAAGGCATGAGCTTAAGGCAAGACAGAACACCATCAGAGCCTACTCCCCCTGGTCCAGGATCAGGGAAAAGAGGATGAGGCAGGCCGATTATATAGATACCCTTAATCTTCTGTGGAAGCAGCAGCTTATGAAAAGTAAGAACAGGCTTGATGTCCGCATAGAGCAGATGAAAGGTCTGTCGCCACTTGATAAGCTAAAAAGCGGCTTTTCCTATGTTGAAGATAAGGATGGCAATAACATTAGAAGCATAAAGACGGTATCCCCCGGACAGGACATATCAGTCAAAGTCACGGACGGAACCATCCATGCAAAGACAGTCTCGGTGGAAGCCGGACCAAAGTTAGATGAGGTATAAAAATGCCTGCAGCAAAGAAAACCAAGAAAACAGAAGCTGAGCCTAATATAGAAGAACTTGAAGGCTTAAGTGTAGAAGAGGCTTTTAAGAGAGTAGACGACGTTATTTCTGCAATGCAGGAAGATGACATCTCTTTAGAAGATTCTTTTCGCAGATATAAAGAGGGTATGGACCTTTTGAAGGTAGCAGGAGCTATGATCGATAAGGTTGAAAAAGAAGCCCTTAAGATATCTGAAGATGGAGAACTTGAGATATTTGAAGATGAGGAGTAACTTCCAGGATGTAGTTGGAAGGCGTGTATAAGTACAAATGGAGGAAATTATGTCAGATCCCGATGAAAATTTTGAAATTAAGCGTCAGGAGAGAATTGAGGCAGCAGAGCATATCATAACAAGCTATCTGCCAAGAGAAGAGGGTCGCCAGAAGACCGTTATAGAAGCAATGAATTACAGCGTTCTTGCCGGCGGTAAGAGACTTAGACCCGTTCTTATGCGTGAAGCATATATGATGTTTGGAGGCAGAAATGAGATGGTAATAGGACCATTCATGGCTGCACTTGAAATGATACATACATATTCACTTGTGCATGATGACCTGCCGGCACTTGATAATGATGAGTACAGACGTGGCAAGAAGACTACTCATGCGGTTTATGGTCCCGGTATGGCAACAATAGCAGGTGACGGACTTTTAAACTTTGCATTTGAAACAGCTCTTACAGCAGCTCATGAGTGCCAGGAGCTTCCTGAGTATGACGGAAGTGTTTCAAGCCGTATGCTGGCAGCTCTTACTATCCTTGCTGAGAAGGCCGGAATATTCGGCATGATTGGCGGACAGTGTGCTGATATAGAGGCTGAGAAGCGTACGGACGTAACACCTGATGATCTTCTTTTTATACATGAGAATAAGACAGGAGCACTTATCGAGAGTGCACTTATGATAGGCGCGATCCTTGCAGGAGCAAGCGCAAGCGATGTTCACAAGATGGAACAGATAGGCCAGAATGTCGGAGTTGCTTTCCAGATCCAGGACGATATCCTTGATGTTATCGGAGATCAGGACAAGCTTGGCAAGCCTGTTGGTTCTGATGAGAAGAATGAAAAAACAACCTACGTAACTTTTTATGGACTTGAAAAATCAAAAGAGGAAGTAGCAAGACTCTCTGATGAAGCACTTGAACTTTTAAGAGAACTTGAAAGTCAGGAAGGTCATGAGGATATTTTCCTTGAAGAACTTATTACATGGCTTATTCACAGAGATAATTGATATTAGTGCGTGAAAGAAAATGGATAAAATTATACTTGATAAAATAAACAATACAGGAGATGTCAAAAAGATACCGGAAAATGAACTTCCGCTTCTTTCTCAGGAAATACGTGATTTCCTTGTAGAAAAGCTTAGTGTTACCGGAGGACATCTTGCATCAAATCTTGGAACTGTGGAGCTGACACTTGCACTTCACAGAAGCCTTGATCTGCCCAAGGATAAGATCGTATGGGACGTAGGACACCAGTGCTACACACATAAGATCCTTACAGGCAGAAAAAATGATTTTGATAATCTTCGTAAGTTTGGCGGAATAAGCGGATTCCCTAAAAAGTCTGAGTCTGATACTGACTGTTTTGATACAGGTCACAGTTCAAACTCTATTTCTGCAGGCCTTGGAATGGTCAAAGCCAGAGACTTAAAGGGCGAGGATTATACAGTAGTTTCTGTTATAGGCGATGGCGCTCTGACAGGCGGTATGGCTTATGAAGCGCTCAATAATGCTGCTAAGCTTGAGACTAACTTTATAATCATCTTAAATGATAACAACATGTCCATATCAGAAAGTATCGGAGGTATGTCCAAATATCTCGGTCATATCCGTACAATGGATGGATATCTGAATCTTAAGGCTGATGTTTACAAACAGCTTTCAGGTCAGACCCGTGTTATCGAGAAGATCCGTCACGTTAAGAATAATTTTAAACAGTTCTTTGTACCGGGTATGCTTTTTGAAAACCTCGGTATCACATATCTTGGACCTATTGACGGTCACAATGAGGCTCTTCTTGAGCACGAGATCCAGGAAGCCAAGAAGGTCAAGAAGGCTGTTATCATCCATGTTCTTACCAAGAAGGGAAGAGGCTATGAGCCTGCTGAGAAGCACCCTTCAAGATTCCATGGTGCAGAGCCATTCAATATCGAAAACGGTATCCCTGCTCACCACAGAAAGGTTGCAGCATATCAGGATATCTTTTCAACAGTTATGTGGAAACTTGGTGAAAGAGATCCAAGAGTCTGTGCGATCACAGCTGCCATGGCTGACGGAACAGGACTTAAGAGATTCAGGAACAAGTTCCCTGACAGGTTCTTTGACGTAGGTATCTCAGAAGAGCATGCTGTTACCTTTGCTGCAGGACTTGCGGAAGGCGGAATGAGACCTGTATTTGCAGTATATTCCACATTCCTTCAAAGAGCATATGACCAGATCATAGAAGATGTATGTCTTCAGAATCTCCCTGTTATCCTTGCCATAGACAGAGCAGGACTTGTTGGTTCTGACGGCGAGACACATCAGGGTATATTCGATCTTTCATATCTTTCAAGTATGCCTAACATGCATATCCTGGCGCCCAAGAATAAGTGGGAGCTTTCAGATATGCTCAAGTTTGCTGTGAATTTCGACGGACCGATAGCTATAAGATATCCAAGAGGAGAAGCTTATGCAGGTCTTGTTGACTGGAGAGCACCTATTGAGATGGGCAAGGCTGAACCTATTTTTGAAGAAGGCGGAGTGCTCCTTCTTGCAGTAGGAAGCATGGTCAAGACAGCAGTTATGGTAAGAGAGATCCTTACAGCCCAGGGCATTCCATGCTCACTTACCAATGCCCGTTTCGTTAAGCCTATCGATGAAGAATATATTCTTTCTGTTGCAGATAAGCATCCGCTCATAGTAACCATGGAAGAGAATGTTCTTTCTGGCGGCTTTGGTGAAAAGGTTAGAAGCCTTCTTGGCAATAATAGAATTAGTACAAGGATCATGAATGTAGGTATTCCTGATCAGTTCGTAACACACGGAAGCCCTGAGACTCTTATGTCAATGCTTGGCATTGATGAAAAGTCTATCGCTCAGAAGATCAAGGCAGAGCTTAATGCTATGGAGGGTAACAGATAATGCCTAAGACCAGATTAGATGTACTTTTGGTTGAAAGAGGTTTTGTAACTTCCAGAGAAAAGGCCAAAGCTTTGATCATGGCCGGAGATGTTTTTATTAACGGTCAGAGAGAAGATAAACCTGGAACATCCTTTCAGGAAGATAAGATCAAAAATATTGAAGTCAGAGGAGCTGCAATTCCATTTGTAAGCCGTGGCGGTCTTAAGCTTGATAAGGCAGTTAAGACCTTCGGGCTTGACTTTACAGGCTTTACCTGTATGGATATTGGAGCTTCTACAGGCGGCTTTACAGACTGTATGCTTCAAAACGGAGCATCCAAGGTCTATTCCGTAGACGTAGGTCACGGTCAGCTCGACTGGAAGCTTAGAAGTGATGACCGTGTTGTTTGTATGGAGAAGACTAACTTCAGACATCTTACAAGAGATCAGATAGATGATGATATAGACTTTGCTTCCTGCGATGTGTCTTTTATCTCACTTGACAAGATCCTTGTACCGGCCAGAAAACTCCTTAAGGACGGCGCCCAGATGGTTGTGCTTATAAAGCCCCAGTTCGAGGCAGGACGCGATAAGGTTGGCAAAAAAGGCGTAGTCAGAGATAAGAAAGTGCACGAAGAAGTAATCAGCAGGATCATGGATTTTGCTGATATGACAGGATTTGAAATCCTTCATCTTGACTATTCTCCAATAAGAGGACCGGAAGGTAATATCGAATACCTTCTTCATCTTAGCAAGGATGCATCAAGAAACGACGAAGTATCAGGATATGATGAAGAAACTGCTTTAAAGAAGTTTAGAGAACTGGAAGAATCCGGAAGTGGTATTTCTAAGACTATAGACAACGAGGCACTGATCAAGAAAGCTGTAGAAGCAGCACATGGGGAGCTGGAAGGGTAATGGACCATTTTCTTATCTTTACCAATAAAAGCAAAGATACAAATCTTGAATTTACTCATAAGGTGACGAATTTCCTTGAGTCACATGGTAAGACCTGCTATATTGCTCACTTTGAAGAGCCGGGTAATGATACCATAAGACCTGATGCGGTAATGTTCCGCACAGAGGTTCCGGACAAGGCCCAGTGCTGCATAGTTCTTGGCGGCGACGGAACCATGCTTCAGGCAGCAGTTAATGTCAGAGAAAAGGATATTCCGCTCCTTGGTATTAACCTTGGAACCATGGGATATCTTACAGAAATAGACAAAAACCATATCGACGCAGCGCTTCAAAGGCTCATTGATGACGACTACGTAGTCGAAGAGCGTATGCTCCTTAGCGGCACAAAAGTTACCGGTGAGTCTAAAGAGTTCACAGCGCTTAACGATATTGTTATTGCAAGAAAAGCAGCAGTGCAGGTCATAAAACTTGTGGTATATGTCAATGACAGACACCTTACTACATATCTTGCGGATGGTGTTATTATCTCAACACCGACAGGCTCTACCGGTTACAACATGTCGGCCGGAGGCCCTCTTGTTGCACCGCAGTCCAATACTCTTTTGATCACACCAATCTGTCCACATACACTTACTAACAGAAGTATAGTACTTCCTGCTACTGAGAAGATAACTATTGAAATAGGTGCCGGTAAAGCAGACAGGATACAGGAAGCTGAAGCCAGCATAGACGGACATTTTGGCGCTTCACTTGTAACAGGTGACCGCATAGAGATAAAGAAAGCAGAAAAGACTTCAAAGATACTCAGGATGAATCAGGTAAGTTTCGTAGAACTCTTAAGTCAGAAACTTTTATAAGGGGGGACCATGAAGAAAAACAGACACAGTAAGATCATAGAACTTATTGAAAATAATGAAGTAGAAACTCAGGAGCAGCTTGCTGATCTCCTTAAAAAAGACGGATACGATGTAACTCAGGCTACCGTATCGAGAGATATCAGAGAGCTCCGTCTTACTAAGGTACAGACAGGAGACGGACGCCAGAAATACCGCGTTATGGACCATAACGATGAAGAACTTCAGGACAAGTATATAAAGGTCCTTCAGAGCGGCTTTGTATCTATGGATAAGGCCGGCAACATGCTGGTTTTAAGAACCGTATCCGGTATGGCTATGGCAGTTGCAGCAGCACTTGATGCTCTGCACCTTTCACAGATAATTGGATGTATCGCTGGTGATGATACTATCTTTGCTGCGATCAGAACAGAAGAAGATGTACAGGAAGTAATGGACAGGATCAGAGAGATGCTCTGATATGCCAATGGGGGAGTAAATGTTATATTCATTGCATGTAAAAAACCTTGCACTTATTAAAGAGCAGGAAATTGAATTCACGGATGGACTCAATGTTCTTACAGGTGAAACAGGAGCCGGTAAATCAGTGCTTATAGGATCAGTAAACCTTGCATTAGGGAGTAAGGCTGACAAGGATCTTATAAGAACAGGTGCTGATTATGCCCTTGTTGAGCTGACCTTTTTTGTAGATAACGAAAAGACCAAAAAAAAGATAAAGGAAATGGACCTTCCCGTTGAAGAGGATGGCACAGTCATCCTTAGCCGTAAGATAATGGACGGCCGCAGTATCTGCAAGGTTGGAGGAGAGAACGTCACAGTAAGACAGCTTCGCGAGCTTGGTGAACTCCTCATCAACATACATGGTCAAAATGATAATCAGACACTTCTCCAGCGCAAAAAACATCTTGATATCCTGGATAGCTTTGCAGGAAAAAGCGTTCAGGAAGAAAAGAAGAAATTAAAAGAAGTCTGGAGTCTTCATGAAGAGATAAAAGAAAAGCTTGAAGAAACCGACATGGACGAAGCCACAAGAAAGCGTGAGCAGGACCTTGCCGCATTCGAGCTTGAAGAGATAGAAAACGCAGAACTAAAAGAAGGCGAAGACGAAGAACTTGAAACCAAATATCGCCGAATGGCCAACAGCCTTAAGATTACAGAGGCTGCAGGAGAAGCAAGAGAGCTTTTATTTGGAGATGAGGGAGGCAGCGCATCAGACGCGATTTCAAGTGCCCTTCAAAGACTTATACAGGTAAGCTCTTATGATGAGAGCGTTAAAGAGGTTTCAGATCAGCTTGGAGATATCGATAATCTCATGACTGACCTTGGACACAGCCTCTCAGCTTATCTTTCAGATCTTGAATTTGATGATGAAGATTATAACGCAACTGAGGAAAGACTTGACCTTATAAACCATCTGAAAGATAAATATGGAAAAAGTATAGAAGCCATACTTGAGTACGCAGATGAAAAGCAAAAACAGCTTGATATTCTTTCTAATCTCGAAGAAGAAAGAGAAAAGCTTAGAAAAAAACTTGATGAAACTAAAGAAGAAGCCAAAAAGCTTTGTGCTAAGATATCAGATATAAGAAAAAAGAATGCAAAAACTCTTGCTGCGCAGATGAAGCAGGCTCTGATAGACCTTAACTTCCTTGATGTACAGTTCAGGATAGATGTAATACCTAACGAGGATCACATCACAGCAGGCGGATATGATGAAGTTATATTCATGATATCTACAAACCCAGGGGAGGACCTTAGACCTCTTTCAGAGATAGCAAGTGGTGGTGAGCTTTCAAGGATCATGCTTGCACTTAAGACTGTTTTTGCAGATCAGGATGATATTGCATCACTTATCTTTGATGAAATTGATACCGGTATAAGCGGTGTTACAGCATGGAAGGTTTCTGAAAAGCTTGGACAATTGTCAGGCAGTCACCAGATCATATGCATCACGCACCTTCCACAGATAGCTGCCATGTATGATCGCCATTTCCTTATAAAGAAAGGCTTATCAGACAGCCGCACCATTACAAGTATCTCCAGTCTGTCAGATGAAGAAAGCATAGATGAACTTGGCCGTATGCTTGGTGCCGGAGAAGTTACTGATGCTGTAAGGCAGAATGCAAGAGAGATGAGAACTAAGGCACTAGAAACCAAGGCATGAAAGGAACACCATGACTATTAACACAGATGATCTGATCAACAGTATAATTGAAAGTCTTGATCGTATTGATAATATAAAACTTCAGGATATGCCTAACATAGATCTGTATATGGATCAGCTTACCACCTTTATGGATGACAGGCTTAAGCATACTACGAGATATCCTGGCGAAGACAAGATCCTCACCAAGACTATGATCAATAATTATGCCAAGAATGATCTGCTTCCTCCCCCTATCAGGAAGAAGTATTCCAAGGATCATCTTATTCTTTTGATATTTATATACTATTTCAAAACAGTTCTTTCAATTAGTGATGTTCAGACCCTTCTTGAGCCTCTGAAAAAGAAGTTCCATGTAAGCGATACTGATGGACTTACACTTTCTGAGATATATCAGACTATATCTGCGATTCAGGATAAGGAAGTCGGACCACTTAAAGAGGATATCCTCAAAAAGGCAGAACTTGCAAATACATTTTTTGATGATGCGGATGACGAAGACAAGGATCAGATGAAGCTCTTTACCTTCCTGAGTTTCCTTGCCTATGACGTTTATGTCAAAAAACTTATCATAGAGAAAGTAATAGACGGAATTGATGAAAAGTCCGGAAAATACAAGACTAAAGAAGAATTAAAAGAAGAAAAGCGTGCCGCAAAGGAAGCGGCTAAAGCAAAGAAAGCAGCAGAAAAGGCTGCTTCCAAGAAATGAAAGGATAACATACTTGAGTATTTACGATACACTTAACGTTGAACAAAAAAAGGCAGTCCTTCAGACAGAAGGACCGGTACTGATACTTGCAGGTGCAGGTTCAGGTAAGACAAGGGTACTGACACACAGGGTAGCATACCTTATTGATGAGTGCGGAGTTAACCCTTGGAATATCATGGCGATAACTTTCACCAACAAGGCAGCAGGCGAGATGCGTGAAAGAGTTGATAAGATCGTAGGATTTGGCTCAGAAAGCATCTGGGTCACAACCTTCCACTCAACCTGCGTAAGGATCCTTCGAAGATATGCAGACAGACTTGGATACTCCAATAACTTCACTATCTATGACAGTGACGATTCCAAGTCAGTTCTTAAAAATATAGTAAAACAATACAATCTTGAAACAAGAGATCTTAAATTAAGACAGATCCAGAATACAATATCCAAGTGCAAGGATAACCTTGTATCTGCTAATTCTTATACACTTTCAAGCGGTAATGATTTTCAGAAGCAGAAGATAGCCAAGGCATATCAGGAATATCAGATATCTCTGAAAAAGAACAATGCCATGGATTTCGATGATCTTATCATGAACACTGTAACTCTTTTCCGTGAGAACAGTGACGTACTTGAAAGCTATCAGGAGCGTTTTAAGTACATCATGGTTGATGAGTATCAGGATACCAATAATGCTCAGTTTGAACTTATCAGGCTCCTTGCGGACAGATATAAGAACCTCTGCGTAGTAGGTGATGATGATCAGTCGATCTACCGCTTCAGAGGCGCTAATATCAGGAATATCCTTGATTTTGAAAAAAACTATCCGAATGCAACAGTTATAAAGCTTGAGCAGAACTACCGCTCAACCCAGAATATCCTTGATGCAGCCAACACAGTCATAAGACACAACAAAGGCCGTAAAGACAAGGCTCTCTGGACTGATGAAGGAGAAGGTTCAAAGGTAAGGTTCTGCGAGTTTGAGCAGGCACCTGAAGAAGCCAACTTTATAGCAGATGACATCTCAACAAAGAAAAGACAGGGCAAGCTCTCATATGCAGAAACAGCCGTTCTTTACAGAACTAATGCTCAGTCACGACTTATAGAAGAGCGTTTTGTCATGTACGGCATTCCTTACAATGTAGTAGGCGGCACAAACTTCTATGCAAGACGAGAGATCAAGGACCTTCTGGCATATCTTAAGACGATCGATAACGGAAGTGACGAGCTTGCAGTTCGCCGTATTATAAATATTCCAAAACGTGGAATCGGCGCAACAACTCTTAATAAGATCGCGGACTATGCAGGTACTCATAACATGAACTTCTATGATGCCATAGCCCATGCGAATGAGTATATTACAGGCAAGACAGTAGAAAAGCTCCACGACTTCGATCTTATGATCAAGGCATTCAGAGCTAAACAGAAGATGATGAGCCTTGAAGAACTCATTCATGATGTAATAGACGTAACTGAGTTCGAGGAATATCTTAAGAGCCTTGAAGAAGACGATGAGAACAACGGCAGCCAGGATAATGACAGAAGGCAGAACGTTCAGGAACTTATAGGTAAGGTCATCTCCTATGAGGAAAAAGCGGACGAGCCTACTTTGTCAGGATTTCTTGAAGATGTAGCCCTTGTTGCTGATATTGATAACGTGGCAGAAGGCGATGAAAGAGTCCTTCTTATGACCCTTCACAGTGCAAAGGGACTTGAGTTTGAGCACGTATACCTTGCGGGTCTTGAAGAAGGTACTTTTCCAAGTTATATGACTATAAATGCCGAGGATTCAGATCCTATGGCAATGGAAGAAGAAAGAAGACTTGCCTACGTTGGAATAACAAGAGCCAAGAAGGAGCTGACAATATCCTGCGCACACAGACGTATGGTAAGAGGCGCTTTTGAGTCTCTTGCAGTCAGCAGATTCGTAGACGAGATCCCTGAAAAGCTTCTCGACAGGTCGGGTTCATCCGTTATGCCTTCATTCCTCTTTGAAGGCGGAGACACGATCGAAGATGACGACAACTACGACTACGACGCTGATTCATACATGCCTAGTCAGAGAGGATCAGGAAGCCGTCGAACCTTTGGCAATTCCAGCGGCTATTCAGGTTCATCCTATACTAGAGCAGATTATGCTGACAGATCTTATGGACACAAGAACTATAGCTCAGGAAGTTCTTATAACAGTGCTACTAATACCAGCGCAAGACTTGGCGGCTTTAAGAGTAACGCCAATGACAGATCTTCTGAAAAAATAGATCACGTACCAGGAAGCAGTATCTATGGCCCTGTTGGTAAGCCCAAGGCTACTATTGGTAAAAAGCCTGCGGCAAGAACACCAGTTTCAAAGCCATTTATAGCAGGTGCAGCTTCATCTCATAAAAACGCCGGCAAGGCATCACTTTCAGGACTCTCTAAAGGCCTTCAGAAGCCTGCGTCACTTGACTATAAAGAAGGGGACAGAGTAAGTCATGTTAAGTACGGAGAAGGCGTTGTAAAGACCATAGAAGATGGTCCACGTGATTACAAGGTTACAGTGGATTTTGATGACGCAGGACAAAAGATCATGTTCGCAGCTTTTGCCAAATTAAAAAAGCTTTGAAAGTTATGAATCCAGGCAACTTTGTGGTACAATACATAGGTAGGGTCCAATAGCATAAAAAAGACGTCATTAAGAAAGGGGTCGCATATGGATAAACTTGATGAAGTACTGGAACTGAAAAAACTTAATGAACTTCTTGGACATAAGGAAGTGAAGGAAGACAAGTTTCCAAAGACTATTCTCTGGATACTTGCACTTATAGGGATTGTTACAGCAGTAGCAGCAATTGCATATTGCGTATATCGTTATCTTACACCGGTTTACGATGATGATTTCGATGATGATTGGGATGATGATTATGATTTCGAGGATGACCTCGATCCTATAGCTATGAAGGCGGCTGCTAAGGCTGCAAATGAAGCCAGCAACGTCTGAAAAGAAAGCTTAAAGTATTA
>JAEEGH010020155.1_pt1 | contig 13904 bp, 13 predicted proteins | sample 9134181 | NCBI WGS metagenome assembly JAEEGH01 (sample SAMN16246544, study PRJNA631951) | gut metagenome | biome: gut microbiome; feature: rumen; material: DP-attached | host: Bos | place: Iran: Karaj | collected 2018-10
GAACGGCGGCATCCTCGATATGTGCGAGTTCGGCGTCCAGACCAAGGACTGCAGCATGATCCGAGGCTACACCGGCAGCGGCGACCTCGACACCCAGTCCGGCTTCGTATCCTCCGATAAACCCACCCCCGGCTACCCCAACACCGCCGCGGGTTACGCCGCCTTCGACAAGCAGCGCAACCCGGACGTGGGCGTCCACGACATCACCTTTTCCGAGATCCTCTCCGACGGCTATCGCTACAAGCTGGATGCGAAGGGCGTGCCCGACGACGACGATCAGGGCAAATGGGTGGAGCTGTACAACCGCTCCGATCAAAGCGTGGACCTTTCCGGCTACTCCCTGTCGGACAATGAAAAGAAGCCCACGAAATGGGTTTTTCCTGAGGGAACGAGTATCGCCGGGAAAGGATATCTCATCCTCTACATGAGCGGCAGCCTTCCGCTGGAAGGCAAGGACGAGAAGAGCGTCACCGCCGAGATGAAGGCGCGGACGCTGAACTTCTCCGTCTCCGGTCAGGGGGAGACCCTCTATCTCTATAACGACGCGGGCACCCTCATCGATCGGGTGACGGTGCCCATGTCCGTGGCCTGCGTGTCCTACGCCAAGGTGGGGGACAGCTGGGGCCTTTGCGACACGCCCACCCAGGGTGCGGCCAACACGGCGCCGCTCCTGGGCAGCGCCTATTGCGAAGTGCCCGCCGTCTCTCAGCCCAGCGGCGTCTATCACGGCACCCAGGTGGTCAGCATGGAGGTCCCCGCCGGGACCTACGTGACCTATACCCTGGACTCGACCACGCCCACGGAGAGCTCCACCCGCTATCGGGCGGGGGAGCAGCTGACCTTCTCTGAAAATGCGGTGCTGCGGGCTCGGGCCTTCAGCGAGAACGGGACCCTCTATAAGAGCCCGGTGGTCTCCAACACCTATATCATCGTGGGGGATACACAGACCACCGACGCCCACGATTCCACCCTGCCCGTGTGCTTCCTGGTCACCGACCCGGACAACCTCTTCAACGTGGACTTCGGCATCTACGTGGTGGGCAGCCATTTCCAGGGCAAGACCGCGGCCACGGAGTGGACCACCCCCTCCAACGATAGGAAGCTGGGCGCCAACTACAACCAGCGAGGCCGGGAATGGGAGCGCCCCGCGCACTGGACCTATACCAGCGCCGGCGGCAAAGAGGTCATCTTCGAGTCGGATCTGATGATCCGCATCTTCGGGGCCTTCTCCCGGTACCAGAAGCAGCGGAACTTCGCCCTTATCGCCCGCAAGGGCTACGGCGGCTCCACCCTGGACTACCCCTTCTTCTCCAACCGGCCCTTTACGAGCTATGAGTCCCTGGTGCTCCGCTGCTCCGCCAAGGACGCCGTGGCCACCAAGCTGCGGGACATCATGATGACGGGCCTCATCGAGGACGCGGGGCTGGACACCGCCGTCCAGGCCTACGTGCAGACGGCGTTGTATCTGAACGGCCAGTACTGGGGGGTCTACAACCTCCGGGAGAAGATCAGCCGGTCCTTCATCGCCCAGCACTACTCCATCACCAACAAGGACAGCATCGACGTCATGAAGTGGAACGGCGTCTACGCCGCCGGTGATCCCGATTGCGTGAAGGACTATCAGGCCCTGATCGACTTCTGCAAGAGCAAGAACTGCGACCTCAGCAACTACGGGGACTACGAATACGTCTGCTCCCAGATCGACGTGGAGAACTTCGCCATGTACTGCGCCGTGGAGATCGTCACCGGCAACAACGACTCCGGCAACATCAAGTGGTGGCGCTCCAGCGAGAAGGACGGCAAGTGGCGCTGGATCCTCTACGATTTCGACGACGCCATGGCCCGGAACGACGAGAAGGAGGAAGCCTATACCAACGGCTATCGGCGGGACTTCTTCACGAAGTATTTCCATCCCGACGGTCACGGGGCGGGCAAGGGCTTTTCCACGGTCCTGGCGCGTTCCTTGCTGAAAAACAACGACTTTGTGGAAATCTTCCTGAAGTATTGCGCCAAGATGGTCAATGAGGTATACTCACCGGAGAAGATCGTGGCCAAGGTGGACGCCCTCTCCAGCAACATCGCCTCGGAGATCGAGTGGGACTTCCCCCGCTGGAGCCTGACGGTGAAGAACTGGAAGGCCCACCTGAACAACGTGAAGGGCTACGCCAACCACTATCAGGAGTACTACTTCAAGTACCTGAAGAACTACATCAAGAAGAACACCAACTATAACCTGACGGACCAGAAGATGATGGAGATCTTCGGTCGGACGGAGTGAGGGACCATGGAATACAGGCATGAGATAAAATATCTGATCAGCCTGGGGGAGGCGGAGTTTCTGGCCACCCGGCTTCGGCTCACCCTGTCCCAGGACCCGCACGCGGTGAAGAACGGCGGCACCTACTTCATCCGCAGCCTCTACTTCGACACGCCCTTCGAGAAGGCGGTGGGGGAGAAGGCCGACGGCGTGGAGTTTCGGGACAAGTACCGCATCCGCATCTACGACATGTCCGACAAGGTCATCAAGTTCGAGCGCAAGCACAAGAACGGCCAGTTCATCGGCAAGAAGAGCCTTTTGATCACCCGGCAGCAGTGCGACGCCATCCTGGCGGGGGAATACCGCTTCCTCCTCCATCGCCAGGAGGATTTCGCCGCCGAGCTCTACGCGGCCCTGCGGACCGAGGGCTGGCGGCCCAAGGTGCTGGTGGACTACGATCGGGAGCCCTTCGTCTTCCCCCTGGAGGACGTGCGGGTGACCATCGACCGCAATATCCGCACGGGGCTTCGGTGCACGGACCTGTTCGATCCCCACGCGCCCACCTTCCCGGCCACGGAGTTCCCGGACGCATGTATCCTGGAGGTCAAGTTCAACAAGTACCTGCCCAGCTACGTGCGCTCCCTCCTCCAGGTGAACGCAGCTTCCCACACGGCGGCCAGCAAATATCTCTACTGCCGCCAGTTCGACTTTTAATCATTCGCAGGAAAAGGAGAAAACAATGGACAACGTATTTCAGTACATCTTGCAGCTGCAGAACTATCAGCCCATGCTCACCATCCTCACGGTGCTGGCGGCCTTCCTGGTGGGGCTCTACGTGTTCTTCATCTACCGGATCACCTTCGCCGGGGTCATCTATTCCAGGACCTTCAACCTGAGTTTGGTGATGCTCTGCATGGTCACCGCCACGGTCATCATGTTCATGGCCAACAACGTGAAGCTGTCCCTGGGCATGGTGGGCGCTCTGTCCATCGTCCGTTTCCGCACCGCCATCAAGGACCCCATCGACACGGTGTTCATGTTCTGGGCCATCGCCGAGGGCATCGCCCTGGGCGCGGGGTACTTCATCGCCGGCGTCATCGCGGCGGTGTTCATCGGCCTGTGCATGATCCTCATCTCCGTCATCAAGGGCCGTTCCACCATGCCCTACCTGCTGATCCTCCACTACGACGAGAGCGCCAGCAAGCAGATCAAGCAGATGGTGGCCCAGCTCCCCCAGGGCCGGATCAAGTCCAAGACCGTCCAGCGGGAGGGCATCGAGATGACCGTGGAGCTGCGGGTCCGTCAGAGCGAGACCGGCTTCGTGGACAAGTTCATGCGGGTGGAGGGCGTCTACGACGCCACCCTCATCGCCCATCAGGGGGATATGATCTCCTGAGAGGGGGAGCATATCCGTTCATTTGCGCCTAAGTCAGCCGCGCTCCCTTGACAGGAGCGCGGCTTTTGTGCTATTTTTTGTGCAAATCCATGCGGTACGCATATGCGAGGTAGTATGCTCGGCATTTACAACTACACGGTGATCCTCACCTATATCGGCTTTCTGTCCGGCTTTGCGGGCATCCTCTGCGCCCTCGAGGGCCATCTGTCGGCGGCGGTCCTGTGCCTTCTCGGCGCGGGCGTCTGCGACGTGTTCGACGGGAAGGTGGCCTCCACCAAGAAGGATCGGACCCGCAGCGAGAAGCGGTTCGGCATCCAGATCGACTCCCTGAGCGATCTCGTGTGCTTCGGCGTGCTGCCGGCGGTGATCGTCTATTCCCTGGGCGGCGCCTGGGTGCGGGCATTGGCCTGCGGGGCCTATGCCCTCTGCGCTCTCATCCGTCTCGCCTGGTTCAACGTGGACGAGGAGGCCCGTCAAGACTTCGACACGGGCCGCCGGAAGGTGTACCTGGGCCTGCCCGTGACCAGCGCCGCGGCCATCTTCCCCCTGCTCATCGGCATCGGCCGACTACGCCACTGGCCGCTGCACATCATGGGGCCTCTGACGCTGCTCATCGTGGCGGCGGCCTTTTTGACCCCCTTCTCCATCCGCAAGCCCTCCCTGAACGTGAAGCGCAAGCCCAGGCTTCGGGGCTCCCGCCGTCTGCGGCGGAAGGAGCGCAAAAAGAACGATGCAAACGCCTGAGAACGACGGCGCCGTCCGCTTCCTATACGGCACCGCCCTGGGGCGGGGCCTTCTAAAGATCGTCCAAGCCCTTCATCTCGACCGGCTGGCGGTGTGGTATCTGCGCTCCCGCTGGTCTAGGCCCTATATCGCAAAATTCGCGCAAAAAAACAGCATCCCCCTGACGAAAGCGGAGCTTCAAAGCTTCCCCACCTACCGGGACTTCTTCCTGCGGGAACGGGCGCCCCGGCCGGTGGACCCTGTGCCGGAGCATCTCGTCAGCCCATGCGACGGCTGGCTCAGCGCCTTTCCTGTCACCGATGGATGCAGCTTCGCCATCAAGGGCTCCCGCTACCGGGTGGCGGACCTGCTGCAGGATGCCGCCCTGGCGGAGCGCTACCGGGACGGCACGTGCCTGGTGTTCCGGCTCTGCGCCTACGATTATCATCACTACGCATACATCGACGGCGGCCGTCAGGGGCAGAATCATTATATCGAGGGCCAGCTCCACAGCGTCCAGCCCATCGCCTCAGAGCACTATCCCATCTTCACCCTGAACCGCCGCAGCTGGTGCGTGCTGGACACGGACCACTTCGGCCCGGTCGTCCAAACGGAGATCGGCGCCCTGGTGGTGGGCGGCATCGTGAACCGGCCCCAGGGGCCCATGGCCCGAGGCCAGGAGAAGGGGTATTTCGATCTTTGCGGGTCCACCATCACGCTGCTGTTTGAGAAGGGCCGGGCGGCACTGTTGCCCGAACTGGCTGAAAGAACGGCGGAAGGCCGGGAGGTCCGGGTGGAGCAGGGGCAATGGATCGGCACCGCCCTGCCGAACGAACGGGCATAAAACCAATGGGCACGGAAAGGTGATCGAAGGGGTAAGGGTATGTCAATGTGGTTTATGATCATCGGGACCGTGCTGGCGGCGTTCGCGGCGGGGCTCCTCTATATCTCCTTCCGGGCGGCCCGCTTTTCGGCGGTGCTGCGGCTGACCCACGGCAAAAAGAGTCTGGCCCGGCTCCTGTGCCTCGCCTTCTTCGGGGCGCTCACCGCCCTCCTCTGGGCGACGCTGAACATGATGAACGCCGTGGTCTGCCTGATCCATCTGGTCGTCTTCTGGATGCTCTGCGACCTGGTTTCCTATATTGTCAGCAAAATACGCAGGCGTCAGCCGAAACGCTATTGGGCGGGGGCGGCGGCCCTGGTCCTGTGCGTCCTGTGGCTCGCCGGGGGCTGGGTGGCCGACCACCACGTGTGGACCACCGCCTATACCTGCACATCACCCAAGCTCTCCGAGAATGTGCGCCTGGTGCAGATCAGCGATTCCCATATCGGGGCCACCTTCCACGCCGACGGCTTCCAAAAGCATATGGAGCGGGTCAACGATCTCCATCCCGACATCGTGGTCGTCACCGGCGACTTCGTGGACGACGACACCTCCCGGGCGGACATGCTGGGGGCCTGCGACGCCCTGGGAAGCCTTACCGCGCCCAAGGGGGTCTACTTCGTCTTCGGCAACCATGACAAGGGCTATTACAGCGACACGGGCCGGGGCTGGACCGGGGCGGAGCTGCGGGCGGCCCTGCAGAAAAACGGCGTGACGGTCCTGGAGGACGAGGCCGTGGACCTGGGGGAGCTCACCGTGGCGGGGCGGAAGGACCGGTCCGAGGAGCAGCGCAGCGGCGGCCGCCTGAGCGCGGCGGCGCTCCTTGGGGGCGTGGATCAAGCGGACTATATCGTCGTCCTGGACCATCAGCCCTACGACTTCGACGGCGAGGCGGCCGCCGGGGCGGACCTGGTGCTGTGCGGCCATACCCACGGGGGCCAGTTCATCCCCGTCCGCCACGTAGGGGAGTGGGTGGGGGAGAACGCCCTCCGGTACGGCCATGAACGGCGGCAGGGCACGGACTTCGTCGTCTCCTCCGGCATCAGCAACTGGGCCCTGCGCTTCAAGACCGGCTGCCGGTCCGAGATCGTGGTGGTCGATCTTACGCCCCAGGGCTGAGATTTTTCGCAAAAAGCCCATAAAAATCGGGTCTGCCGCTTGCAAGGCGGCCGATCCTCTTGTATAATAAGCACTTGTAATACTGTTTTGTGAGGTGGTTTTTTCGTGGACGCAGATCCCAGTAGCATTCCCATACGTATGCTGCTGAACGAGTCCGTTCCCCAGGCCGCGGGGCGCAGTCCTGCGGGCCTTGTTCTGTTCTTCCTGGTGCTGCTGGTTTGCAGCGCCTTCTTTGCCGGCAGCGAGACGGCCCTGTCCACCGTGAACCGGATCCGCATGATGAGCTATGCGGACGACGGGGATCGGCGGGCCCGGCGGGTGCTCTATATCCTGGACCACTTCGAGGAAGCCCTGTCGGCCATATTGATCGGCAACAACATCATGCACATCGGCAGCGCCGCTTTGGCGACCCTGACCGCCACCCGCCTGTGGGGCGAAGGGGCGGTGGCGGCCACCACGGTGGTGACGGCCCTTTTGGTGTTCCTGGCGGCGGAGATGATCCCCAAGTCCTTCGCCAAGGCATGCTCGGAGAGGTTCGCCCTGTTCTGCGCCACGCCGCTGCTGCTCCTGATGCGGGTGTTGAAGCCATTCATCCACCTGTTCACGGGCTTGAGCCGCTATCTCAAGAAGGTGGCCCGGGTGCCCGAGGAGGAGGACCCCACCGTCACTGAGGACGAGCTCCACGACATCATCGACTCCATCATCCCCGACGAGGAGAACGGCGTGGACGAGGACACGGCGGAGCTGGTCCAAAGCGCCCTGGAGTTCACCGAGACCCCGGTCCGGGACGTGTTCACCCCCTGGGACCAGGTGACGATCCTTCGCAGCGACATGTCGCCCAAGACCATCGTGGGGCTCATCGAGATGAGCCCCCATTCCCGGCTGCCCGTGGTGGACCGGGACGGGGACGTGGTGGGCATGCTCCAGATACGAAAATACCTGAAGTCCTACATCCAGCGCCAGGGCCACGTGTCCCTGAGCCGGGTCATGGACAAGCCTACCTTCGTCACCGTCGGCATACCCATCGACGAGCTGCTGGACACCCTCAGCAGCCAGCGGGTCCACGCCGCCATCGTCCGGGACGCGGACGGGAAGCCCCTGGGCATCGTCACCGTGGAGGACATCCTGGAGGAGCTGGTGGGCGAGATCTACGACGAGGACGACAAGGCCCCGGCGGGAGGTGACGAGCTATGATCGTGAACCTGCTGCTGATCCTGGTCTGCATCGTCCTGTCCGCCTTCTTTTCCGGCTCCGAGATCGCCTATTCCGCGGCCCAGGAGATGCGGCTCGAACACGCCGCCGAGACCAAGGGCGGGGCCTACCCCCTGGCCCTCAGGGTAAAGAAGCGGTTCGAGAAGGCGCTCATCTCCATCCTGGTGGGGAACAACCTGGTGAACATCGGCGCCTCGTCCCTGGCCACGGTCATTGCCGTGGGGCTCATGGGTGAGAAGGGGGCCTGGGTGGCCACCGCCATCATGACCGTGCTCATCATCACCTTCGGCGAGATCTCCCCGAAGATCATCGCCAGCGCCCAGCCCGAGCGGTTCAGCGCCATCGCCGCGGTGCCCATGCGGCTGTGGATGGGGCTCACCTGGCCCTTGACCTGGGCCCTCCAGAAGTTCCTGCACTTCATCTCCCGGCTTTGGGAGCGGGGGCAGGATTCCGGCCCGGCGGTCACGGAGGACGACCTGGAAACCATCATCGAGACCGTGGAGGACGAGGGCGTGGTGGACGAGGACACGGCGGACCTGCTGCAATCGGCCCTTGATTTCGGGGACGTGCTGGCCTACGAGGTCATCACGCCTCGGGTGGACCTGGTGGCCATCGACCTCGACGACTCCCGGGAGGAGATGCTGAAGGTGGCCTTCGCGTCCCCCTATACCCGCATCCCCGTGTACCAGGAGACGTTGGACAACATCGTGGGCATCCTCCACCTCAACCACCTCTACAAGGCCCTGGTGAAGGACCCGGACGCGGACATCGAAAAGCTCCTGCTGCCGCCCATCTTCGTGCACAAGACCATGCCCCTCGACGACGTGTTCAACACCATGCGCCGGAAGAAGGGGCATATGGTGGTGGTCACCGACGAGTACGGCGGGACCATGGGCATCCTCACCATGGAGGACGTGCTGGAGCAGCTGGTGGGGGATATCTGGGACGAGTCCGACGAAATCGAGGAGGAGTTCGTGGAGATACGCCCTCACGTCTACGAGGTGGACGGGGATATGCGTCTCGATGACTTCTTCGCCGAGTTCGACAAGGACGAGGAGGAGATCGACGACGACAACGCCACCGTGGGCGGCTGGGCCGTGGAGATGCTGGGGGGGTACCCGAAGCTTAGGGAAAGCTTCACCTTCGAGGATTTGACCGTCACCATCCTCAAGCGGAACAACCTGCGGGTCCTCCGGCTCCTCGTGGAGCAGGACCCCGCCTGGGTGGACGAGGACGAACCCGAGGACGAGCTGATCGACGAATAAGCATAATACGACAGAACGCGGAGAAAGGTTCTTTCCATGATAACCGATTCATACGACGACAAATCCCCCGCCAAGATCAATGTGAAAAAGAACGAGAATGCCGTTTCCGTGGATGCGGTGATCTTCACGTTCTCTCAAGAGATCGAAACATATGTGACAGCTCGCTATGACTGTGAGAAAGTCGGAGAATATCTGATGGCCTGTGGCTCGACTTCCGTATATCTGCTCAAATATCATGGGAAGAGATTCGGCTTTTATAGGACATGGGTAGGAGCTCCTGCCTGTATCGGACCGATCGAAGAGCTATCGACGGTCTTAGATACGGATAAGATCATCCATTTCGGCGGCGCGGGGTGTCTTGACAAGGAGATCGCCAGGGGCAAGGTCATGATCCCAACGGATGCTTACAGAGACGAAGGGACCTCCTATCACTATGCGCCTGCATCGGACTATATCCGGATAAAAAACCATGCCGTCGTGAAGGACTTTATGGAAAAGAATCATATCCCATATGTTTTAGGCAAAACCTGGACCACGGACGCCTTCTATAGGGAAACGATCAACAATTTCGAAAAGCGCAAGGCCGATGGCTGTATATCCGTGGAGATGGAAGGTTCTGCCGTGCAAGCCGTTTGCGACTTCCGCGATTTAGAAGTGTACATGTTTTTCACAAGCGGCGATCTGCTGGATGCACCGGAATGGACAAACAGAAAGGAAGAGGGGCAGATCGAACATACGCAGCATGACCCGGGGCATTTCGACATCGCGCTTGCACTCGCCGAATATGTGGTGAATCTGTAGTATTCAATTCCGGTTCAAGGAAGAAATGATGTTTTTTTCAAGAAGGAGACTATGTCATGTGCATAGCCTCCTTTTTCTTCTCAAGTTTCTCTTTTTGCGCCGCTTTTTCTTTTCTCATGAAAAGAAAAAGCGGCAAAAGAAAACTCAATTGGTCTGTATGACCCCCGTGACCACCAGCACCGCTTCGCCGGGCTCGGCGGTGTAGACGCCGGTGGCTGGGTCCTGGGTGTAGGTGGCGGCGGGGACGGTGAGGATGCCGGGGACGGTGGCGAAGGCGCCGGTAGATTCGTCATAGGTGTAGCCGCCGGGCTGGGCGAGGGGCGCCCCGTCCAGGGTGACGGTGAGGTCGGTGAGAGCCGGGTCGAAGGTGTCCGTGACGGTCACCTGATCCTCCGGGCTGGTGGCGGCGTTGCCCTCGTTCTCGATGGTGAAGGTGTAGGTCACCTGCCGATCGGCACCCACGGTCTCAGGGGTCAGGGCCTTGGTGATGGCCAGCTCCGGCCCGGCCGCGGCGGAAATGGTGGCGGAGGCGGTGACGGGGGCGGTGAGCCCGCCGCCGGATGCGGTAACGGTATTCGTGATGCTGCCGTCCTCGGCGGGGGAGGCGAACTCGGTCACCGTCGCCTCGTAGACCAGGAGCGCGTTCCCGCCCGCGGGCACCGAGACGCCGGAAACGGTCAGCGGCGCGCCGGGGGTCACGGTGGGGGCGGGCTGCTCCACGCCGTTCACGTAGTAGTGCAGGGAATCCGCTCGGTAGCTGAGGGGGTAGACGGTGGTCTGGTCGAAGGCGTAGCCACCGAGATCGTCGGTGAGACTTAGGTCCGTGAGGGGCGCGGCGCCGTTGTTATCGAGGCGCACCACATAGGTCACGTCCCCGTCGGCCTCGTAGGTGCCGGAGAGGGCGGATTTGGAAACGGTGAGGGCGTCGGCGATCTGGCCCGTGGTCAGATTGGAATAGCGCACCCGGTTCCGGTATGACAGGGCGGCCTGGTTGGTAAAGGTGAGCATGGCATATCCTCCTTGCAGAATGTAGGTGGTATATACTATGCGTTTTTGTCACCGGTGCGTGCTACAGCAGGGACAGGACGGCACGCCGCTGCCGTTCCAGAACGTCCTGGAAATGGCCGCCGGGGTTCAACTCGAAGGCGCAGGGGACGCCCTGGCTTTGGAGGATGGCTTTCGCCTGCTCCGTGGCGATCCGGACTTGCTGCATCCGGGGATTTTTCGCCTTCTCCTCCCGGTCCCCCAGGGATAAATAGACCTTTTTAGGCTGCCCCAAAGGAGGATGGGCGGAGAGATACGCCGTGAACCCGTCGAACCACAACGAGCCGGACACGCTGGCGCAGCACCGGAAGGCGTCGGTTTTCGTCATGGCCCACAAGCTGAAGAGCCCCGCCAAGGAGTAGCCGAAGACGGCCCGCCAGGCGGGGGAGAGGCCCTCTTCTGCGGCAGGGATAAGCTGCGTCAGGAGCGTGTGCAGAAAAACGTCCGCCCCGCCGGAGAAGTCGGCTCCGCCTCGAAAGACCCGCTGGGCGGGCCAGGGGGACAGGTCCCGGTCCCAATCCACGCCACCGATGCAGACCAGGGTGGGCCGGGGCGCAGGCAGAGACGTGAAGAGGGCCTGAGCGTCGTCTTCCTCGGACACAGTATAGAATACCGGGGCGGTGGGATCGTCCCAGAGAATGGTCAGAGTATAGCGCACGTCGGCAGCGGTCCGTTCCATATCATCTCTTTCGCAAAGCCCAGAAGGCCACGGCGGCGGCGTTCCCCACGTTCAGGGAGTCCACCCCGTGGGCCATGGGGATCATGACGGTGTAGTCGCAGCCTTCGATGGTCTCGCGGGTCAGCCCGTCCCCCTCGGTGCCCAGGACGATGGCCAGCTTGTGGAAGGTCTGCAATCTGGGATCGTCCAGAGACAGGGCGTCGGGCTTCAGGGCCATGGCCAAGGTGACGAAGCCCGCCTGCTTCAGGGTATCGAGATCGTCCAGCCGCGCCCAGGAGACCTGGAACACGGTGCCCATGCTGACCCGCACCGAGCGCCTGAGGAGCGGGTCGCAGCAGGCGGGGGAGAGGAGCACGGCGTCCATGCCCAGGGCGGCGGCGGAGCGGAAGATGGCCCCCAGGTTGGTGGAATCCACGATGTTCTCCAGTACCGCCACCCGATGCGCGCCATCCAAAACCGCTGCAGCGGTACGTTCCTCCGGCCGCCGCATGGCGCAGAGCACGCCCCGGGTGAGGTCATAGCCCGTGAGCTTCGACAGCAGCCCGTCGTCGGCGGTGTACACGGGGATATCCCCCAATCGGTCCAAAAGAGCCGCGGCCTGGCCAGCGATATGCCGCCGCTCGGTGAGCAGCGACACGGGGACGAGGCCCGCGTCCAGGGCCGTGCATATCACCTTGGGGCTCTCGGCGATAAACAGCCCGTCCTCTGGCCGCAGCCGGTTCTTCAACTGATTCTCCGTCAGCCGGGCGTACACGTCCAGCGCCGGGTCGGAAAAATCCTGGATTTCTACGATATATGCCATCTATTCACCCACCTTCTCCGGAAGCTCCATCACTTTTTCCGGGTACGCTTCCAAAAGCTTACGTATCTCCGCCAGGTTCACCCGTTGGTACTTGTCCGCCCATTGTAGAAGGGCGGAGAGGGAGCTTAGGGTCTCCTTCTTGCCCGGTTCCAGTCCCAGCTTCCGCCGGAGGAACCGCCGGAGGATGCGGTAGCGGTAGACCCGGCGGGGCACGGTCAGCAGGTAGATCCTGTCCGCGTCCTCGAAGCACCGGCCGCACCAGGCGTAGTATACGCCTTCGATGATCCACTGGTCCTTTTGCAGGATTTGCCTTAGCAAAGCATCCCGTTCCGTTATGTCTCGCTTTGTCCCGTAGCCCCCTTCGCTGGCCCACTGGATATCATCGAGGTCGTAGTGGGGGATGCCCAGCTCCCGGGACAGCTTCTTGGCCAGAAAGCTCTTGCCGCTGCCGGGACCGCCCACGATATGAATCTTCATCCCTACCCCCTCAGTAATCGAAAACGGCGTCCCCCACGGGGATGGTGGTGGTGAGCCGTTCGCCCGGGTAGGGCTTGCGGATCTCGATCATGTTCAGGACTGTGTACCTCTTGGCCCGGAGGAATTCGATCATGCCTCGGTTGTTGGGGTGGACGAAGTTGAACACCGTGTCCTCGCCCATTGCCCGGGCCAGTTCTTCCGCCTTTTCAAAGAGCAGGGTGGCGACGCCCCGGCGCCGGTGTTCGTCCCGCACATAGAGGTGCTCCACCCACAGGCAGGGCGCATCGATCCGGCAGACCATATAGCCGGCCAGTTCGCCCTCCGCCTCCACGGCGAACACGGGCATGCCAGCGTCCAAAAATTCGACGATCTCCTCCCGGGCCGCTTCGATCTTGGGCGCTGACACGATGCCCCGATACCCATTCAGAGTCACCCGAAAGGCGGCCACCAGAGGGGCCAGCCGGTCGGCATCGCTTCTTTGTATTTCGATCAGCTCCATGCTTTCCATGGTTTCCTTCCTTGCCTCTACAGGCCGAAGACGAGATCGTCCCCGTCCAGCTCCGCCAGCTGCCGGAAGCCCAGGGATGTGTACAGCTGCTGAGCCTTTTCGTTGCTTTGTTCTGTGGCCAACTTGATGGGCTTGGCGGGATCTGCCGCTTTGAGGAGGCGGATCGCCAGCCGCGCGGCACTTTTTCCATAGCCGTTTCCCTGGTGGTCTCTGTCAATATAGAAGCTCCAGGAATAGGCGTCGCCCTGGCCCAGCCAACTGGTCAGGTCGATGAATCCGATAGGCTGGCCCTGTGTGGTACAGATGATGCAGGGATAGTTATCCTCCCGGAACAGATACGCCCTTCCAATGGAAAACCAGGCGGGATTGACCATATCCTCCTGCTCTTTTGGAAGATGACATTCCATCGTCGCATATATCAGGTCGGCCTCCGTTCGCAGGGGACGGAAGCACACCCGTTCGTTGGACCACAAGTCTTCTTCCATCCTTTCTAAAGCTGTTCGCAAGGATATGGCATTTGCCTTCGCAGCGCCCGATTCGTTCCTTCGCATCCGCTTCTCGAACCGGAACATGCCGGCGGGAAACTGGTCGTCCAGCGCCGCGCCGTCCTCCGGGTCGTGAGGGTCCGGGTGGTGGGCGTTGAAGAACTCCACGATGTGAAAGCCGCACCGGTTAACGTAGAAGTGGATGTTCCGCTGCTCGAAGTAGGGGGTGACGGTCTCCCAGAGGTTCACCTCC
>JAEEGH010020157.1_pt1 | contig 13903 bp, 14 predicted proteins | sample 9134181 | NCBI WGS metagenome assembly JAEEGH01 (sample SAMN16246544, study PRJNA631951) | gut metagenome | biome: gut microbiome; feature: rumen; material: DP-attached | host: Bos | place: Iran: Karaj | collected 2018-10
TCAAGATGCAACCTTGGGAAGAGCAGATACTCCAAGATAAGAGCCTGGACTATCGTGTGCTGAACCTCAACACAAACACCTTCAACGATGCGCGAACCAGTTATCGACTGAAGTCCATCGGAGGCTACTCCGCTGCTAAGTTACGTCGCTATCAAGACCTCATTGACGAGCATATATCGAAGATGAACTGGAGCGTACTGAACATGCTCAACACGAAGTATATTATCACGAAGCAGGGCGTTTATCCGAATCCGGATGCGATGGGCAATGCATGGTTCGTCAACTCAGTGCTGTTTGTTCCGACTCCGGATGATGAGAGTACCGCACTCAACGCCATTGACATCCGTACAACTGCTGTAGCGGATGAGCAATTCCGCGAGGTATTGACTTGCGAAGCCCACCCCAGCGAAACGGACGAAATCGTATTGACAGAATACACTCCGAATAAACTCACCTACTCCGCTTCTGTCGCGCAAGACCGCGTAGCGGTGTTCTCGGAGATATACTATCCCGAAGGATGGCATCTGTATATTGACGGAGAAGAGAAACCGATCGGCCGCACGAATTATGTCTTACGTGCAGCCGTCATCCCGGCGGGAGAACATACCATCACGATGTCCTTCGTCCCGGATGCATTACGGATAGATAAATGGAGTATGGCCTGCGCGATCCTCTTACTGATCATCGCTATAGGCGCTATCTCGTGGCCTTGGTGGAAACGCTATCTACCGAACAAGGCCAAGTAATCCGCGTGTCACATTACGACGGAACAGAACGAGTTTCCATCCTTTCGTAGGGTGGAAACTTATTGTATATAGGCATAGCAGAACAAGCGTCCCGCACCATTTGATGCCCTCGGCTAACAAGCGCTTGATATATTTCCCCTTCCCGATAGCCAACGTTCGTTGACGTTCGCTGATACCGATTTGGGTAGTGAGACGATTAAAATAATCGGGCTCTAATTTGGTCTGGGAGATAATATGATGCAGAACCGGCGTCGGCAGATAGAGCACGTGCATACCGAGTGCATGCATCTTGTCGAAGATATCTTTCTCTTCCGATCCCATAAGGTTACCGCCTTTGCGCCCGAGTGCTGTATTAAAGAGACCTACTTGATCAAAGACCGCCTTTCTGTAGGCGGCGTTCCCTCCGCCCGGATAACGACCACGCGGATACTCGCGCACCTTCTTGCCGTAGTTCATCCATGCCGTCAAGAGAGCTTTGGTATAAGGCGACATCCAACTCGGTTCTTTGGTCTCATAAAGCGGCTCTATAGGGCCACCACAAGCCATCGTCTGAGGATGCGCTGCAAACCATTCCGCGTACGTACGTAGATAAGGCGGATCTACAAGCGCGTCATCATCTACATACACGAGGATATCTCCTTTCGCTTCCTTTATGCCCTTATTGCGGGCTGCTGAAAGACCCTGCTCCGGTTCTACAACATAACGGAAGTTGACATCTTGATGCGCCTCTGCAAATGCTTCGCAAATCTCACGCGTATTATCCGTACAGTTGTTATCTACAAGTACGATCTCATACGCGCTCTTCTCGATATCGTTCTTTGCGACACTCTCCAGCAAGTTACCGATATACTTCGCACGATTATATGTACAAATGATGACTGTTAACATAGATCATTCTAATTGCTTCAATAATTCATTCCACCGAGCAGCGACGTTCTCAACAGAGAAGCGTTCGGACGATTGCACACATGTCTCGCTCATTCGTCTGCGCAAACCATCATCCGTCATCAGTTCTTTCAACGCTGCCACATAAGCCTCTCTGTCTTGGTTCTCTATCAGGATGCCGTTCTCGCCATTGGTGATGAGATCCTTCGCAGATGCAAAACTATCATACACAACGGGCACACAGCCGCATTGCTGCGCTTCCAGAAGCGTCATCGGAAGCCCTTCGCTAGCCGAAGTCATCATAAAAAGACTCGCCTTTTGATAATACGGTAATGGATTTTGGTGTCCTTCAAAGCGCACATTAGGAACTTGATGCCGAAGCACAAAATCCTCATAGAACGGTTTATCGATTCCTTCACCGACAATGCGTAATGTCCATTCATGAAAACGCTCGTCTTTCTGCAAGGTTTCCCAAATCATTAACATCTCCGATACCCGCTTATGCCAATCATCCAAACGCGCTACAACTAGTACCTCTTTTGCCTTATCATCAGGGAGCGGCTGTTTATCGAACGAAAGTGCATTCGGGATAGCAGTAAAACGATCACTATATCCCGGCGCAAAATACTGGTACTGATCGATGATACCGGGTGATAAAACAACTATTTTATCCACTTTCCCATAAGGCATCGCATATTTCTTACGCAACATGCGCGCAAAACATTTTCTCGGGAACAAAGTCATAGCTATCTGCAAAAGGCCTTGTTTCAATGTCCACGTACGCTCAATGTTATGACCTAAACGATAACGGATAATGGCCCACTTCAGCGGCACAATCTCAAAGCCGGGTGTGCCATGAAAGACATTAACTATCTTTACTTGTGGCAGCGAATCCTTCGCATCAAACACCTCTTTGGCTAACTTGCATGGGTTCTGAACGATGACGACACATTTGCCCAAAGACGCCACTAACGGCATAAATCCCTCTTGTTTATGGACAGCGTAGACCGAATAACCTTGCTTGCGCAAAGCCTCCATCATCACGTACGTGATCCGCGCGATACCTCCCGACATCGGATTCACGTCACTGTCTGTCACATAAACGATATTCATCTATTCGTCGTAGAATTCTATCTTCGTACTATGAACTATACGTTTATCTTTCGGTGGAATCTGCATATAGTCGCCATATAACGCGGTCAGATAAGCATCATAGTTATGAGGCATAGGAAACATGCCATCTTCGAATTGCATATCAATAGTAGGCACAACCCAACTCCGATGTCGGGTAGAATATTGCGCATTTGCTCTACCTGTTCCATAGGAATTAACGCATTTATCCTTTGAAATAAATAGACAAGCTAATTTTGCGATTCCAAGAACGACGAATGCTATGGGATAAAACAAATATGCAAGAATTTTTTTATGCATAAGATTTCCCGATATGCGACTTTGACGGAAACAACGCCCATAAGTTGGTTCTACCATTAGACGAATGAGACGATTCCCATGAATCATTGGAAAAATATCTACCCACAAACCAGTTATCCCCTCTTGCGGTGTACTTAAACCTCCCTCTTGTTCTACATAACTTTTGGAATCAACGACTTTTGCAAAATTGACTGAGAAATTTTTGTTATTCCCAGGCCATAATACGTTATATTGCGACGGCAATTCTTGTTGTAAGATGTGTAATAAGCGCTTATAATCTTCTTCAAACACTGCTATATCCAAATCATCATCCCACGGGATAAAACCTTTATGCCGAGCGCAGCCCAACATCGTACCACCATCAAGCCAATACGTGATATGATGCTTCTTACATATCTTATCTATTTCTTTTAAGATTTCCAACATGCGTAATTGCGCTTTTCGCAATGTCGAACCTTCCGGATTATATTTTGAGAAATCTTCCATTATTTCTGTAATATGACTTTCACTTTTTCGATTACATCTGGAGCTATAGCTGGGAATATTTTTCCTGTCTCCCACTTAATTTTAGGAGTTAGGAAACTACTCTCCGGCAATGAGATATTCAAAAGACAGGGATCATTATCCGCGATCCACTCCTTATAATTATCTAACTCTTTATAAGAATTCAACTTAGCAGCTTTTATGCCATACGCCTCGGATATCTTAACAAAATCAGGTACTGTATAACCTCCGGAAACAGCTGTTGCAGCAAATCGATCTCCATGGTTAAAATGTTGTGTCTCGCTAATTTTGCCTAAAACCCTATTATTAAGAACAAATATCTTAATCGGCAGATTCTCACGTCTGATAGTTTCCAATTCCTGAATATTCATTTGTAAGCCTCCATCTCCGCATATACAATATACCACATTGTTATTCTTGGAAATAGAGGCACCGATAGCGAAAGGTAAGGCACATCCCATCGTTCCGTAACCTCCGCTAATGAGTATTCGTCCTTCCGTTCCTCGTAGCACAAGGGACTGAGCGCACCAACATTGGTTCATTCCCACATCAACAGAAACGATGGCATTCTCAGGCAAGAACGATCCTATTTTCTCTATCGTTGCATTCCCTTCTTGCTGGTCGAAATCTTTAAGCAATGCTTTGGCTTCCATGCATTGTTCCTTCCATGCAGAGAAATCAGGTATATTCTCTTCCAACAGCATCCCCATGAAATCCTTGGCGTCCATGCGATATTGCCGTTCATTAGGTTTAATGTTTCTTCCTAACTCATTCTCATCAATATCCACTCGTATCAAATCCGCATGAGGTGCAAAATTCGCCGTATACCTTCCTACTTGACGTATTCCCAAACGTGCGCCTACCGATATAATCAAATCGCACTCGTTGATTATCATATTAGCGATTCGATTACCATGAGTCCCGATAAAACCGATATGAAACTCTTCCGGAGCCAAATCAACAGCATTCATGGTCGTTAGTAACGGAATGTTCGTCTTCCTCACAAACGAATGAACTTCCTCAACAGCGTCTGCCATCCGTACACCACTACCTACTAATAGTATCGGCTTCTTATATTTTGCTTGAAAAATCATACTACTTACGGCATTTAAGTTAATAAACAGGTGTCACATACTGAACTTGTTGAATATCCAACGGGAAATCGATAATCACGCCACCCCGTCTTCCTAATAAAGCCAGATTATAGGCTCGGTTAACCACATCACCAAAGCCTTCCGCGCTATTCGCTGTCACGGAATATTTGGTAATATTTCTAGTCATGGACACAATATCCATCTCCTGAAAGCCATTTTGCCGAATACCGGAAAATCCTTTCATCTCATTCGTCGGCACATTACCGCATATACCCATCAAAGGCACCCCATCAAACCAAGCATCTGCCAAGCCTCCCAAAGCATTAACTGCACCCGGACCTGATGTCGTAAAATAGACTCCTATCTTACCACTCGTTCTTGCATAGCCGTTGGCCGCCAAAGCGCATCCTTGCTCATTATAACATACATGCGTACGGATTTCATCTCTACGTTTGTACAATGCATCCATAAAGGGCACGATATATCCACCTGCATAGCCGAATACATCCGTTACCCCGTGAGATATAAGAAAATCCACTAAATATTCTGAACAATTCATGCCTATTCGTTGATTAGTTGTTGCACATTTTGTTTCTTAACTATAATATTAGCACCGGATTCATATTTTTTATGAACAGCTTTCAATACGACTTTCGCGAAATCAACCGGCTCCAATAAGGTATTCTGATCTTCATCAGGGAAAAGACTCTTGCGCATTTTTGTTTTTGTTCTTCCCGGGGAAACAGCTACAGCATATAATCCGTCTTCCGCCCAACACTTCGTTGCCATAGCTACTGCTGCCTTGGAAGCACAATACTCACTCCATGTAGCGTGAGATTCCACAGACGCCGCAGAAACGATATTGATAATTTGCAAATTCGGATTATACTTCAATGCTATACCAGTACAATAGAACGTCCCCCCCAAATTGATATCGAAATGCTTCTTGGTATTCTCCAAATGAATCTCTTTTATGGACTGAGGAACTACGTAGCCGGCATTATTAATCAGGATGTCCGGAACAAAATCCGCCATTACCTTTTCGATATTCTCCCAATTGGTAACATCCAACTCCTGACGCGAAGGAGCAAATACTTCATATCCACCCTCTTCTTCCAAGAGAGCCTTGATAGCCTGTGCTATATCACCTTTACCTCCGGTAATAAGTATTTTTTTCATTCCTTCTTCTCCTTCAATTGTTGATATATTGATTCTAAGATATCCAAGTCACCGGGATAAGTCACTTTGAATAAATTGGATTCGGTTTCTATAAAATGAGGTTTTATCCCGTAATACTCAAACATCACTCTTGTCTCGTCCGTCATATCCTCAAAACGACCACTCTGATAAGCATCCTCCAACATCTTCCTGTCAAATGCTTGCGGTGTAAGCAAATCATACATCTCATTTCTATTGACATATGTCCCATCCCGATAAATAGGAGTGTTTACTAACGGACGAACAAAGGTAGAAGACGGATAGGGATCATCCAATAATTGCCGTATTTGCTCCTTGGTCACCATTGGTCTTGCTGCCTCCACGATAATCACTCGATCTACATCCTTATTAAGCGCCGATAATCCAATACGAACAGAACCCGTACGCGTCTCTCCTCCGGGTAAGTCTTTTCCAACAGCGACGATATTCTCTGGACCTACTACAGCCATTGCGGTATTATAAGCATACTTCCACAACGGTTGACCATGAAAAAGCACATCCTGTTTTTTCCCATGATATCGAGTTCCAAACCCCGCTGCTAATAGAATTACTCCATTCATATCAACCTTTTTTAGTTTCTTTCTAAAAATTTGCTCTGAGATTTTTAAGAATTCTCAGAATTCTCACTTTTCTCAATGCATTTTTTGCATGAGACTCTGAGACTCTTGAGACTCTTTTCTTTAATTTGCTCATTTTATGGACCTTACAACTGTTTCAACTATCTCAACTGTCTCAATTGTCTCATGTCATTTTTCTATTATTTCTTCCCTTTCATCAATCGTTTCGTAGCCCGCATCTCACGTTGTAGCAGTTCCATGCGTTCCTTGAGTTGTTCCTGCGTAGGCAGTGCGTCCTTGATACGGATATTATTGTATGTCGCCACACCAATTGGAGTACTGATTCCACGGAACGACCATTGCACCTCAGCCTTATTCATATCCGAACAAATCAACAAACCGATAGTGGGGTTATCCTCCTTGTCCTTGAGCAAGTCATCCACCGCATTGACATAGAAATTCAGCTTTCCCGCAAACTCCGGCTCAAAAGCCTTTGCCTTCAGTTCGCATACCACATAGCAGCGCAGACGGATATGATAGAACAGCAAGTCGATCTTACGCGTCGTATCCCCTGCCCACAACTGCTTCTGTCGTCCGATGAGCGCAAAACCGGTACCGAGTTCCAGCAACAAACCAGTGATGCTCTTCGTCAGCGCCTCTTCCAAATCATCCTCGTTATAAATCTCGTGATCTACTGTTGCAAAGCCAAAATCATAGTTCTCCTTGAACACCTCCTGCACCAACTTACTCTGCAGTTCCGGCATATGCTCAGCGAAGTTATTGAGTATCTTGCTCTCATGCTCATACATATTCGCCTTGATGCAATTCACAAGGGCGGGACGACTAAGACCTCTATCTATAGTTTTCCCTATATAATATATCGCCTCTTCTATAGATTTACATCTGGAAATAATCTCTATATGCTGTCCCCATGGTATCAATCCAAAGATGGGTGGAAATTCTCCACCAAGTTGTTGAAGTTTTTCATTTTCCATTTCTGCAACCGGTTGTTGCAGAATTTCTTCAACGGGCCGTTGAAGTTTTTCATCGACTAATTCTTCAACGGGTCGTTGAAGTTTTATATTTCCCTGATTATAAAACAGATACCATCGTTTCATATACCACAAGTTACCCACCGAGAACCCCTCTGCATTCGGGAACTCTCTCTGCAAATCAAGGCTCACTTGCTCCACCACTCCTGCGCCCCATTTTTCTTCCGCTTTCTTCTGTACGAGGTCACGTCCTAGCTCCCAATTAAAGAGCAACTTCTCCGAGTTGACCCGCACAGAAGCCTTGACCTGAGCCGAACGATAACGGTACTTCAAGTCAGCAATCCACTCCGCATAATCGGCATCCAGATGCACGTCATGCGACTTCACGATACGCGGTTTTCCTATGGGCTCTATCTCTGCCATCTATCTTCTTATTTTAGTTTCTTTCTAAAAATTTGCTCTGGCAAAAGTGGCAAAGTTGGCAAAACTTATGCCATTTATGCCATTTGTGTCATGCGATTTTTTTCTTTCTTTTCTGGACTGTTTGGAGCATCTTTTGACTGTAGAAAACGTTCATAGAACGTTCCAAACGTTAGTTATTCCTTAGATATTCGTTAAATATTCCTTAGTCATTACCCTACTCTCGGCCTTCTCATCAACTAGGCAATAAGCGTATATTTATTTGTGTTTATCTCTGATTGAGAAAAGTATAATTATTATAATTGCATTTTTGAAAAAGGATACGTAGTATCATGGATTTGATTAAGAATGTTCAGTGAAAATTTATTTATGACTGAAGATTGTTAAGCAAAGACACGGAACAATTGCAAATTGTTTTTTCAAAAATTATTTTCTTTATAATTTTCTTAATCAGTGTTTTATCTGTTTTTTTTATTTACTAATTATCTCATCCGCTATCTCTCGTATCGCTCCTTGTCCGCCGGGCGTTTTCAGTACATGTATGCCCTTTACTGCCAATACTTCCGGCCGAGCATTCGGTGGACAACAAGCATACCCTACCTTACTCAGCAGCTCTACATCGTTGATATCGTCGCCAACAAAGCATACATCCTCCAACGCAATCCCCAACTCTCCGCATATCTCCAGTGCCGCCTGCAGTTTGGTCAAGCAATTCGGGTTCACCTTACTGCCTACGCCCAGATACAGGTATTGCAATTTGAGCTTCTCCGCGCGCGCTTTCACTATCATCGAGTTCTCCGATGTCAGAATCCCGCAGGGGATACCTGCTTGTTGCAGACACACCATTCCCATGCCGTCGTACACGCAGAAGCGTTTCATCACTTCGCCCTCGGCGGTGTAATACATGCCTCCGTCGGTCAGGCATCCATCGACATCTGTCAAAAAGAGTTTAACCATAACCAATAATCTTTAATGATAGAATCGTGTTCCCGGCAAACAAGAGAATGAGTCGATAACACCGCAAACCCTATTGCTACTATCCAGCACTACTAACGAGTGAATCGAGTAATGGTTCATCGTCTCACCGGCCTCTACTATCTTCGCGTTCTGACTGATGGTCTTCGGGTGACGCGCCATGATGTCCGACACCGGCGTCGTAAAGAATTTCTGTCCGAGACGTTGCATAGCGCGACGGATATCGCCATCGGTCACGATACCTACCAACCGGTCGTTGTCCACCACGATGCCTACACCTAACTTTCCGTTCGTCACGATCTCTATCGCCTCGCTCATCGGTGCGTCGGGGGATAAGAACGGCAGGTTCTCTTTGACCATCACCTCCTCCACCTGCGCCAATAACTTACGCCCGAGGTCTCCGCCCGGATGCAGCATCGCGAAGTCTGAAGGTTGGAAATGTGCCGCTTCTATCAACGCACATGCCAACGCATCACCTAATGCCAAAGTCACCGTCGTCGAGGACGTTGGCACGAGATTCAGCGGATCGGCTTCCCGCTCCACCGAGATATCCAGATGTACCTCTGCGTACTTCGCCAAGAGCGAAGACGGATTACCGGACATCCCGACAATCGGTATATGTTTCGCCTGAATCAACGGCAGAAAACGCAACAACTCTTCCGTTGCACCCGAATAGGAGATGGCCAGCACCAGATCGTCCGTACCTAACATCCCCAGATCGCCGTGATAAGCGTCCAGCGGATTGAGGAAGAAGGCCGGCGTACCCGTACTTGCCAAAGTAGCGGCAATCTTCGAGCCTATATGACCGGATTTACCGACACCGGTCACCACGATCTTACCCTTACAATCCCTGATGAGTTGTACTGCTTTTAGGAATTTGTCATCCAAACGCGGAATCAAAGCCTCGATAGCCGCCGCCTCACATTGCAGACACTCCGTGGCTCGTTTGATAATTTCTGATTCTAACATTGCGATAGTATATTTTGGTACGCGCGGGTCATGTTCGACCATGCGTACTTGGTTTTCTCTTTTTGTAAATAAGCCGTGTAAGCCTTCTGGCGCTTGTTCTGATAATAATCCAGCAGGTCTTCCGCGATGCTCTCCGCCGTCGGTTCACAGGCGTAGCCCATCTTATGATCATGCACGATCTCCCCGAGACCACCTACATTGGTCACCAACATCGGTTTCTCGAAATGGAACGCCACCTGCGTCACGCCGCTTTGGGTCGCCGTCTTATAAGGTTGTACGATCAGATCTGCCGCACCAAAATACTTGCGCAAATCCCCGTCCGGAATGAACTCATTGCGTACAATCACGCGCTCTGTCAGACCTAAATTCGCTATCTGCGCGCGGTATTTCTCCTCATCCTCATAGAACTCTCCCGCGATGATCAGTTGCAGATCCGGCAGTCGGTCTTTGACTTGTCCGAAGGCCTCTAACAACAGATCGAGTCCTTTATATGCCCTTACCAACCCGAAGAAAAGCATATATGCTTTATCGCTCGGTAGGTTCAGTGCCTCGCAGGCCTCCGCCTTCGTCATCCGCTCGCCGTAATGGTCATATATCGGATGCGGACTAAAGGTCTTCGGTTTGCCGGCTTTGTCGAGCCTATCGATATCGCCGACCACACTATCTGAAAGCGCCACAAAACCATTCTGACTCTTCACAAAATACGGAGCGAAGAGTTTATCGAGGATGCTCGGTTCATGCGGAATCATATTATGTACGAGCGCGATACATTTGGTCTTTCCGTTGCGTTGCGCGATGCGCGACACGAGTCCGTAAGCAGGCGCAAAGAAGGACATCCAGTAGCAGCAAATCAGCAGATCCGGTGCCGCCTTGCGGATGGCTCGACCGACACGCCACCAGTTGAACGGATTGCATGAATTCAACTCTCGGCGAATAATCAGGTCCTCGGGTGCAGGTTCGCTCGTGTACTGGGTCTTACCGGGGAAAAGGAAAGAGGGGTACTGGAGAGTGAATGTCCATACCTCCACCTCATGTCCTTCACACGCAAACTGCCGAGCAAGACGTTCATTGAACGTCGCCAACCCGCCGCGATACGGCCATGCTGTGCCTAAGAGTATGATTTTCATAAGTCCTCCTTGTACGTTATTTTACGATTTGCCTCTTCGCCCGCCACGATAAAGATCGGTTCTTCCGGCATGTATTTATGTACGATTCCGGCATCGTCGGTAGCGATAATATCACCGCTCGCAAGCGCCCGTTCAAAAGCCGTTCGGATCGTCTCTAAATGGAACGCCTGCGGCGTCTGCGCACGCATATAATCCGTCCTTGACGGAATACTCTCGACCTGTAACCCGTAACCTGTAACCTGTAACCCCTTCACTTTATAAATCGTATCCGTCACCGGCACAGCCACCGTCACCGCCTTATGCTCTTTCAAAGCCTCAGCCACATCCGCCATGATACGCTGACTCACAAACGGCCGCGCTGCGTCATGAAACCACAAGCTGACATCTGAATCCTGATTTCTGAAAACTTCTATAGCCTTCCACGACGATTCCCAGCGCTCATGTCCTCCCTCGATGATCTTCGTCACTTTCTGCCATCCGTTCTGCAGACACATCCGCTGCGCCTCACCAATCCAATCTGCATGCATGACGATACAGATTTCGTTGATACACGACGCGGCTTCAAAAGCCTCCACCGCACATTCGAGCACCGAACGTCCGTCCGCTAAGGGCAACAACTGTTTCGGAGTCTTACCACCTACTCTGCTACCCGTTCCGCCGGCTAATATTATCGCTATATTTTTCAAATCAAAAATCTAAAATGCCTGCCAGCCCTGCGCTTTGAGCGGTAACTCTTCGCCGTTTCGTCCAATCAAATTACAACCGTACTCCGGCTTCGTGATATGACCGATAATATACAGATCCTCCACCGGAATCAGTTTCTCATAGTCGTCCAGCGAGCAGGTGAACAGCAGTTCATAGTCTTCGCCGCCGTTCAACGCACAAGTCACAATATTGAGGTTCATCTCCTCTGCCAAAGCCGCAGCCTCGAAGTCGATCGGTAACTTATCCTCGTAGATACAGCATCCGACGCCCGACTGCGAGCATATATGCAGCAGTTCCGATGACAATCCGTCACTCACGTCCATCATCGCCGTCGGCTTCACACCTGCCTTGCGCAAGCCCTCCAAGATATCCCTTCTTGCCTCGGGCTTGAGTTGGCGCTCCAGCAGATACTCCTTGCCCGCAAAGTCCGGTTGCTCGGCATTCGCAAGACGTTCCCGTTCCAGCAGTTGGAGACCCATATACGCCGTTCCTAAGTTACCGCTCACGCAGATGAGATCGTTCAACTTCGCCCCGTTGCGATACACGATATCTTTCGCATTCGCTGTTCCAAGACAGGTGATCGAGATCGTCAAACCCGTCATCGAAGCGCAGGTGTCACCACCCACAAGATCCACGCCATAACGCTCGCACGCCAGGCGGATTCCGCTATAGAGCGCCTCGATGTCCTCCACCGAGAAACGCTTGCTGATACCCAGACTCACCGTGATCTGCGTCGGCGTGCCGTTCATCGCGTAGATATCCGAGAAATTCACCACCGCTGCTTTATAACCGAGGTGTTTGAGGGGCACATACTCCAAGTTAAAATGGATTCCTTCGAGCAACATATCCGTCGTCATCAGCACTTTCTTCGTGCCGAAATCCATCACAGCGCAGTCATCGCCGACACCCTTCTTCGTACTCGGTTGAACGGGTTTCAAATCCTTGGTCAGATGCTTGATCAGACCAAACTCACCCATCGTCGATATTTCAGTTCTTGCCATAATAAGCCTAATTTAGCGTGCAAAGATAGTAATAAATCCCGAAATACGAAAACGAAAAGCACAAAAATTACTAAAATGCACACTTTTTCTTATAAAATTGCGCGCGCATTTGCGTATATCAAATAAATGTTGTATCTTTGCGGGCTTTTTGTATGCATTATGATTGAATATATCAAAGGAATATTGACGGATTTGAACCCGACAGAGGCAGTGATAGAGGCCGCCGGAGTCGGATACGGAATCGCGATTACGTTGCCGACATACAGTGCTTTAGTAGGTAGCGAAGACAAAGAGGCGAAGTTATTCATCACGGAGATCATCCGCGAGGATACGCACGAGGTGTACGGCTTTGTAACGAAGACGGAGCGCCAGATATTCGAGCTGCTGATGACGGTAAGCGGTATCGGTGCAGCTACAGCGCGTATGATCCTCTCTGCGTTCACCGCAGAAGAATTGCGTATGCTCATCGCGACGGGAAACGCCAAAGCGATGTCGAAGGTGAAAGGCCTGGGTACAAAGACCGCCGAACGTATTATCGTCGATCTCAAAGACAAGGCATTGAAACTCGATTTAGGCGGTGACCCGACGGAGATCCCGATGCTCGATGTAGAAGCCGAGAGCGGCGTCAAAGCAGAAGCAGTCAGCGCGCTGACAATGCTTGGTTTTGCAACGCAGGCCAGCGGCAAGGCGGTGGATAAGATCCTCAAAGCCGACCCGACGCTCAAAGTAGAAGCCGTCATTCGTGAAGCACTAAAAATGCTCTAACCATTAAACATTCAACGTTCAACATTAAACGTTTATTATACATAGTATTGTTGTTGTGGCTGCCGTTGGGAACGGTAGTGCAGCATACGTATGCCCAGAAGACACTGAAGGAACTGGTGGCGGAAGAGAAAGCGCGTAAGGAAGCAGAGAAGAAAGCCCGGGAGGAAGAGAAAGCGCGTGAGGAGGCTAAGAAAGCCGAGAAAGCTGCCAAAGAGGCCGAACGGAAAGAGCGGCAGAAGAAAGTGGAGTCCGGCGAGATAACGCCGGAGGAGGCGGCTGACTTCGTAACGGAGACGGATAGTTCGTATTGGGCACCGACACGCGTCAAGCAACTCGGAGCGCAGAACTACGGCGAGTTGATGCAACCGAACAGTTCACTCGATCTGAACGATCCGGATAACATCACCACCACCGTGGAGTACCAACCGGAGACGGGCACGTACGTCATCCGCACGAAATTAGGCGATACGGATATCACAACGCCCTACATGCTCACGCAGGATGAGTACAACCA
>JAEEGH010020164.1_pt1 | contig 13900 bp, 11 predicted proteins | sample 9134181 | NCBI WGS metagenome assembly JAEEGH01 (sample SAMN16246544, study PRJNA631951) | gut metagenome | biome: gut microbiome; feature: rumen; material: DP-attached | host: Bos | place: Iran: Karaj | collected 2018-10
CGAGGATAATCTCAACCATGAGCAGCTCTTTGCCCAAGCCTTGCACCTATTTAATAAAGGTGAGCGATTCTGGCTGAACGATGATGAGATCAAGACACTGATAGCAGAGAATGAGCCCTATCAGCATCTGAACGACCTGGTGGAAATGATTGGCGAGACTTTCCGTGCTCCAAAGGAAAACGAAATAGCCAAATGGTGGAGTCTTGGCGAAATCAGTGCCTTGCTGGCCACGCGTTATCCCAACTTCGATCCAGAGACGACATTCAAGAAGATCGGCAACGCTCTAAACGACATCCAGTTCAACTTCAAGAGCAAACGCACCACCAAGCACATGCAATACTGGCTGATAGAGAAAGAATAACATCACTGAATACGTTTAATGATTACTAATATGAAAATTTGTGTATTTTGTTCTGCGAATCAGCAGATTGACCCTGAGTTCTTCACTATTACGGAGGAACTGGGTACGTGGGCAGCAAAAAATGGTCATTCCATCGTGTATGGTGGCGTGAATCAAGGTCTTATGGAGTGTCTGGGTAAGGCAACAAAAGAGGCCGGAGGTCGAACGATCGGTATGATTCCGATGATTGTGGAGAAGTCTGGACGCATGAGTGACTACGTGGATATCGAAATCCCCTGTGATAACCTGACAGACCGCAAGCAGCTGATGATGGATCAGAGTGATGCTTTTATTGCCCTGCCTGGTGGCATCGGCACGATGGATGAGGTGTTCACTGTTGCAGCCTCTGCCACGATCGGCTATCATGACAAGCCACTTATCCTGTATAATATGAAAGGTTTCTGGAATCCGCTGATAGCGATGCTCGATGAGCTGCAAGACAAAGGACTGATTCGTGGGAATTGGCGAGATATCATTAAAACGGCTGATTCCATCGAAGAAATCAGCCAGATTATATCATAGAAAAAGCCTCGCATTTGGCGAGGCTTTTTCTTGGTTTATTGCGCGTTGATCTCCTGGATCAGTCGATCTGCCTTTCCCCAGCTCTCCATCATGTAGAGCACGTAGCGGATATCAACACCGATACAACGGGCCAGTTGGCGATCGAAGAAGATGTCTGAGGCCAGAGAATCCCAGTTGCCGTCGAAGGCTAGGCCGATGAGCTCACCCTTGCCATTGAACATCGGTGAACCAGAGTTTCCGCCTGTGATATCATTGTTTGAGAGGAAGCAGAGGTGCATCTTGCCAGTGGTCTTATCAATATATTTGCCATAGTCAGACTTAGAGAGCAGTTCCTTCATGATGGGTTCTGCCTCGTAGTCGATGGTGCCTGCTTCGCCCTGTTTCATCTTCTCCACGATGCTTTCTGCTGTGGTGTAGTAGCCTGAGGGCTTACCATCTAATAGATATTCACCCACCTGACCATAAGAGAGTCGCATGGTGAAGTTTGCGTCAGAGTAGTTGGGCATATCCTGTTCCATGCGCAGCTTGGCAGCACAGAGATAACGCTCCTGGATAGCGATGGAATCGTAAACTTCCGCAACTTTATCGTAGAATTTATACAGGATCTCGTTGATGCTCTCGCCATAAGCCACACCTGGATCCTTTTGGAAACTCTTCTTGTTGATGTAGATCTTCTTACCATTCTTCATCAGCTGCGACTTCTTGTACAGGTAGTCAAGATACTTCTGATAGTCGCCGCCAAAGTCGCGATCCACGATCTGATAGAAGCTGGGCAGATATTCCTCCTCTACCTGCTCGCGATAGAACTTCATGGCTGCTGCCATAATCTCCTTGTCGGTAGCCTCGTCCCATTCATCGCTGTTGTCCTTGAATTCAATATACTGCTTCTTGGGCTTATCCTTATCGCCCTTGACGATAGAACCGTTATGGGCACGATAGGCGCGACGAGTCAGTTCATCAGAGCTACGTCTTCCGAAGCTCTCAGTAAAGTAAGTCATACCCCTTATAGCTTTGAACTGCTTGGCGTAGAGGCGCTCCAGAAACTGGAAGTCGAGTTGGCCTTTCAGATAGCCTGTTGAGTCCTGCCACTGGCGGATCTTCTGCTCATAGGCGGCTTTCTGCTGAATCAGTCCGATGGAATCGATACATTTGTTCATACCGATGGAGTTCTTCCAGTAGTTCGAGCTCTGGGCGTATTTCGAGTCATATTTGATACGCACAGCCTCGTCGGCACGCATGTGGCGGATCATAATGTCCTGTTTCACCTCACGAGTCTTATAGCGAGGCTCGTTCTCTGCATCACGACGCTCCTTGATACCATAGCTGGAGAGATAGCGACTGGTGCTGCCAGGATAGCCGATGGTCATTGAGAATGAGCCTGGCACGTAACCCTGCAGCGATACAGGTGCCCATTTCTTCGGTTTCATCGGCACATTGTCCTTTGAATACTCAGCTGGTCCGCCTGTCTTGGGATCGACATAGATACGGAACACAGAGAAGTCGCAAGTCTGACGAGGCCACATCCAGTTGTCTGTCTCGCCGCCAAACTTACCCATCGACTTGGGCAGAGCGAATACGAGGCGTACATCCTTGTAGTCGCGATAGGTGGTCAGATAGTAGGCATTACCCTCGTAGAAGGGCTTGATCTCTACACGCAGCGTTGAGTCCTGCTTACGGATATCTTTCTGCATGATATTCTCGATGGAATCGACGAAATGGCTGCGCTTATCTTCAATCATCTTGTTCAGACCAAGTGAGTCCAGATAGGCTGTTACATCCTTCTGTTCCACCATAAAGCTCACGAAGAGACGCTCATTAGGCAACTCCTCCTCATACGACTGAGCCACGAATCCGTTGAGCATATAGTCGTGCTCGACAGTAGAATGCGAACGGATGGCCTCGAAGCCGCAGTGATGGTTGGTGAATACCAGTCCGTTGGGTGACACCACAACGCCAGAACAGAAACCACCAAAGTTCACCACACAGTTCTTCACCGCATCATCGCCCTGATACAGTGCGCCGTAAGGCAACTCATAATTCTCCTGCTTCATCGTCTCATAGACGGCATTTGGCAGGTTATACAATGTCCACATGCCTTCATCAGCCTGTGCTGTGAGAAGTGATAAGTTGAAGGCGAAAAATAAAGTCAGTAATTGCTTCATATTTTTGTTACTATTAAGTCTAAAAATTGCTACCATTAATGCTTGAAAAATTTCCCAATAATGGGAATCTTTGAGAGTGGGAGATCACGCTTCACGATAAGGGCGGCAAAAAGTGCGATCAGCAGCGTGTTAACAGCCAGTTTCAGGAAGTCTGACCATGAGTCAGGCAGCAGCTGCATCACAGCGAAGAGCGCAGCCGTAGCCAGCACATAGATAGCCAGATCCTTCATCGGATAGGGGATGGGGTTCTTCTGCTGTCCGATGATGTAGCTCAGCACCATCGCTGTACCATAGCCCGCAACACCACCCCAGGCACAAGCCCAGTAGCCGTATTCGGGGATGAACAGGATATTCACGGCGAAGAGCACGATGCAGCCGGCGAGTGAGAACCAAGCTCCATAGATGGTCTTGTCGATCAGTTTGTACCAGAACGAGAGGTTGAAATAGACACCCATCATGATCTCAGCTGCCATCACGATAGGTACGACACCCAATCCTGCACGATATCTCGCACCGATGATATACTGTAATACCGGCATCCAACCCACAACGCAGAGGAAGGCCAACAGCGTGAAGATCAGGAAGTATTTCATCGCCGCAGCGTAGTATTCGGTCTTGTCGGCATCTTTGCTCTTGGCAAATACGATGGGCTCGTAGGCATAGCGGAAGGCCTGCGTGATCATCGCCATAATCATCGCAATCTTCACACATGAGCCGTAATCGCCCAACAGTACATTAGCCTGCGACTGGTCGGGATATACCAGCGGGAAGATGATCTTATCAGCCACCTGGTTCAGAATACCCGCAATACCTAAGATCAAAATGGGCCAAGAGTAGCTGAACATCGTCTTCAGCAGCTGTCCGTCGAACTTCCAGTGGATGCGGAACAAGTCGGGCAGGAAGAAGAAGGTGATCAGGCCTGTACAGAGCAGATTGATAAAGAACACGTAGAATACCGAAGTCTTGCCCAGCACCACGAAATAAATCACGTTCATGGCAATGTTCAGCAGGATGAACAGCATCTTCAGCGAGGCAAAGCGGATGGCACGTTTCTGGAATCGCAGATAGCTGAAGGGAATGGCCTGAAGGGCATCGAGTGCCACTACGACTGCCATCATCAGGAGGTAGTCCGGATGTGCTGCGTAGCCAAGGGCACTGCTGATAGACCCGATGAAACCGAAGATTAGCAGCAGGAAGACAGCTGTCAACGAGCCCACGGTAGCCATCGCTGTAGAGAAGACTGTATCAGGCTTATAGCGCTCATCGTTGGCAAAGCGGAAAAGGGTGGTCTCCATACCGAAGGTCAGCAGCACGAGGATGAGTGCTGTGTAGGCATAGATGTTAGTGCTAATACCATAATCGCCTGTTTCGTGAGGCATATAATAGGTGTATAGCGGCACCAGCAGATAGTTCAGGAACCTGCCCACAATACTGCTCAGTCCATAGATCGCAGTATCTTTTGCTAATGATTTCAGATTTGCCATTTTTACCTTTTTACCTTTTTATTTTTTTACCTTTATGCAAAGAAAAGGTATGCTATTGCAATCGCCGCGATGATGCCTGCAAGGTCTGCCAACAGACCACAGGCCACAGCGTGACGCGTCTTAACGATACCCACACTACCGAAATAGACAGCGAGGATATAGAAGGTGGTATCCGTAGAACCTTGGAAGATACAACTCAATCGTCCGATGAATGAGTCAGCACCGTAGGTTGTCATCGCATCCACCATCATACCTCGTGCCCCACTTCCGCTCAGCGGCTTCATGAGTGCTGTAGGCAGTGCTCCCACGAAATCTGTGTTTCCGCCGCAAGCCTGAATACCATAGGCGATGCCGTCGATCAGCATATCCATAGCGCCAGAGGCACGAAACACGCCGATGCCCACCAGGATGGCTACTAGATAGGGGATGATCCTTACAGCCGTTGTGAATCCCTCCTTAGCGCCCTCGATAAAGGCGTCATAGACATTCACCTTATGGCGCATGCCTGCCACGATGAAAACGATGATAATCGTCATCAGCAGGATGTTGGCTGTCGAGGTGCTCACCTTGTTCATCAGTATCGAGTCCATCTGTCCGAAACCCCAGATGATGGCTGACACCAGGAGGGCTGCGCCACCTAATGTCAGTAATATCGTGCGATTAAACAGGTTGATCTTCTGGTACAGGCTGGTGATGATGATACCTGCTAAGGTAGAGAAGAAGGTAGCCAGCAGGATAGGGATGAAGATGTCTGTGGGCTGTGCGGCCCCCATCTGGGCACGATACACTAATATAGAAATAGGTATCAGCGTCAGTCCGCTCGTGTTCAGCACCAGGAACATGATCATCGGGTTCGAGGCAGTATCCTTCTTCGTGTTCAGCTCCTGCAACTGCTCCATCGCCTTCAGTCCGAGTGGGGTAGCGGCATTATCCAGTCCTAGTATGTTGGCTGCGATATTCATGAAGATCGAGCCAGTAACGGGATGCCCCTTGGGGATGTCAGGAAACAGCTTCACGAAGATGGGACTCAGCAGCTTTGCCAGCACATTCACGATACCACCTTTCTCACCAATCTTCATGATGCCAAGCCAGAGCGAGAGGACACCAGTCAGACCTAATGAGATCTCAAATGCCGTTTTCGATGATGAGAAGGTAGAATCCATCATCGCTGGGAACACGTCAAAGTCTCCCAGAAACACCAGTTTCACCAAAGCTATCACGAAGGCAATGATGAAAAATGCAATCCAAATATAATTCAGTACCATATTGCCTGCAAAGGTACGAATAAGTGAGAGATTTTCCAAATTTATTTGAGAAAATCCGAGCGTGAGTACCTTCGAGCGTAGCTCAAAGATAGTGCAAATCGAGCGAAATGCAAAATAAAACCCGTTTTTTTTGCATTTCCGAGATGCAGCCTATCTTCGCGACTTGTCGCAAAAATACACATTTATATGCACATTACAAAGTTTTTCCATAAAAAAAGAGGCACCTGCTCACGCAGATGCCCCCTCCAATAATAGTATATAAGTATTTGATGTTATCTTATTCATTGGTCTGATTGTTCTTGTACCAAGTGTTCCAAGTTAAACCATCTTCTTTTCGAACATATTTACTGAACTTGCCACCAAACTTGTCGTCAACGTCTTCACGCTCGTCGCACCAATCGTCGTAGTCAGTACCAACGGCAATCTTGCTAGCAGCCTTACCCTGATCTGCTGACAGAGTGATTGTCTCACCAGACTTCATCACACGGATATAGATGCTGTTAGCGATAGCTCCAATAGTAGTTCCTGACCACTCATTGGCATTTAATTCATATTCATATGGGTTATACTCATTATGCAGACCAGGTGCTGTGTTGATCATTGTCTTTTCTGTGATGTTTTTATCTTTATTAGCCAGAGCGAAGTATTCGTTAACAGATGGACGGTTGGCGCCATCTTTAGTACCACCAATCCACATTGAAAGCTCACCACCTGCAGCAAGTATCTTTATAGACACCTTATTCTGAGTCTTGTTCCAAATCACATCGAATACGACATCATTAAAGTCGAAGTCCTTACCAAAGTCACTTGTTGTCAAGTCCTCAGCAATCACGCGGATAGTCTCGATCTCATCGGCACCACCGCCGCCTTCGCCGCCTTCATCATCGTCATCGTCGTCACCACTAACGTTGAAGCCAGGATTACAAGGTGTCGTATTAATTGTAATATCGGGAGTTCCTGATTGGAAGCCTGGAGCGTAGATATTTGCTTCAGAGCAATCATCATAATAATGAATATAAGGATACTGACCGCTATAACCTTGAGCAAAGTGCTCCTCAGCTGATACATACAGCTTTCCACCATAAGCAACATTGCCCTCGCCTAAACCATCTCTAATGACCTTATTTGCCTGGAATACAGCATAATCTGATCCAACACCCTCAAAACCATAGTGTGCAGTAGCAATACCACTGGCGAGAGCATTTAAATGAGCCTCGTTCGTAACTTTAAATACTGATCTTGAACCCATTGTAATCTTGTAAGGGCCTCCATTGTAACTTCCGTAAACGCCACCGCCATAGAAATTCTTGGTCAACACACCACCACCTGCATCTATTTTAAAATCACCTGAGCCATCGGCGATATTCATAAAGAAATTCTCTGTTACTTCTAAGAAACAGTTGTTGATAACGCTGGCACTCGTAGCTGTATATTCAAAGTTCTTTGTCTTATAGTAACCATTATTTACCCAAACATTATAATTGCTATTAATAGTTGTGGTGTTACTGATGGTTAATTCCGCATTGTTCTCTACTCGACCACTACCTTTTGTTAACAGATTAGCAGCATTCAAAGTACCATCATTTACAATGGTAGAGCTAGAATTTTCTACAGAGATATCGTTTGTAATATTAGCGGTTCCCATGTTGTAGAAGATACCACTATTGTTTACTTCTAATTTAGATACTGTTGTTGTAGTGGATGCTCCCATATAAAAAACTGTACCATTCAGTTTCAATTCATTACAAATCAAATCCGAACCAGGAGCAAAATAATACTCAACGTTAGCCTGAAGATTTTGTCCGTCTTTTGCTGGGATTTTCAGAGTTACACCAGGACAAACGAACACTCTAATTTTTTTACCAGAACCATAAGGCACATTACCCACATACCATTGATCAGTGGATTCAATGGTAACATTTTCTTCGCCTGTACCAGTTTTTACAATATACATGTCACAATAACCTTGTACATTAACATTTTTACTGGTATTTTCATCCATCCAGATTGTTTCGCCATTAAAGACTTTATACCCACCAGCATAGTATTCTATGTTGTCAGTAGGCCTTGTTGTAGGGATTTCAGGAGCTGATGGGAATGTAACTGTCATTTGTTTCCATTGGTTATTATCATTAGGATCATTTCCCCATACAACAGGTTGTAATGAACCTTTATAATCATCATAGTCTCCCAAAGCACGAGTCATACCTCTTGTGCCAGCAACAGTTGAAGGACCGAAGCCCCAATCCTGAGTGGGAGCGGGCTCACCAAAGGTCTGAATGAAAGCACTTTCGTAATTATTCTGAATATTCTTAATCGTTCCGGCACTCCCTTCGTACACGTCGTTGGAACAGCTTGTAATCATGCCGCCAAAGGTTAATGCGACAATTCCTGTCATCAAATACTTATTCATAATTCTAATCTCCTTAATATATGATTGTTTTTATAAAATTCGCTTGCTTAACTCTTATATACTATTACGTAGTTTTTAAATACTGCTGCAAATGTACGCAAAAAAGTGATAGGATAATAGTTTGTTGGGTTAAAGAATATTAAAATGGCCGCAATCGTTTGCGAAAATCAACTACTTTTTGGTTAATTTCTGTATTTTTGCAACATCAAATAATATAAGTATATAAGTATGATGTATAATAAGTGGCATATATTAGTTTGTTTTTGTTGTGCGACATTAGTTAGTAGCTGTGTTCGTAATCAGTTTAATCTTGAACGATATGAAGATATTATTCAAGAGATGTCACCTGTAGATAATGTAGATGTGGACCACGATTGGCAGTTGATTACCACAAAGACGCTGATGGTGGACCTCTATGGCTTGGAGGATATTGAGCGGGTACAGATCCTGACAGACAATCCGGTAGTCAACGACCAGGCTACTATCCTGGGTGAGGCATACGTAGAGGATAAGACGAGCATATTTATGTCGGTTTCCTATCCTGACCTTCAGGAGACGTTTTATGCTGCCGCTATCGACAGCGAGGGCAGATATACCATCGTGAAGTTTGATTTAGATGATAGCAGCGTGGTCGATTTTGATAATCCCGTTGCAAGCAAAGCAAAGGTGGGGGGCTACTATCAGGTGCAGTCATTCTCTTATCTGTTTGAGGAAGAGTATCCTGAAGCTGGCGATTATGACTACAACGATGTGGTGGTGCATTTGTCGATGAGGCGTACGGCTCCCAGAGTAGTGCGTCTTAGCGTAAAACTGAATGCAGTAGGAGCTACCCAGCAGTTGGCTTTCGCTATCAATCTTTCTGGCTTTAAGGCGAGTGATATAGCGAAGGCAGAAGCCGAAGATGGGGCTTCATTTGACAACGTCTCTGGTGTGGATTTCCCTGATCAGATGAGGATTATCATGAAGCAAAAGGATCTTCTGCTGACTGGCTTGAGCCAGGAGGCTGTTCTCAATATCTTTGCTGATGCCCATTGGGCTACTGGCGATAAGCTGAGTACAGATTACGGTGTCATGACACGTAGTTTGTATAATGTGACCTATCAGAATGATGATACGCACAGAACCTTTATCCCTAGAGAGATCACCTATGTGCTGACTTTCAAGGATGGAGTTGATCTTAATATGCTGTCGCTTGGTAAGTTTGATCCTTTTATCATCAAGGGTTATAATAGTGCCAACTGGGAGGTACACACTTATGCCTACCATAATTCAAAGGTGCTGTTCGCTTATCCTGGTCAGAACATTGTCAGTCTGCCTTGGGCGCTGAGCGTTCCAACCAGCAACTTCCGTTGGCCGCTTCACGCTGTGAAGCTTGGCGGCAGAAAGGAGGGAGCTTCTTTTGGTGCTTATCACACCTTCGACCATTCCTTCGGAGAATGGGCGGAAGATAAGGATGATGCTACTGATTGGTATCTGTACCCGGATCAGAGCGAGGTTTACAATAAGTAGGGTTGTGTTCTTAGTAATTCGCATAGAAAAACGGCACTTACGATTATTTCGTGAGTGCCGTTTTTAGTGGACCAGCCTGGGCTTGAACCAGGGACCTCCAGATTATGAGTCTGTTGCTCTAACCAACTGAGCTACAAGTCCGGTGATCAAGAGCTGTTAGCTCTAATCGGCTGCAAAGGTACGCTTTTTCCATCAAAAATCCAAATCTTTTCCCAAAAAGATACAAAATAAGTGATTCTTCTTTGGCGGTAATAGCGATTTTGAGTACCTTTGCACCCATGAAAACGATTATTCTTTCTGAGGATTTTGTGTTGCAGGAACCATCGGTAGCCACAGTGGGTGTGTTCGATGGTGTGCATCGCGGCCACCAGTTTGTGATTGGGCGTGTGATCGACACAGCCCGTAAGGCAGGGATGGCTTCGGTGGTGGTGACCTTCGACCGATTGCCCCGTGAGGTGCTTGATCCTTCGTTTCAGCCTCAGATGCTGACCACGTTTGAGGAAAAAGAGGGTGAGATCGCTAAGTTGGGTGTAGATTATCTTGTGGTATTACCATTCACAAAGTCAATGGCAGCCTTATCGGCACAGGCGTTCATGCAGCAGGTACTGAAGAATCAGCTTGGTGTGAAAACACTCTTTACAGGCTATGATAATCGTTTTGGTCACAATCGTGAGGAAGGGTTTGATGACTATGTGCGCTATGGTCAGGAGTTGGGCATTGAGGTGCTGCGCGGCGATGCAGAGATGATGTCGGATGGCTCGAAAGCAATCAGCTCGTCTGAGATCCGCCAACTGTTGGGAGTAGAGGGTGAGTTTGAATTGGCAATTCGTTATCTGACGCGTCCTTATCAACTGCGTGGGCGTGTTGTGCAAGGAGAGCATATTGGTCGAGAGTTAGGTTATCCTACGGCAAACCTGGAGGTAGAAGATCCTCGTAAGATTATTCCAGCGCCAGGCGTATATGCCGTGCTGGTGCAGATGGAAAATGATATGAACTGTCGGGCTGGGATGATGAATATCGGCAACAGACCTACCTTTGGTGGTGATAAGCAGACGCTTGAGGTGAATATCTTTGATTTCAGTGATGATCTCTATGGGAAAACGCTGATTCTCTCGTTTGTGCATCGTATGCGCAACGAGCAGAAGTTTGATTCCTCTGATGATCTCGTGGTCCAGTTGGAGAAAGATAAGGAACAGGTAAAACAGCTTTTGAAATGAAGAATGCAATCATTTATACTGTGATATTTGCCGCCATTCAGGTGGTGGTGAGTTTTGGTGTGCAGGGAGCCTACATCTTGATATATGGGTCAGACGCGAGGATAGATGCTATGGGCATGATCATTACGATGGCACTATTTAGTGTGGCGGTGATGGCTCTCTTCCTGCTGACGAAATGGGCAGAGGTGTCACGCCACTGGGTGCGCACGCGCCCTTGGGCTGTACTCTTCTGGTGTGTGATAGCTGCTTTGGGTGTGATCATCCCTTCTACTTGGTTGCAGGAGCAGATGCCTGAGTTGCCGAATATGATGGAAGATGAGTTTGGCATGATAATGAAGGAACGTCTGGGCTACCTGGTGGTAGGACTTCTGGCACCGCTGGCAGAAGAACTGGTGTTCCGAGGGGCTATCCTGCGCGCCTTGCTCCGTTGGCACAAGAATGCCTGGGTAGGTATCGCCATCTCTGCAGCACTGTTTGCAATGATTCACATGAATCCTGCCCAGATGCCTCATGCTTTCCTGGCAGGGCTGTTGCTGGGATGGATGTACTATCGTACGGACAGTATCGTGCCAGGTGTGGTGTTCCACTGGGTGAACAATTCTGTGGCGTATGTGCTGTATAATCTCTATCCTGATCCCTCGCTGAAACTGGTGGATATTCTTGGCGGTCAGCAGCAGTCGGTGTGGCTGGCATTGGCTTTCTCGTTGCTGATCTTCCTGCCTGCACTCTTCCAGATGAACCTCCGTTTTAGAAAATGATCCTTTAAGGTATAAAAATGAAGTGGGCTGCCAGAAATCTCTGTGCAGCCCTTGTCTTCCGTGTTAGCATTTTTTGAAATTTGAGAGAATGAGAAACTTCACAGTTTCTACTACGTGAAAATTTTAGTTATTATTAAAAGAAAGCATAGAAAAAATAATCTTATTCAACTAAGGTGGGTGTATCAGTACTGGTCTCTTTGAGACTGTCTGTCACCTCTGCCTGAATGGTGTTCAGCACATTCACAGAGTCCACCTTCTCTTTATGGTATTTGGCATAAGCATCCTTCGGATCATCCCATCCCCACTCCCATGGTGCCTGAGCGGCATTACCCAGTGTGAGCACGATGGCAACGATGGCTGCTGCCCTGAACAGGGGAACCAGACGGCTTCTGAATGAAACGGTCTTTGCCGTAGGCACTTCACCGATCTGCTGAAGGATACGTGCATCAAAGTCTTCGCCTAAAGGCTCATCCTTTTGCTGCTCGTACGTGAACAGAGCCTGATACTTCCTGAGTCCTTCAGGAATATCTTCTTGGCTGAAGAAAGCGCGAAGGATAGCTTCCTCCTGGAGTGTGGTCTCACACGCCCAGTAGCGCTCCAATAGTTGTTCAATGTACTTATAATCCATATTTCTCTGCTTCAATAAATTTCTGTTTTATAGCCTGGCGTGCTCGGAAAATGTTAATCTTTACCTGTTCCTCACTAATCGCCATAATGGCTGCTATCTCTTTGTAACTCTTACCTTCAAAGTCGCGTAGCTGCATCACTGAGCGTTGCTTCTCCGGCAGATCATTAATAAGGCGGCGTACCAGTCGGATCCGATCCTGCTGCATAGCCTGTTCTTCTGGATTGGATGAGTAGCTTCTGTCGGGGGCATCATGCTGTGCCTCGTCGAGACTGGGATTCTGGTTTTCCATCTTTCGCATCTTGTCGAGCGACAGATTGCGACAGATTGTCAGGCAGAAGGCTTCTATAGAGTCTAAATGATCCCATTGCTCTCGCCTGTTCCAGACTTTGATCAGTGTTTCCTGCACCACATCTTCCGCTTCCGCGGGGTTGAGAGTGATGCGGAGGGCAAGCCGGTAGAGCTCGTTCTTCAACGGCAGAATGTCATTCCGGAAACTGATCTTTTTCATCCTCTCTAATAACAATGACGATTGAAATGGGAAAAAGTTACAATATAATACTAAAAATTTAAATTGTTATAATTGTACCAGATTGTCCGTCGATGGCCGTTGCGAGGGTGATAATCACCTTCTTCACGCCAGCGTCGATGGCGGCAAGGGCATTCTCAATCTTGGGAAGCATACCGCCACTGATGGTGCCGTCTTCCTTATATTTAATAAAGTCCGCCCGTGTGATAGAAGGGATAACACTATCGTCATCATCAGGGTTGCGCAGTACGCCCTTCTTCTCAAAGCTGAAGATCAGTGTCACATCGTAGTAAGGAGCCAGAGCCTTGGCAGTTTCAGAAGCAATCGTATCGGCATTGGTGTTCAAGATATGCCCTTGGCCGTCATGAGTCAGAGGAGCCATCACAGGCACAACACCCTCCTCAATGAGTTTACTGAGCATCTCGCCGTTGGCCTTGTCAACATCACCGACAAAGCCGAAGTCAATACCATCCTTCAAAGGACGTTTATGACTACGGATCACGTCCATATCAGCACCTGTCAGTCCAAGGGCATTCACGCCATTCGCCTGAAGTTGGGCTACGAGGTTCTTGTTGACCAGTCCACCATACACCATCGTCACCACACTGAGCATCTCGGCATCAGTGATCCTGCGACCGTTTACCATCTTCGACTCGATGCCAAGCTGAGAGGCTACCTGCGTAGCCCTGCGGCCTCCACCATGCACAAGCACCTTCTGTCCCTCAATGGCACTGAAATCCTTCAGCAGCTGTGCAAGCTGTGTCTCGTCTTCAACCACAGCCCCACCAACCTTTACTATCGTTAATTTCTCTTTCACCTTTTTACTTTTATACTTTTACTCCAGGTAGGTATAACCATAGAGGCCACTGCGATAGTTGCTAAGGAACTCCTTGCCTTCTTCGAGAGAGATCTTGCCCTGCTTCACACTCTTGGCTACCCACACCTCTAACTGGCGAACCAGTTTCTTGGGATCATATTGTACGTAGTCGAGCACCTCTGCTACGGTCTCACCGTCA
>JAEEGH010020167.1_pt1 | contig 13899 bp, 8 predicted proteins | sample 9134181 | NCBI WGS metagenome assembly JAEEGH01 (sample SAMN16246544, study PRJNA631951) | gut metagenome | biome: gut microbiome; feature: rumen; material: DP-attached | host: Bos | place: Iran: Karaj | collected 2018-10
CAGGGCGTGATAGATGTGCACAGTCACATCATCACCCCTGAGTTTGTGTCGGCTCTTGAGACAGAGGGACGACTGATGGACGAGGGCTTTCCCCTGCCGAAATACAATGTGGAGAATCATCTCAGATGGATGGACGAGGCTGGTGTGGAGACATCGGTGTTGACATTGGCAGCTCCACAATCATCGTCAGCGGAAGTGGTGAGAAAAACCAATGAGGCTGCCGCTCGCATCAAGAAGGAGCACCCAGGCAGATTCCTGTTCTGCGCTGCCCTTCCCCTACCCGATGTCTCGAAAGCCATTGAAGAGGCGAAGTACGCACTCGACGTACTGAAGGCTGATGGCATCAAATTGGCAACAAATGTTGACGGACAATATCTGGGTACACCCGAACTCGACACGCTTTTCTCTGTGTTGAATGATCGCAAGGCAGTGGTGATTCTGCATCCCCATCGCCCAGAACCGGTGAATAAGCAGGTGATGCAACAGACACCGCTCGCCATGCAGGAATATCTCTCGGAAACCACTCGTGCCGTGTCGAACATGATTTCACGCAATGTACTGGCTCGCTATCCGAATGTAAAGGTTATCGTTCCCCATTGCGGTGCCTATCTGCCTCTGTCAATACCACGTATGAAGTCGCTGACTCCCGTAATGCAAGCCAACAAGATGGTGGGCGATATTGACTGGGAGGCCAACCTCCGCACCCTCTATTATGATTTGGCGGGAGCTCACTCGCCGGAAGTCATACGCACACTACTCACCGTCACCACACCAGACCGTCTGCTCTACGGCTCCGACTTTCCCTACGCAGCCCCGCAGGTGCTCACGCAAAGCCTGGCTAGGATGAAGCAGTACTTGACAACAGAGCCCGACCTTGCGCCGTTCCGAGAGATGATTCTATGGAAGAATGCAAAAGGCCTTTTCCAATCACTATCTACTCCCCTCCATCACAGGGAGGGGCAAGGAGGAGGGTCTCTTATAGTCCGCATTGCCGAGATTGAGGTCTATCCACAGTATCTGGAGGAATACTTGACCTTTGCCAACGAGGTGGATCGCCTCAGTATTGAACGCGAGCCTGGCGTCATCTGCCTCTACCCGATGCAGAGCGCGGAGGACTCCACAAAGATTCGCATCCTCGAAATCTATGCCTCCGAGGAAGCCTATCAGCAGCACCTGAAGACCGACCACTTCCAGAAGTACAAGCAAGGCACGCTCCACATGGTAAAGGACCTGAAACTGCCCACCATGAAACCTCTCGACCCGGAGACGATGAAACTGATATTCAAAAAACAACGATAGCGATGAAAAAGATTGTTTCATTTTTTGCAGCAATATTGTTCTGCTGCTGTTCTTCAGATAACGAAGTGAAGGCTGAGGAGTCCACAAATACAGGCAAGACGCTGGTGGTATATTACAGCTACACAGGCAACTGCCGCCAGATAGTAAACACGCTGACCAGTCAGATTAAGGCCGACGTGTTAGAAATCCAGCCTGCTGAAAAGGGACTGAAGTACGAGGCCAACGGCTATGCCCTGGGCACTCAGTTGCTGAATGCCATCAAGGCGAATCCCAATGATATCAGCAGCTATCCCGCTATCGACCCTGTAACGACATCGCTCAATGACTACCGAAACATCATCATTGTCACACCACTGTGGTGGAGCCAGATGGCAGCCATCATGCAGACATACCTGTTTCAGAGTGCTTCACAGATGGCAGGAAAGCACGTGGGACTGATTGTTTCGAGCCATTCAAGCAGTATTAGCGGTGTGGTAAGTGATGCCAAGAGATTATTGCCTGATGTCACATGGATGGGCGATGCGTTGTGGATTAAAGCCAGTAACCACGCCAATCGTGCCTCGCTGATTGAAAACTGGATCAAGACACAGAATTTTGAAAAAATCAATGCTGTGAATAAGCTGTATGTTACCATCGACGGTCAAACTCAAAGTGCAACCCTCGCCGACAATGCCGCCGCGCAAGAACTGGTTGCAGCACTGCAAAATGCCCCAATCGCCGTGACTCTTAACGACAACAATTTCGAGATATGGGGGCCATTGGGCAGATCGCTGACAACAAAAAACGAACAGATGAACACCGCAGCGGGAGACATAGTCCTCTACAATGGCAGCAACATCTGTTTTTTCTATGCCGGCAATTCATGGAGCTATACCCGCTTGGGAAAGATTGACGGTCTGTCGGAAAACGAGCTGCGAACATTTTTGAAGGCAGGTCAAAACGATATCCTAGTGACCTTGTCGCTGAGCAAGCCCACAGGCATCAATACAGTTAAGAGTGAAAAATTAAAAGATAAAAGTTGCTATACCTTGCAAGGTACATTAGCTCAGGCCGGACATAAAGGGATCATAATTCAAAACGGTAAAAAGATAATTAGAAAACAATGAAGAAAGTAATCGTCATTTCCACGAGTCTGCGTCGAGGCTCCAACAGCGACATGCTCGCCGACAAGTTCGCCGAAGGCGCCAAAGCCGCCGGCAACGAGGTAGAGAAAATTTCTCTTGTCGGTAAAAACATCCAGTTCTGCAAAGGTTGCTTCGGCTGCCAGAAGCTGGGCCGTTGCGTCATCGACGACGATGTGAACGACATTATGGCCAAAGTCATGCAGGCCGACGTCATCTGCTGGGCCACTCCCATCTACTACTACGAGATGAGCGGACAGATGAAGACGCTCATCGACCGAATGAACGCCATGTATCCGTTGGACTACAAGTTCCGCGACGTCTATCTGCTGACGACGGCTGCCGAGGACGAGACCGAGACTCCGAAGCGTGCTGAGATCGGTCTGACGGGTTGGATAGACTGCTATCCTAAGTCTCACCTCGCTGCCCACCTCTTCTGTGGAGGCGTGAACGATGCCCGCGAGATAGAAGGCAATGCCAAGCTGCAGGAGGCATTTGAGTTAGGAGAAAAAATATAGGCGGGTTCACAGGGACACTGTACTTTATGGATGTAGAGGATATTATCTTATGAATCAACTATATCGCATGAAAATGACATCACTTATCGTACTGACTGCCATCAGCCTTATGGCCTCTGCGCAGTCCCAGTTCACACAGCCTACCCGCACTTACCTCATGCACAGCAGCGGCCTCCACCTAAAGCGAGGCTCAGACGGCATTGCCAAGTTGGAAGACGCATCGGCAACGAAGCCCCAGCAGGTGACATTCGTGCCCGTTGGCGGTGGCTACTATGTGGTTCGTGCCGACGCAAGCCGGTCGTACATGGCCTTGTCCGGAGAGTGGGAAACGCATTTCGTGACCGATTCCACAAGCGACAATGCCAAGTGGAAGATAGAACGCCAGAACGACTTCTTCGTGAAACTGCGCTGCAAGGCAAACAACAAGTATCTGGGCACAGATGCCAACACCGCCGAAGCATGGGTATTTGCCAATAAGGACGGGGCATCGCCCCTGCACTACTGGTTCTTCAGCGACAATGCCAAGCAGTCCATACCTGTTGACACACTGTCATATACGGTACGTCCCGACGACGTGCGGCAGCACTTTGAGGGCTGGGGCGTATCGCTTTGCTGGTGGGCAAATATGTGCGGCCAGTGGGATGAAGCCAAGATTAACACGCTGGTAAACTGGTTGGTCAGTCCCTCGGGCCTGAACTACTCGCTCTTTCGCTACAACATCGGCGGAGGCGACGACCCTGAATGGAGGCATTGTGAGGAGCACCACATGGCCCGGGGCATGGGGCTGCGTGCCGAGATGCCAGGCTTCAAGGACTTTACAGGTGACGAATACCACTGGGACCGCGACGAGGCACAACGCCGCATCATGCTGAAGATTCGCGAGAAACGTCCCGATGCGGTGTTCGAGGCATTCAGCAATTCGGCTCCTTATTATATGACCTACAGTGGCTGCGTCTCGGGCAACACCGACCCTGCCAAAGACAACCTGCGTCCTGAGTACTACGAGGAGTTTGCCCACTATCTTGTTGACGTATGTAAGCACTACAAGGACGAGTACGGTATCGAGTTTCGTACGCTGGAACCCTTCAATGAAGCCATGACCGACTTCTGGCGATGCAGCGGTACGCAGGAGGGTTGCCACTTCGATGTTCAGTCGCAAATCAACTTCCTTCGCGTCCTAGCACCCATCCTGCAGGCTTCGGGGCTCAGCACCGTGATTTCAGCCAGCGACGAGACCAAGGTGGCGCAGTCTGTTGCCGACTTCAATGCCTACAAGTCGGCGGGCGTGCTCCCACTCGTCAGCCAGTGGAACACGCACACCTACTCCGTGACCAACGCCGACCGGAAACGGCTGGCACAACTTGCACAAAAGGCCGGAATACCTCTTTGGATGAGCGAGGTGGGAGCTGGCGGCAGCGGGCTGGGCGGCAACTTAGCACTGGCTCAGAAGCTCTTCGATGACATGCGCTACCTCCAGCCCGTGGCATGGATTGACTGGCAAGTGATGGAGGAGTGGAACGACCAATGGTGTACCGTCACGGGCAGCTTTGCCGATCAGACTTTCAGCCGCAACAAGAACTACTACGTACGCCAGCAGTGCTCGCGCTTCATCCCCAGCGGCTACGACATCATCGCCAGCGACTGCGACCAGTCCCTGGCTGCTATCAATGCCGCCCAAGATACCCTTGTGCTCGTCGTGCTCAACGAAGGGACGAAGGCCATCCATCGCATAGATTTGTCTCATTTCGCCGAAGTGCCTGCAAAAGCCAAGGTCAAGGCCTACCGCACCTCAGCCTCTGAAGACTTGAAGCGCATCTATGACTTCACCGTCAGCGACAAAATGATGACCATCACCCTGCCCACGCAGAGTATCACCACGCTATTGTTGCCCGTCGGTAGTAAGGAAACAGAAATCCGTTCAATGCTCGGAGAAACGGAACAGAGCGCTAAGAACACACCGAAGACCATATACAGCATCAATGGCTGTCGCATAGGCAACAGCACCAAGGGTCTTCCACCTGGCCTCTATATTGTCAGGCAAGGAAACACAAGCCGTAAAATAATCATCAAAAACTAATGCAATATGAAGCGTATTGCCTTTCTTCTATTCACTTTCTTCACTTTACTTCCATCGTCTGCCCAGGAGCTGCGCAGCGACATCGGCCTGAGCGACCCATTCATCATGGCTGACGCAACGTCACAGCAGTACTACATGACGGGTACAGGCGGCGGGCTGTGGAAGAGCGGCGACCTGGAAGTGTGGACCTATCTGGGCTTCCCCTTGCAGTTCAACGAGGCGGCATGGATGGGTGCCAGCCCGCAGGTGTGGGCTTCGGAGATTCATGCCATTGACGGAAAGTACTACAATTTCTCGACCCTGACCAACGGCAACATCACCATCGACAGCGACGGACACCCACGACGCGCCGTACACATCATGAGCAGCACCCTGCCCCAAGGCAAGTACTCGCTCATTAGCGGGGGCGACGCCACCTACGTGCCGGCTGAGAAGACGACGCTCGATGCCTCTTATTTCGAGGACACCGACGGCAAGCGCTATCTCATCTATTGCCACGAATGGATTCAGAACGGCAACGGCACCATCGAGTACATCGAACTGAAGCCGGACATGAAGGGTGCCGTAGGCGAAGGCGTGGTGATGACGCGGGCACACGATGCGACATGGAACACCAGTCCCGTGACCGACGGCCCTTACCTGTTCCGCACACAGACAGGACGCTTGGGAATGATATGGACCAGCTGGCACGGCGAGCGCTATGTGCAAGGCGTGGCTTACTCATCAACGGGTAAACTGAACGGACCCTGGAAGCACGAACCGCTGCCCATCACGCCCGACAACTACGGCCACGGCATGCTCTTCCGCACCTTCGAGGGCCAGCTGCTCATGTCCATCCACAGCCACCGCAACATCAATCTCGATGCTCAGCACTTTGAGCGTCACCCTGTGCTTTTCGTTATGGATGACAGCGGTGACCGTCTGCGTACCGTCATGGAATACAAGGTAAATATCGGAGCAGCCAATCCGGCACGCGTCATGGTCGATAACCCCGAGTTTGAGTACGGCAAGCAGGGCTGGACCTGTACGACAGGCGCACAAAACCAACTCATCGCCACCAATCAGTCAGGAGCCATCACGGGGAACTTCTTCGAGAGTTGGGATGCCAATTCCTTCACAGGCGAGATCTATCAGGAAAAGGCGGTCCCCAACGGCACCTATCAGCTGACGGCAGCAGCCTTCCGCAGCCAGCTCATCAGCGGCGGCAAGCAGGATGCAGAGGCGGTATATCTGTTTGCCAACAATGAGCGGGTATTGGTTGACAATACTACTCCACAGAACTATACTGTGACGATTCACGTTACCGATGGTCATCTGCGTTTCGGTATCGCATCCGTGAAGAAAAATTTCCGCTGGATGGGCATCGACAATGTTTTCATCAACTACTACGGCGAAACCGAACTGACTGCCGAAGAAATAGAAGATGCACAGCGCACAGCCAACATATTTCTGCGCAACCGACGAGATGGTAAGTTCCTCAATGCCGGGCAGTCGTGGGGCACGCAGGCCATTCTCTCCAACCTGCCCCTCGATCTGCGCCTTATAGCGCTGTCAGATGGCAAATATGCCATTGACACCCGCATCAGCAACGGCTCTCTCAATCACTATGCCGGCAACAATGGATATCTCGACAGTGGCCTCACACCATTCACCATCAGCCACGTGGACGAGCACGCCGTTACTCTCACCACCGACGACACCCACTACTGGGGTAGCACGGGCGGCACTATCGTCAGCACATCCATGACTAATGCCTCGGCAAGGGGAGCGCAGTGGGAGGTGCTGACGCGCGATGACCTCCTTGATGAACTTTCTGAAGCCACGCCTGACGCACCGGCCGACGCCAGCTTCCTCATCCAGTGCCCCGGCTTTGGGCGCAACGATACTCGCGTCTCGGCTTGGAACATCAGCGGCGACTGCACCAACAGCACCCTCTCCGGCGGCAACAATACCAACAACTGTGCCGAGTCATTCCACTCGCCCTTCACCATCAGCCAAGCCCTTCAAGATGCTCCCGCTGGTACTTATGCCCTCACGGCACAGGGCTTCTATCGTCAGGACGAGGGCAGGACCGAGCAGCCGCCTGTGTTCTTCATCGGCGACAACACCGTACCACTCACCAGCAATTCGCACGGCGAAAATTCCATGGAAGATGCCTCCGCATCGTTCACCGCCAAACGATACACCATCGCACCCCTCCTGTTCTACTATGACGGCCAACGTCCCCTCACCTTGGGCATCCGTGGCACAGCCACAGCCCAATGGGTCGTTTGGGACAATTTCCAGCTGAAGTACTTGGGAAGTGATAATTCAACAGGAATCCAAGAGGCTGTAACCAGCCAAAAGGAACAAGATGACACCGTCTATGACCTCAGCGGCCGTAGAGTTATGAAGCCATCGAGAGGCATCTATATCAAGAACGGAAAGAAGATAATAAAATAGGTATGAAAAACGTCATATTAACAGCACTGCTACTGGGCGGAATGCTGGCAGGATGCAACAACAGACAAACAACAGACGACGACATGACACAGGAACTGACATTGACGCAGGAGTGGGACAAGGTGTTCTCTCTGAGCGAAAAGGTGAGCCACAAGAAGGTGACATTTGAAACACAGTATGGACTGACGCTGGCTGCTGATCTATATACGCCAAAAGATGCCAAAGGTAAGTTGGCTGCTATCGCCGTGAGCGGTCCTTTCGGAGCAGTGAAGGAGCAGTGCAGCGGACTCTATGCCATGCGGATGGCAGAGCGCGGTTTCGTAGCTCTGGCTTTCGACCCTTCCTACACAGGTGAGAGCAGCGGTGAACCCCGTCGCACGGCTTCCCCCGACATCAACACCGAGGACTTCATGGCTGCAGTCGATTTCCTGTCAAAACAGGACAATGTGGATGCCGGGCGTATCGGCATCATCGGCATCTGCGGCTGGGGAGGCATCGCTCTGAATGCTGCCGCTGCGGATACTCGCATCAAGGCTACCGTAGCTTCTACGATGTATGATATGACGCGCGTCAGCGGCAACGACTACAATGATGCCTTCGATGATGAGCAGTGGCGCCACAGAAACCGCGAGAACGTCTCGAAGCAGCGTCTGACAGACCCGATGGCGATGGCTGGCGGTGTGCTGGATACCGTCCCTCCACAGGCTCCCAACTTCGTGCACGACTACTACGACTACTACAAGACCTCGCGAGGCTACCACAAGCGCTCGGGCAACTCCAACGACGGTTGGCGCATCATCGGAACTCAGGCATACGCCAACAGCCGCTTCCTCTACTACATCAATGAAATCCGCTCTGCCGTTCTCGTGATGCACGGAGCCGATGCCCACTCTCGCTACTTTGGCGAGGCAGCCTATCATTATATGGTAGATGGCAAAGCTGAGGGATACAAGTTTGTTGGCGAACCAAACCCCAACCCGGAGAACAAACAGTTGCTAATCATCCCTGATGCCACCCATTGCGACCTCTACGACGGCGGTTACGAGGAAAAAGCAGGCAAAGGGCAGCCCAAGAACATGATTCCCTGGGACAAACTGGAGGATTTTTTCAAGACAAATCTCAAATAACACCGCAGAAAAGGAGAACGTTAAATCACCATAAAGCATACCCTTTCTTCTGTTTTTTATTGATATTTCACTAAAAAACATAAAAAACGGGCTCCTTATAGCTATTTTTTCTGCATTACGGGTCTTTATTTCAATAGAATTTGTAATTTTGTATCGTTGAAACCAAGGCAAAGCATAAGTACGTTCTGTCCCTGCCACAACAAAGGAAGAACTCCAATCCACCGGGTAAAGAACTCCAACATAACAAGTAAACAACCCTAATGAAACAAGCATGCAACAAGCAAGCAGCCCCTATTGATGTCCGGTACATGTCCGGTATATGTCCGGTATATGTTCGGTGTAAGAGCGGACAAGTAGCGGGCAAACAGCGAACCCCTACAGGACATCAATTGGGGCATCATTGGGACATCATCGAAGCAACACTATGGCTACAGTATGGATAGATAGGAGATAAACATGAGATAGACATGAGATAGACATAAGGCAGAGTGCAGACAGACACAAGGCAGATATAAGGCAGAGTGCAGGCAGATATAAGAAAACTATAGACTAAAGACAGGAGAAAAGAGCTATGAAGAAGAAAGGTAATGCAGGATTAGGGCTGACGATACCCAGAAGGGTACGCGTTGCAGGAATGACTTTTTACCTTCGTAAAGGACAGGTTATAGGGCGGGAGTCTTCCACGCATGAGAAGCGCAGCAACACCCTCCCCCAGTTCGTGCAGCGACAGAAAATGCGACACACCACGATGCTGTGGAAGATGCTGCGGTTTTGCAACCCGATATTCACGGAGCGGAGGACGGCCTATCAGAATTTCGCATCGCTGGCAAATCAGTTGCCTGCGATATATGTGCCTGACAACGGAATCCTGAACCAGTCGACGTTTCTGATGCCCGGCATTCCTATGAGCGACGGAATACTGGCTACGGTGAAGCAGGAACTGGGCGAGGTGGACGGCAAGCCTGCACTGATAACCGACCTCAAACCTGCTGACAGGGGGCACCGTGACAAACTGCGGCTCTATACCGCCGTGCAAAACATAGAAGGGCATGAGCTGCCGCGTGTGCGATTCAGCATGCGCGAAGTGTCGTGGTGGGATCTGACCGTAACAGACGACCGCCTGGCACTCGTGGGCGAAGAGTTTGCCGACGACATGAAGGGATGGGCACTGGTCAGAGTGAGAGACAATGCATGTTCACCGCAGACCATCGTCACCCGCTGCACATATTATCAGCAATACACCACCAAAGAAGCCCTGAAGGCCGCTGCAGACAGTTATGGCGGACTGACTGGATATCAATATATACAAATACATACATAGTATGGACAGAAGTCAGGAAATCATCCGAACCAGTTGGATAGGCATAGCAGCCAACGTTCTTTTAGCAGGATTCAAGGCCACTGTGGGTGTTCTGTCCGGCAGCGTAGCTATTGTGATGGATGCCGTCAACAACCTGAGCGATGCGCTGTCGAGCGTCATCACCATCGTTGGCACCAAACTCTCCCAGCGACCGGCCGACAGGAAACATCCGTTCGGTTTTGGACGTATAGAGTATTTCAGCGCCATCATCATCGCCGTCATCGTATTGTCGGCAGGTATCACTTCGCTCATCGAGTCAGTTAAGAAAATATTCGACCCCACCGAACCGGAATACACGCTGACGACACTCATCGTCATCGCGGTAGCCGTCGCGGTGAAGATTGTCCTCGGCCAGTACGTCAGGCACAAGGGCGAGCAACTGAAAAGCGATGCGCTGACAGCATCCGGCTCGGATGCCCTGTTCGATGCCGTCATCACTCTGGCAACTCTCGTCTCGGCGGGTGTCATGCTGCTGTGGGGGGTGTCTCTCGACGGCATTCTGGGTACCCTCATCTCTGTGGTTATCATCAAAGCTGGCATTGAGATGCTCGCCTCGCCCATCAACGAACTTCTGGGCACCGGTATTCCGGCAGAACTCAGCAAGCAAATCATAAAAGAGGTGTCGGGCTTCGAGGGCGTGCACGGCGTGTACGACCTGATACTTCACAACTATGGTCCTGACGTAAAAATCGGTTCGCTGCACATCAACGTTTACGACACGATGTCGGCTCATGACATTCACGGTCTTACGCGTAAGATTACCATGCATATGATAGAACATCACGATATCATCATGACCGTGGGAGTGTATGCCATTGCTACCGGCAAGAACCGCCATGCAGAACTGCAGACGAAGGTGGCACAGATACTGAATGCCCACAAAGACATCGTTCAGGTGCACGGCTTCTACTATTCAGAGAGGGAACAGCTGCTCTCCGTTGATGTTGTGCCCGATATATCCGTCGACGACGAACAGGCTCTTGTCAACAAGCTTACTGATGAGATTCAGCCTCTTGTGCCCGACATGCAGGTGGTCATCGTCGTGGACCATAATTACAGCGAATGAACAGGATTAGAGACGGATACCGGATTCTGGGATTTTAAATAAATACGCACCATGAAACTGAAGAAACGGAAAATCAGATATGCAGCCATCTTCTTCATCTGCTGGTTTGCACTCTTAGTCTTCCTCGTGGATGGTGTCCTGAAATTCCGGACACTGGTGGATTACGCAGGGTCATACACTGTGGTGGAGGTGGCGTTGTTGCTATTGGTCATCCTTCCTACTACGTAAACATAATTATTAACAACTAAAAAAGTACATGACGAAATGAAAATTATTGATTGTGAATTTCATTATTATTTACCTGAGTTGATGGACTATCTCGCTACGAGAGATAAGGCCATGAGGTATTATCCGGAAACAAAAGTTCTGGAAGTGAGGGATAAGATCTATGCCCATTTCGACGGTGTGACGAACACCTATCCTGTCATTGACGAACTGATGAATTTCGGCGCGGAGCGCGTGGCGGAAATGGACCGTAACGGCGTTGACGTCGCTGTGATGTCTTCTTCGCCTGCACTGGAGGAACTGCCCGAAAAGGAGTGCGTGTATTTCGCCAAGAAATCCAACGACGCCGTGGCAGAACTCATCAAGAAATTCCCCGGTCGTTTCTTTGGTGCTGCCGTTTTGCCGACACCATACGTTGATGAGGCCATCAAAGAGCTGGAGCGTTGTGTCAAAGAGCTGGGATTCAAATACTGGCACACACATTCCAATTATATGCACGAGCACCTGTATGAAGAGAAATACCTGCCGCTGCTGGCAAAGGCTGAAGAGTTGGGCTGTGCCGTCTATGTTCATCCGCAGGCTTCCGACGACAAGGATATGAAGGATATGGGCTATGTGTATTCTTCGCCAGGTCTCGGCTTCGGACTGGATGCCATGAAGACGTCGCTGCGACTGATTCTGAACGGCACCTTCGACAAGTTCCCCAAGCTGAGAATGATTCTCGGCCATTGTGGCGAATACTTCCCATTCATCATCGACAGGGTTGACAACCGCTTCGCATGGATTAAGGACGATGAGGTGAAGATGAAGCACACGGTAGCCTACTACTTCCAGAACAAGAACGTAGTGATGACAACCAGCGGTATCATGTCTAAAATCACCTTTGAGTGTACCAAGCAGGCCTTCGGCATCGACAGCATCATCTTCGCCTCAGACTACCCCTACGAGTGTCTGGCAAACATGATGAAGTTCGTGAAAACGCTGGATCTGACGGAAGAGGAAAAAGAAAAACTCTTCCACTTGAATGCCGAGAAGTACATTTTGAGTTAGTCAGATGATGGTGTGATTGATTAGAGGTCTACCCGTAGCCTTTACTTTCTATAGATTCGTTCTCGTTGTCGCCTTGTTTCGCTTCCAGAAGGTACTGTTAAGGAAAACAATTGCTACTATTAATACGCGCAATTTCTAGATTTAAATCTCGCAATTTTTACCCTTAAGGACCGCCTGTCCGCTATTTCAATTTGACATTGCAAAGGTAAGAACCTTTCATTGCGGTTCACGAATATTTCACAAGAAATTTTTCACTTTGCTCTCGCTGTTGCAGTTGTTGACTTCATCGACAACTGCAACACAGAGGAGAATGTATGTAGTTTCTAAACAACTTTTTTTTAAAAAAGTGTTGGTTGTGCGCAACATTTTTATTATCTTTGCACCCAGAAACAGTTTAAACCATATTGTTATGGAAGCATTATTCAGAAAGAGTGACCGACTATTGGCCAACACCAGTACGGAGATTGTTCGCGAAAAGATGAACGAAATCCATTGGAACGCCCAGCTTATCAGCATTATGGGTGCCAAGGGTGTGGGCAAATCCACACTCATCCGCCAGTATTTGAAACAGAACTACCAGCCTCTTGACCGTCGTATGTTGTATTGCTCAGCCGATACGGTGGATTTCTCTACGCGTACGTTGGTGGAGCTGGCCGAGGAATTCTCGATTCGTGGTGGTGAACTGCTGGTAATCGACGAGATTCATAAATACAAATCGGGCACCTCTGACTGGAGTCGTGAGGTGAAGGAGATCTACGAGCTGTTCCCCGACTTAAAGCTGATAGTGAGCGGTTCGTCCCTGCTTCAACTGCGCGGGGGTGATGCCGACCTCTCTCGCCGCGCTGTGAAATACACGATGTCGGGCCTTTCCTTCCGTGAAGCATTGCGTTTCTATCATGGTCTAGAGTTCGAAAAGTGGTCATTAGAGGACATCTTGTCTCATCCCTACGATTTGTGGCAGACAGTCACCTCGAAGTGTAAACCCGTGGCCCTGTTCAAGGAATATCTGGAGAAGGGCTACTATCCTTTCCTGCTTGAAGGTGAAGGTGAGTATTTCACGAAGATAGAGCAGGTGGTCAATTACATCATTGAGACCGAACTGCCCCGTATTTGCAAAGTCGATGTGGCCAACGTTAGGAAGCTGCAGGCACTCATTGCACTGATATGCAGCGAGGTACCTTTCGAACCGAACGCCAATAAGATTGCTGCCGCATTGGAGATAGGCCGCGACACGGTGGTGGAATACCTGAAATATCTGGGTGATGCAAAGGTGCTGAACCTGCTCTATTCCGACAAGAAAAAGATTGGTAAGTTGTCGAAGCCCGACAAGGTATATTTGGAGAATCCCAACATCCTCTATGCGCTGGCACCTACGAAGACCGACATAGGCACTCTGCGCGAGACCTTTGCCATTGGCAGCCTGTCCGAGTCGCACAATGTGGAATACGGTAAGGCCCAGGGCGACTTCAAGGTTGATGGCAAATACACCTTCGAAATTGGCGGTCGCAGCAAGGACTTTTCGCAAATTGCAGGTGTGAAGGATTCTTACGTCTTTGCCGATGACTGGGACATGCCCGACGGCGCCAAGCTCCCCCTCTGGATGCTGGGGTTCCT
>JAEEGH010020171.1_pt1 | contig 13898 bp, 13 predicted proteins | sample 9134181 | NCBI WGS metagenome assembly JAEEGH01 (sample SAMN16246544, study PRJNA631951) | gut metagenome | biome: gut microbiome; feature: rumen; material: DP-attached | host: Bos | place: Iran: Karaj | collected 2018-10
TGTGTCGTTTCCACCAGCTTTGGCACCGTCACCAGCGAGGCCGCCACGCTGACCGTCCCCTCCGCTTCCGTCTAACCCAAGATCACGACCCAGCCCGAGAGCGTCACCGTTTCTGCCGGCACCAGCGTCACCTTCTTTGTCGCGGCCTCCGGCGGGGATCTGCACTACCAGTGGTACATGCGCGAGGCCGGCGGAACGCTCAAGGCCCTCTCCGCCGTCAGCGCGAAGAAGGACACCCTGAAGGTCGTCACCAAGCTCGAGCACGACGGACGCCAGTACTGCTGCAAGGTCTGGAACTCCGCCGGCAGCACCTACACCAAGACCGTCACGCTGAGCGTCTCGTGAACCGACACGAAGCTCCCGCAAACCGTCTCAGACCGGAAGAGCGCCGGGAGGGAAAGAGTGTAGATGTCGGTGGTAGCCGTATCAGTCAAAAATTTTGAAGACAACTTGGACAATTGGGAACAACTTTTTCAAGGTGCCGGGCGGACAACCCCGCCCGGCGCAAAAAGAACAAAAGGGGCTGCTGGGGAGCGAGAGGATGGTCAACATTGAAAACCATGAAAACCGCTTCGCGGACATGGAAAGGCGGGAGGAAAGCGGATGTGCAGTCGGGGTACGGGCGCCCCGCCCGCGGAGCGTCAGGAAAGCGGGAAACAAGCGGAATGACTCCCTCCCCACTCCAGAAAAGAGGGGGCGCCCGGTGGAAGGGAAAGCCCCGGGCGGGTGCTTGTGGTGTGGACGACCCGGGCTGCGGGATTGCCAGCGCAGGAGCCGTCGCAAAAGCCCGAGAGGTTCTTCCTGGTCCCCGTGCGCGGGAAAGAATCGACTCCCACCCGGTTTTGTGTAGGATGCCAAGCAACACAATGGTGTGGTCTTGCCGCAGTCTGGCGGACGTGCCACGTGGATTGCGTCTTGCAGATGAACAACGAGGTAATCATTGCTGATTTCACCAGGGATGTCCGCGAATCGGAAATCCCGGGGGACGTTTTGCAAATTCTTCTCGCCGACCGCACCACCGGCAAGAACATCCTCTGGATGACCGACGGCTACGCCGCCCTCGAATCCGTTTTCGACCGGCCGATGTCCCCCCGCGACGAAATCGTTGCCGACGTGATCTCCCGCCCCGGCAGCCGCGTCATCCGTCCCCGCGTGGACAAGAGCAAGGCCGAGCAGCGCGAGCGTGTCCAGAAGAAAGCGGAGGTGTTCACTCCGTCGTGGATTTGCAACAACATGCTCAACGACGCGGATGCCGCCTGGTTCGACCGCAAATCATCCCCTTTCACCACCCAGGGGAGCCGCGCCGAGCGCTGGACGCGTCTGCCCGGCAAAATCGCCTTCCCGGACGCGCCGGAGCGCTCTTGGCTGGATTACGTCAACGACCGGCGCCTCGAAATGTGCTGCGGCGAGGCTCCGTTTCTCGCGAGCCGCTACGACACGACCACGGGCGAGGTCATTCCCGTCCCGGAGCGCATCGGCATCCTCGACCGCAAGCTCCGCGTCGTCACGGAGAATGCCGGCACGGATCCCTCCGAATGGCTGAAACACGCCATTCTGGCCCTCAAGACGACCTTGGGCTTCGAGTGGCAGGGCGACAACCTCCTCATCGCCCGCGAAAACATCCTCTTCACGATGCTGGAACACTACAAGTTCTACTGCACGGACGAGCCGCTTCCCCACGCGACGCTGCTGGAACTGGCCGACATCATCAGTTGGAACATCTGGCAGATGGACGGCCTCAAGTGCGTCGTTCCCTTGACCTGCCATGACGAGGTGTTCGCCCCCCCGAAACCCAAGGCCGTGCAAATGGATTTGTTTGCGGCTCCCGAGCGGGAAAAGGCAGGGAAAGAACTGCCGTTGACCACGCCGTGCCCCGGGTGTGCGTGCAAGAAACCCCTCGACGGCATTTTCCTCCACAACGGCCTCTACTGCAACGTGATGGACTGGGAGCACAACCGCCCCTACCGCTACGCGGACATCATCCGCGACAACATGGAACGGCAACGCCAACGGAAGAACGCAAAACCATGAGCCCGCTTCCCGACACCAAGTCCTTGGACGAGATCATCGTCGGCCGCGTCGAACCCCACATCTACGCGTTTTTCACGACCTCCGTCCCCCGCTACCTCAAGGTCGGCGACACCTACCGCCCCGTCCCCGTGCGCATCGCCGAATGGCAGAAACACTTTTCCATCGACGCGCAACGCGATGTCTGGGATTGGCCGGCCGTGCTCGACGACGAGGTCTTCTTCCGTGACTACTCGGTCCACCAGTTCCTGCAAGACAGCCGCCACCTGGTCCGCCTGGACAAAACGGCGCTGACCCGTCTCCGCCAGGGCAAGGACCTGTATTTTTCCAACGAGTTCTTCCTCGACGCCCGCAAGGAACACGTGGAAGAGGCATTGGCGGACATCAAGGACGACCACGACCATTCCACGCGCAAGTATTCGTTTTACAGCGTCAAGAACGCCGGCCGCCCCGCGGACGAAGAAGAGTTGCCGCCCCCCGTCCCCCTGACGCTCCGCCCGAACCAGCGGGAAGCGGTCGAGCGCTTCAAGGAAGCCGTTGGCGCGGGGCGCACGAACCTCCTGATGTATGCCGTCATGCGCTTCGGCAAGACCGTCGCCGCCCTGCAATGCGCGAAGGAACTGGCGGCCCGTTTCGTGGTGGTCGTTTCCGGCAAGGCGGACGTCGCGCGCGAATGGCGGAACACGGTCCTGGGCTTCACGGACTTCAAGAACCACTTCGTTTTCCTTTCGCGCAAGGACCTCGACGCCAAATACTCCCGCGTCACGGAAGAGCTGGCCGCCGGGCACAAGGTCGTCCTCTTCGCCACGCTCCAGGACCTGCAGGGCGACGCCATCAAGCCCCGCCACGAACAGATTTTCGCCAATCCCATCGACTTGCTCGTCATCGACGAAACCCACTTCGCCGCCCGCGCCGCGGAATACGGCAAGCCCCTCCGCGTTCCGACGCAATACGCGAAAGCGGACGCTTCGGAAGAAGCGAGCGCCGAAGACGCGGCCCAAGCCGTCAAGGCGCTCGACGCGAAGGTCCGCCTCCACCTTTCCGGCACCCCGTACCGCATCCTCATGGGCAGCGAGTTCCAAAAGGAGGACATCGTTTCCTTCTGCCAGTTCACCGACATCGCGAACGAGCAGCGGAAGTGGGACGAAGAACATCTGGGGCAGGACGAATGGGACAACCCGTATTACGGCTTCCCTCAGATGGTCCGCTTCGCCTTCAACCTCAACGAATCCGCCCGCAAGAAGCTCCAAGAGCTGGAAGCGGACGGCCAAACCAGCCACTTCCGCGAGTTGTTCCGCCCGGTGAGCATGGAGAAGGACACCAGCGCCAGGCAACTCCACAAGAAATTCGTCCACGAAAAGGAAGTCGCCGACCTCCTCCGGGCCATCGGCGGCTCCGCCCCCGACCCGGGAATCCTTCCCTTTCTGGACTACGACAAAATCGTGCAGGGCCAGATGTGCCACCACATCGTCTGCGTCCTGCCCTGGTGCGCCTCCTGCGACGCCCTCGAGGCGTTGCTTTCCTCCCGCAAGCACAAGCGCAACCGGACCTTCGGCAAACTCCACGACTACAAAATCCTCAACATTTCCGGCAAGGAGGTCAAACGGGGCTTCGTCAAGATCGCCGACGTGGCGAAGACGATCGCCGACTGTGAAGGGCGGAAAGAAAAGACCCTCACCCTCACCGTCAACCGCATGCTCACCGGCAGCACCGTCCCCGAATGGGACACCATGCTCTTCCTGAAAGACACCTCCTCCCCGCAGGAATACGACCAGGCCGTCTTCCGCCTGCAAAGCAGCTTCGTCCGTTCCATGCCCGACGGACGGGGCCGGGAAATCAAATACAACATGAAGCCCCAGACCCTGCTCGTGGACTTCGACCCCGCCCGCATGTTCCGCCTCCAGGAAGCCCGCGCGCAGGCCTACAACGTCAATACCGAGCGGAACGGCAACGCGGAACTGGAAAACCGCGTCAGACGGGAGCTGGAGGTGTCCCCCGTCATCCTGTTCAACAAGGACCGCATCCACCGCGTCGAGGCGTCGGACGTGATGGCCGTCATCAGCCAGTATTCCGCGAAGCGCGGCGTCGCGGAGAAAGTCGAGGAGGTCCCCGTCGACACGGGGGTCTGCAACGACCCGCAGCTCCTGTCCCTCATCGATTCGCTGCCGGAACTCGGCAGCAAGGCGGGGCTGACCATCAAGCCCCACACCGGTGACGAGACCGACATCGACGATGGGCCCGCCGGACCTGGCGGTACGGACGGCACCACGGGCGGCGACCCTTCCGGCACCCCGCCCGCGGCGGATCCCGGCGAGCAGGAGAAGCGGATCCGGAAAATCAAGACCTACCACGCCCTCGTCGTCTTCTATTCCTTCCTCGTGCCCGAGCGCGTCCATTCCCTCGACGAAATCCTCCAAGTCATCGACCAGAACGACAACAACCGCCGCATCGCCCGCCATCTCGGACTCACGAAAGACATCCTCGAACGCTACCGCGCCAAGGTCGGCTGGCAGACCCTCCAGAAACTGGACTACAAAATCCAGAACCTCGACCGCCTCGCCAACGAGACCCAGGACATCGACCTCGGCGAAGAATACAAGGACACCCCGGAACCGGTGAAAAAAGCCATCGTCGCCATGCGCAAGTTCGGCCGCCTCGGCGAAGCGAAGGTCGTCACGCCCCCGAACATCGCCTACGACATGGTGCGGCAGATTCCCGCCGCCGAACTGAAAGCGCTGGTCGAATCCGGCGAAAAGATCCTCGACCCCGCCTCCAAGATGGGAGAATTCGCCATCGCCCTCGTCCGCCGCTGCGCCGAACCCGACATCGGCCTCCCGCCGTCCGCCCTGAAGGAGTCCATCCTTTCAATCCCCATGTGCGGCGTCACCTACGAATTCACCCGCAAAGTCTACGACCTTCTCGGCCTCGACGCGAAATGCATCGCCCAACCCGAGAAAATGACGACCTACGACCTTCTCACGATCCGGGAAAGCACCCCGCAACGGGCGGGACGCGCTTCCTCCCGTCCCCTCGATTACGCCAGAATCAAACGCCTGCTCACGCAGAACAAGGACTTCGACACCATTTCAATCGGCGACAACGTCGCCGGAGAGGATGACAGCATGTGCACCAAGATTGGCCTCGTGATTTCCAATCCGCCGTATCAGGAAGATGACGGAGGTTTTGCCTCCTCTGCAAGCCCTGTTTACAATCTTTTTGTCGATGCCGCCACGTCGCTTCAGCCACGGTGCGTGACGCTCATCACGCCATCGCGTTGGTTTGTCGGCGGCAAGGGACTTGACGATTTCCGGGCGCGTCTGTTGTCCGACCATCGCCTCCGCTCGCTTGTCGATTTCCCGGTGCTGTACGAGCCTTTCAGCAACGTGAAGATTCGCGGGGGAATCTCCTATTTCCTCTGGAACGGCAAGTACGACGGGCCTTGCAGTGTCACGACCATGGAACACGGCAACCCGGTCGGCGCCTCCGTCGAGCGTTATCTTGACGAGTTCGACATCCTCGTGCGACGCAATGAGGCAGTCCCGATACTCCACAAGGTGCTCGAACTGAAGGAGAAGACGCTCGAAGGCGCCATTTCGTCCTCAAAGCCTTTTGGTTTGCGGACGTTTTTCAAGGGAGCTGATTCCGCCGATGGAATTCCACATCCCGTCAAACTCTATGGCAATCAAAAGATCACATGGGTTGACCGTTCGGCCATCACGGCAAACGCCGGATGGATTGATGAGTGGAAAGTTCTGATGACGGCGGTCCAGGGCACCAGCGCGGCCGTGGAAACACGCTTTCTCTCCAATCCCATTGTCGCGGGTCCCGGGACCGCTTGCACGGAAACGTATATCGTGGCGGGCCATTTCGATTCCAAATCCATTGCAAAGAATTTCGCGAACTATTTGCGTACTCGCTTCGTGCGCTTTCTTGTTTCCCTCCGCAAGGCGACGCAACACGCAACCCGCGACGTCTATGCCTTCGTCCCCCTCCAAGACTTCACCTCGCACTCCGACATCGACTGGACCCGCCCGCTTCCCGAAATCGACCGCCAACTCTACGACAAGTACTCTCTCACCCCCTCCGAGCGCGAATTCATCGAATCCATGATCAAACCGATGGGGTGATGCAATGTTTCACAAACCACATTTTTTCAAGAAAATGAAAACCCCGGAAACACCGCAACCCCAAAATCCTGAACCAGAGGGACCGCGTGCAACTGCCACCCCCTTGGATCATGAGGCATATGTAAAAGCCTTTGGGGACGTGAAGGCTTTGTTTGATGCCAGTTTGCAGATTGACCAAAAAATGACTGCTGGCATCAAGCAAGTCCACACGCTCTGGGTATGGTATCTTGGTCTTTGTTCAACACTTGTTGCAATTATTTCATTTTTTGGTGCAAAACAATTTCTCAGAACAGAAACAGAGAAACAGATCAAACAGTTTACGGACACAAAAGTGTCGAATATGATTGTGGCGAGTGTGTCGGATGCCGAAGCACGCGTGAAGACAGATTTTACGCAATACATGGAGGATCAGGTAAAATCATTTGAACATCGAACTGAAGAGTTGGATGGACGAATCAAAGAAGCGGAAGATCTAATCAACGTTTATGAGAAATGTGCTTCTGCAAGAGCTTGGAACCGTGAAGATTATGAATTCCTTGTTGAACTTTCCGGGGGCACGGGTCGTGTTGCACATGTCGCAAGTTCGACAGTTGAAGAAATCAGGAAATCTTTTGAACAGAGGAAAAACTCTGTCTTTGCGATACGCCCGATTTTAGGTTACTCGGAAAATCGGAACAAAAAGGTTCCCGAAGATGAAATGATTCTTGCTATTTACCAAGATTCGGTCGGTCGATCTGATGGCGCCATCAACAGTCTGGTGGATAAAAATGAAAAGAAGTATGTTGCAATTCTGATTCACGCTATCAAATCTTCGCAACATTTGGATTTCGTGTATGCGGCCATTCGAGGGGTTGAACGACTGACGGGGGAGTCATTCCCGGCCCTAGGCATACAGGAGGCTCTCAATTGGTGGAAAACAAACGAAGAAAATCCCATTTTCCATTGCACATATGAGCGATACGCCGAGGCTAAGCAGTTGCCAAACGAGTCTATGGATGATTACATTTGGCGCAAGATAGACTTGCTTCTCGACTGGATCGGCGAAAAGCCAAATCAATATCCTTCTGCCGAACTTCTTGCCCCCATGCTTCTTTTTGCAAAAGGCAATGGGGAAAAAGATCAAACACGGCAGGCGTCTTTGGAAAAAGTATTTGATTACTGGGCCACCGAAAATCCGAAGGCTGACAACTGGTATATATACAAGGCTGTCTACCTATCTCGTTATGCGCCTGATAATCTCAACGTTTTTGTGAATGAACGACTGAAGGAGCATCCGACATTTGAAGATGAACTCAAACGGTTGAAATTCTGCTTTCCGCCAGAGTTTTTTGAGCGTCCGGACATCAATTGGCCCAGCAAATCCTCAATGAACATTCAAAATGGTGGTGGCGATACAGCAAAAGCCGCAGATTGACTGGAAAATGGGCACTTGCGATACGAAACGGGGTCTGTCTCTGCAAGCCATTCACAAAGTCCAAAAGCCCCATGAATGCCACTTTACCAGGCGCTACCCTCTCGCTTGATACAGAAAAGGAATCCCTGCCATGACGGACCAGGAACTTGAAACCGCGATGGGCGCGCACGAATGGGGGCGGATGGAATGGAAGGAGTCGTTCGGCGCGGAATGCATCGAGACGGCTTGCGCATTCGCGAATGCGGCGGGAGGCGACATCGTGCCGGGGCGTCCGGGAAAACGGAGGTCGGAATGAGAAAAGAAACGCAGACCGTCGAGTTCAAGCAGTCATGGCGTGACGAATACTTGAAGTGGATTTGCGGCTTCGCCAATGCACATGGCGGAAAGTTGCTCATCGGCATGGATGACGCCGGAATGGCTGTTGGCGTACCCAACGCCAGGAAACTGATGGAGGACATCCCCAACAAGATCCGGGATACGATGGGCATCGTTGCGGATGTGTCGTTGAGGAAAAGGCAGGGAAAGGATGTCATCGAAATCGCCGTCCGGGAAAGCGACTTTCCTGTCGCCTACCGTGGCGAGTACCACTACCGGACCGGCAGCACGAAACAGCAGCTGACCGGCTTTGCCCTGACGCAGTTCCTTTTCCACAAAATGCACCTGTCCTGGGACGGCGCGGAAACGGCCGGCCGTCTGGCATTCCGCAAGTACACGTTCAAGCGCCTTGCATTGCGCTACGAGGAAAAGACCGGTCGCACCTTCAAACCCACCTGGTTCGTCTCCACGGGGCTTTCCACGAAAGACGGCGTATTGACGAACGCCGGCGCCTTGTTCGCCGACGATTGCCCGATCCCCCAGTCCCGCCTGTTCTGCACGGTGTGGAACGGCCTCACGAAGTCCAAGGACTCGGGAAACGACAAGGAGTTTTCCGGGAATCTCATCGAACTGCTCGACACGGCGGAGCATTTCATCAAGGTCAACACGGTCCGGAAGTGGAAGAAACGCCCGCACGACAGGGTGGACTACCCGGACTACCCCGAACGCGCCGTCACGGAGGCGCTGGTCAATGCGTTCGTCCACCGCGACTACACCATGTACGGGAGCGAGGTCCACGTGGACATCTACCCGGACCGGCTCGAAGTCGTTTCGCCCGGCGGGATGCCCGACGGGTCGCTCGTGCAGGAACTCGACTTGCGGAATGTCGCATCGGACCGGCGCAACCCGATTCTCGCGGACCTGTTCGCCCAGATGGACTACATGGAGCGCAAGGGGAGCGGCTTCGGGACGATTCTCGACGCCTACGAGAAGGAAGCGCCCAATCCCCGGGGGCTCAAGCCGGAGTTCTTCTCGACGAGCGGCTCTTTCCGGGTGGTGTTGCCGAATTTGAACCGCGAGGCGGGGGAGCTGTCCGGCGGAAAGGGAGCGGAAGGTGCTCATCCGCCCCATGAGCCGACAAACGGGGCGGGTGGACCGATAACCAGCAGGTTTGACCCGACAGATGAGCCGATAAACGGGGAAAATGAGCCGATAAGTGAGCCGTTAAAATCGGGGAAAGAGCCAATGCCCGCGAGAGTGTTGGAGCATGTCCGCCAACATCCCGGGGGAAAGCGGGGCGACATCGTGGAGGCGTTGGGCATTTCCCTGTCCACCGCCCGGAGAGCCTTGAAAGCGTTGGGCGAACAAGTCGAATACCGCGGGAGCAAGAAAACGGGCGGGTATTTCGCAAAAGATGGATGACCTTTTTGGGGGTGCACGACGATGCCGCGGAACACGAAAAAGCCCGAAGACGAGCAATCCATCCCCGAGATGGTGGACGACCTGTCGCGCGAGGAAGCGCGGCGGATGTACAAGGGGGGCAAGCTGACGGCGTATGGGCGGGAGATGGCGAAGATTCTGGACCGCGCCCTGCCGCCGGAGAAGGTGGACGAATGGGGGTTCCTCCTTTCGCGCAAGGAGCGGGAGGCCATCAAGCGGAAAGCGGAGGAAAAGAAGCGCATTGCGGCCGAAAAGCGTGCCAAGGCGGCGGCGATCAGGAGAATCCGCCGGAAGGCGAAGGAAGGCGGATTCGGGCCGGACGACGAGCTGGACGACTTCGCGCGCGTCAACTGGGCGTTCATGTCGGCCCGCGACGAGCTGGCGGTCCGCGGGTTTTCGATCGACCTCATGAACGAGCTGCGGCGGAAGGTGTCCGCGAGGATTTCCCCGTGGATCAAGCAGAACCACATGGACTACGTGAACTACTTCATCTATCAGTATTACCGCTCGTGCAGCGAAGTGCAAATCGGGACGCTTCCCGCATCCCGGCAGGCGGCGGCGAGGCGGAAATGGGAGGAAATCCTCCGTCCCATCAAGCGCCGGGAACCGTGGCTTTGAGGGGGCACCACGACATGGCCGGGAACGCGAAAACGACGAGAAAAAGGAACACGCTGGAAATCCATGATGGTTTTGCGGCAGGATTGCGGAAGGATTGGGCGGAATGGAGAGCGGGATGAAGGAAAGCCAGAACACGGAATACAAGGTGTCGTGGAGGGACGAGTATTTGAAGTGGGTTTGCGGGTTCGCGAACGCGCATGGGGGAACCATTGCCATCGGAATCGACGACAAGGGGAATGTCGTGGGGGTGGAGAACGCCAAGAAGCTGATGGAGGACATCCCCAACAAAATCCGGGACACGATGGGGATTGTGGCGGATGTGGCGTTGCGGAAAAGGCGGGGAAAGGATGTCATCGAGATTGGGGTCCGTAAAAGCGACTTTCCGGTTGCATGCCGCGGCGAATACCATTACCGAACGGGCTCGGTAAAGATGCTGCTGACGGGCAATGCGCTCACGGAGTTCCTGTTGTCCAAGAGCGGGCGGGACTGGGATGCCTCGCCGACGTCCGGCGGGTTCAAGAAGGACGAGCATGAATTCACCGCTTTGGCGGCCCGCTACAGGAAAGAGCGGAAAACCAAGCTCTCCGACGCGGATTTCGAGTCGTTCGGACTGGCTTTTGCCGACGGGCGGTTGACGAACACGGGAGCGCTCTTCGCGGACGATTGTCCGCTGTCCCATTCCCGCGTGTTTTGCACCCGCTGGAACGGGCACGACAGGGCGGCGGGCGTCATGGATGCCAAGGACACCCAGGAATACGCGGGCGGATTGCTTTCCATGCTCCGGTATGCCGAGGATTTCGTGCGGGTGAATTCGCGGCACGCCTGGCACAAACTCCCCCGGACGCGGATGGAGTTCGTCGAGTATCCCGAGCGTGCGGTCCACGAGGCGCTGGTCAATGCCTTCATCCATCGCGACTATCTCGTCACGGGGAGCGAAGTGCACGTGGACATGTATGACGACCGGCTTGAAATCACATCGCCGGGGGGCATGCCGGGGGAGCGGAAAATCGAGGATTTCGACATCCGCAGCATCCCGTCGATCCGGCGCAATCCGCTGTTGGCGGACATGTGCGAACGGCTGAGAATCATGGAACGCCGCGGCAGCGGATTCCAAAAGATTTTCGAGGACTATGCCAAGAACTTCGCAAATCCCGGCCGACGGGTGCCGGTTTTCGAGTCGCACCCCGCCTATTTCCGAGTGACGCTTCCCAGTTTGGTTTATGGATTCGACGACCGGCAGCTTGCCACCGTGCCCCCAGTCATGCCCCCAGTCGCGACCCCAGTCGTGACCCCAGTCGCGACCCCAGTCGCGACCCCAGTCGACAAACCGAGCGATACGTTGATTGACGATGTCCAACGGAAAGTTCTCGCCGTCCTTTTTGACTCTGTCATGTCCACCTCCGAACTGGCCAGGGCCGTTGGCATCAGTCAGGCAAAGAACATGCGCCGACGCTATCTCCGGCTTTTGCTGGACATGCGCTTCGTCGAATACACGGTGCCCCAAAAGCCCAATTCGCGCCTTCAGAAATACCGCTTGACGGAAAAAGGGCGGACGTGGGTCGGGCAAAATGGTGGAAAAGGATGAATGACCTTTTGCGGGGTGCACGACGATGCCACGGAAAACGAAAAAGCCCGAAGACGAGCAATCCATCCCCGAGATGGTGGAGGGCGCATCTCCGGTTTGTGCATCCTCCTTCCTTCCGCTTCGACTTTGGGTGTCCCCCTGATTGAATGGCAAGGCCCCATGGTGGGGCGAGCCGTCCCCGGCGAGCCGGCATGGAATAGGGCAGGGGGCTGGAAAACCGGCAAGGACGGCTCGGCGGGGACGCCTCGCCCCACCATGCCCTCCGCGCGGGAATCTGCAAGCTTTGATGGGGCCGCCCCATGCACAAACCGGAGATGCGCCCGATGGCGGAAGACGTGGCGCGCGTGGAAATGAGCCTGATGTACAAGGGCGGCAAGCCGACGGCGTATGGGCGGAGCATGGGCGCTGGCGGGGTCTGGCCCCTTTTCTCTGGGAGGACGCCAAGTCGCATGGCAGAGCCGTTAAGTCGCATGGGAAGGGCGTTAAGTCGCATGGGGCAGCCATTGTGTCGCATGGCCGGGCGAATGAGGGTGTCGTCACCCCTTGATTTGGAATGTCTTGTTTATGACTTGTGCGCTTGGTTCCCGCTGACCCGCGACGAACTCGCCCAACTGCTCCATCGCAAGAGCCAATATGTCAGGAAACTGGTTTCGGCCATGGTCGGAAACACCTGGACTACACGATTCCCGACATGATTCGCCATCCCGGCCAGGCCTACAAGGCCATCCCCGGACACCGCCCCGACCAATCAGGTTTTTGACGAAATGAACTTCCCTGAATACCATTTCCTCCAAAGAGAGGAAGCGACAAAACGGGTGGGTATTGGGCCCAGGATAGATGAACTTGGGGGGAATGTCGTAGCAAATGTCGTAGTAAATGTCGTGGCAACCACGCCGGAGAAATTGAGCGAATCCGAAAGCAAGGCCAGACAGTTCATTCTCGGGGACCCGCACTTGACGGCCGTCCGACTTGGCGAAAAGCTGGGAGTTACGTCCCGCCAGGCGCAACGCATCCTTGCGGCGCTCCGGAAAAAAGCCGGCTTGAAACGCCGCGGTGCCGACAAGAACGGCGAATGGTATTTTGCCCCTCCGAAGGCCCCGTAAGCACGTCTCTCCCAGTTGTCTCCCCCATCCGCTCCCCAAGCGTTCCTGTCCGCAAAGCGGTTTTCTAGGTTTTCAATGTAGACATCCCTCCCGCATTCCAGCCATCCGAGGCCGTGGAGCGGCATTCGGGTATTCCTCTCACGCCTCCCTCCCGCGCTCCAGCCGCTGGGGCGCGACTGGAAAGTCGTACCTCCCAGACGTGGGAGATTTTTTCGCTTGTTCTCCGCTCTCTCTTTGTGCCCTTTGTGTCCTTTGTGGCTGAAATTCCTCCCGCAATCCCATTCGCGACTTTCCGCCGGGCGGAGTTGTCCGCCCGGCACCTTGAAAGAGTTGTCCCAAGTTGTCCAAGTTGTCTCCTCAAACAATTGTCGGAATTGTCTGACGGTTTTGTCCGCCGGTTGTTTTGTTGACCGTTTTGTTCTTTTTGTTTCCTGAAAATGGGCCGGAAATTTTTTTCCAATCGTTGGAAAACGGGCGAAAAATTTTTCCAATCATTGGAAAAATCGGGCCATTTTTTCCAACCATTGGAAAAATATTTTCCAATCATTGGAAAACCCGGGGATGGCCGGCGGGCCAGCGGATTGTGCAGGGGGCGGGCGCGGAGGCGGGCGGGCCCCCTCCACCGGCAGGGGGCGTCAGGGTGCGAAGGATTGGTAGGCGGCGATGGTGCGGGTGAGGAGGTCGTCGAGGGACCAGCCGAGAAGGTCGGCGCCGCGCTGGATGACGTCGCGGGAGCAGCCGGCGGCGAAGCGCTTGTCCTTGTACTTCTTTTTCACGCTCTTGAGGTTGAGGTCGCGGGCGCTCTTGGAGGGGTACATGAGGACGACCGCGCCCAGAAGGCCGGTGAGTTCGTCGGTGGCGTAGAGGATTTTTTCCATGGGGTGCTCGGGCGCGATGTCGGTGCAGATGCCCCAGCCGTGGGAGGCGACGGCGCGGTTGACGCTCTCCTCGACACCGTGTTCGCGCAGGAGGGTCTGGCTCTTGATGCAGTGTTCGGAGGGCCATTGCTCGAAGTCGATGTCGTGGAGGAGGCCGACGATGCCCCAGTAGTCTTCTTCGTCGGCGAAGCCGAGTTCGCGGGCGAAGTGGCGCATGGTCCGTTCGACGGTTTCGGCGTGGCGGAGGTGGAAGGGGTCCCGGTTGTAGCGCGCCAGGAGGGTCCAGGCGTCGTCACGGGTCAGATGGGTGGTGCGGGGCATGGGGGGGGCTCGTTGGGTCGTTGGATCGTGGAATCGTTTGATCGTTGGGTCGGAGTGACGTTGGGGGGC
>JAEEGH010020172.1_pt1 | contig 13897 bp, 10 predicted proteins | sample 9134181 | NCBI WGS metagenome assembly JAEEGH01 (sample SAMN16246544, study PRJNA631951) | gut metagenome | biome: gut microbiome; feature: rumen; material: DP-attached | host: Bos | place: Iran: Karaj | collected 2018-10
AGACCCGCCACAACGAAGTCGCGCCCGCGCAGTTCGAACTCGCCCCGATGTTCGAGGAAGTGAACCTCGCTTGCGACCACAACATGATGATTATGGAAGTGCTCCGCAACGTGGCCGACAAGAACGGTCTCGTCTGCCTGCTGCACGAAAAGCCTTTCGCCGGCGTGAACGGTTCCGGCAAGCACAACAACTGGTCCGTGTCTTACGGTAAGGGCAACTTGCTCAATCCAGGTAAGGACCCGCACCAGAACGCCGTGTTCCTCACCACGCTCTGCGCCATCATCTACGCCGTCGACACTCACGCCGACTTGCTCCGCATGACGGTCGCGGGCGCTGGTAACGACCACCGCCTCGGTGCGAACGAAGCTCCTCCGGCAATCGTCTCCATGTTCCTCGGCGATCAGCTGATGGACGTGATTGAACAGATTGAACAAGGCGTGCCGAAGTCCTCTAAGCAAGCGGGTGCGCTCCGCATCGGTGCCGACATGTTGCCGGCCCTCCCGCGCGACGCTACCGACCGCAACAGGACTTCTCCGTTTGCGTTCACCGGCAACAAGTTTGAATTCCGCGCTCCGGGTTCCAGCCAGAGCTGCTCCGAACCGAACGTGGTTCTGAACACCATCGTGGCCGAAGCGTTCGACATGATTTCGGAACAACTCGAAAAGCTCGACGAGAAGAACTTCCACACGGGCCTGCAAAAGATTTTGCAGAAGATCGTGAAGGAACACAAGCGCGTCATCTTCAACGGCAACGGCTATACCGACGAATGGATTGCCGAAGCCGAGCGCCGTGGCCTCCCGAATATCCGCACCTCTGTGGAAGCCCTCAAGGCCCTCACGAAGGAAGAGAATATTCAGTTGTTCGAAAAGTACGGTGTGATGAACCGCCGCGAAATGGAATCCCGCTACGAAATCAACGTCGAAGATTTCCACAAGAGAATCCACATCGAAGGCGAGGTCTGCCGCGACATGGCGAAGAACATCATCTTGCCGAAGGTCGTCGAGGCTTACTCCAGCGCCCTCAAGACCAACGAAATGGCTCTGAACCAAGGCTTCCCCGGCGTCGATGCCTACGTGAAGTCTCTCGGCGAAGGCGTCAAGAACCTGAGTGCCGCCATCGCTACGATGGAAAGCTCGCTCGAAGGCGAACACGAAGGTATCATCGACGCGATGGCTGGCCTCCGCAAGGTCGTAGATGGCCTTGAGAAGGTTGTCCCCGACGAGATGTGGCCTCTGCCGAAATACCGCGAGATGCTGTTTATTTACTAAGCGGCTGCCGTTATTTTCTACATTTGGGCGCGCTATGCTATTTTCGGAACTTCCCCTTGCAAATCCGTTGCAGCGTGCGGTGCGTGCTGTCGGCTACGAACAACCTACCCCGATTCAGGAACGCTCCATCCCGAGTCTGCTCGAAGGGCGTGACCTGCTGGGTATCGCCCAGACGGGTACGGGGAAGACGGCGGCGTTCGCGCTCCCGATTCTGCAGCGGCTGCTCGATTCCGGAAAGTTCCGTGCAGCGAAGACCTGCCGCGCGTTGATTCTGCTGCCGACCCGCGAGCTCGCGATCCAGGTGGAAGATTGCTTTAGGCAATACGCGCAGTTTACCGCGATTTCGACGGCGTGCATCTTTGGCGGCGTGAGCGATGCTTCCCAGAAGCGTAACCTCATCCGCGGTGTCGACGTGCTCGTGGCGACTCCGGGCCGCCTGCTCGATTTGATCGGCCAGAAGGCGGTGTCGCTGAAGGCCCTGGAATTCTTCGTGCTCGATGAAGCCGACCGCATGCTCGACATGGGATTTATCCATGATATTCGCAAGGTGGTGGCGTTGCTCCCGCCGGTGCGCCAGAACCTGTTCTTCAGCGCGACGATGCCCGACGATATCACGAAGCTTGCGGCGACAATCCTGCGTCCGGATCCGGTGCGCGTGGAAGTGACGCCGCAGAGTACGCCCATCGAACGTATCCGCCAGGAACTCTACCGTATCGACAAGCGCCGCAAGGGTGCGCTCCTGAAGGAACTCCTGCTTGCTCACCCCGAGATGAAGAAGGTGCTCGTGTTCAGCCGCACCAAGCACGGTGCGGACAAGATAACGCGTGTACTCGAGAAGGCGGGCGTCAAGTGCGCGGCGATTCACGGGAACAAGAGCCAGAACCGCAGGCAGGAAGCCCTGAACAACTTCAAGAACGAAAAGATTCGCGTGCTCGTGGCGACTGACATTGCCGCCCGCGGTATCGACGTGGACGACGTTTCGCACGTGTTCAACTACGACTTGCCCGATGTGCCCGAGACGTTCGTGCACCGCATCGGCCGTACGGCCCGCGCGGGCAAGGACGGCATTGCGATTTCGTTCTGCTCTCCCGACGAGGAACAGGACTTGCGTGCTATCGAGAAGCTGACGCGCATTCGCATTCCGGAAGGTGACCAGGCGATTTACGAAAAGCTGCCGCCTCCGCAGAAGGAGACTCCCGAAAGCGAGATGCGCAATGCTCGCGGCCGCATGAACCGCGGCGAGGCGCAGGCCCGCGCGGAGAAGTCGCGCGAGAAACCTGTCCGTGAAAAAACGGCGCAGAAATCTGCCCGTGATAAGAAACGCTTTGATAAGCAGCCGCGCGAAGGTGGTGCTGCTGTGCAACCGGCTGGCGGCAAACCGCATGTTGAACAAACTAATAATGTCCAGGGCGGTAATCCCCACAGGCGTCACCGCCGCAACCGTCCGGGCAGCCGTGCACGCAAGCGCATGCGCGAAAACGGCAACGCCTAGCTATTCTGCAATGCTGTAGGTCTGGCTGCGGCCGCCTTTCTTGTTTGCGGTCGCCAGTTTCTTTTCGATAAGGCTCTGTATTTCGCGGAGCGCGGTATCGTGGCTCGTGCCGAAGAGTTTCGCCACGTCTTTCGCCGTGAAGTCCCTCGGGAGTTCCCCCGTGAGGGCCGCGTTCAAGAGTACCTGTTCTCTTTCGGTGGTCTGCACTCCCGAATGCCTTGCGAGGAAACGGAATCGCCTTGTCTGGAATTCGATGGCCGATTCGCTTGTCTGTACCGCCGCCTCGATTTGCTTCAGGAACCAGAGGATCCATTCGGTGAGGTCTCCGTTGCCGCACTGGGCCTTGTTCAGCGTGCGGAAGTATTCGTCGCGGTTCGCTAGTATCTGCCGGTTCAGGGCGTAGTGGATGCGTGCGGAATTCTGGGCGCGGCTCAGCTGCAATGCGGTGATGGCCCGCGCGAGTCTGCCGTTCGCCGTGTCGAACGGGCGCAGCGTCAGGAACCAGAAATGCGCGATGGCCGCCTTGATGGTGCCGTCCATGGGGGTGTTCTCGAACCAGCGCAAGAAATGATTCATCTCGCTGGGGAGCCTTTCCGGGCCGGGGCCCGTAAAATGCAGCCCCTCGCTTTCGACAGTGATTTCACTTGATTTTCCACGCCATGAGGTGACGGTGAGGCCCGTGATTCCCTTGTACCAGTTGAACAGGCGTTCCTCTGTGAGCGGGTCCGTGTAATTTTCGATGGCGCCGATGTAGTTCTGTACGTGGGCTCGGCCACCGTTTTCCCGAAGATCCACGCTTTTCTTGGTCGATTCCTTGTCGAGTGTGGATTCGTCGATGGCGAAGTTCGCGACAATGTCCTCGGTGATGAGGTCGGTCTGTAGATTCTTTGCACCAATCAGCGAGAGCATGCCCGCGAGCCTGCCTTCGGCGAATTGCGCCTTGCCGAGCGCGTCGAGAACGCGGGCATTGTCGAACCTGAAGCTTGTCCAGTCGGGAAATTGGTGGATAAAGAGCATATGCATAATATAATTCTTTTGACGCAGAATGTGCGTCGGAAAAGATTCTATATTTGGCGAAAAGTTTCCTGTGCCCTGAAAAGCTCTTGCAGGCGGCCCAGCCGGGCAGCTTGCAAGGAGAGAACCCCGTGAAAGCCGGGGGCGGTCGCGCCGCTGTAAGGGAGGACGAAACCGGCATGAACCAATGTGCGAGAAATCGCATGTGAAGGAGCCGGGAGTAGGATGATCCCCGAGCCAGAAGAACTGCGGGAGACGCTGTATTGAGGAACGATGCGAACGACGTCATTCTGCAAAGCCGCTGTGTCTGCGGTGTTTTTGTGCTGTGCTTGGGTTAGCGCCCACGCGCAAGTTCCATCGTCATCCAAGGATATCGCTGTCGACGAGTCTGCGCCCGTGCAGGATCTGGGCGTGTCGGAGGTCGAATCCTACGCTATCGCCGAGACGGAAAATCCGGGAACGGACTATATGGAGATTACGCCTTCCGCATGGGAGGGCCTCGGCCTTTCGGCATCCGAAGTCATCTCGTCGCTTTCGGGCATCCAGGGCTACAAGCAGGGCGGCATGGGCAGTTTCCAGACGGTGTCTATCCGCGGGATTGCCGCACGTAACGTGCTGATTTGCATCGACGGCATTCCCCTGAACGATGCGGGCGGCGGTGCTGCCGACCTGGGAGCGATCGACCTCAACAATATCGAGAGGATAGAGGTTTACAAGGACAGGGTCCCGGCGAAGTTCGGCGGTGCGGGCCTCGGTGGCGCGATAAACTTTGTAACCAAGGATGCGCTGCATAGCGGCAAGACCCCGAAGGGGCGCGTCATCGCGAGCTACGGTTCGCACAACACGTTCGAAGGTTCCGTACAGGTTTCCGCGAACGTCAAGGACAGCGTGCAGTTCTCTGCGACGGCATCGATGCGCCACAGCGATAACGATTACGAGTTCGACAACCGAAACGGCACGCTCTATAACGATGAGGACGATTTTAAGGACCGCCGCAGGAATGCGGAGTTTACGGAGTATTCAGGAAGCTTCCAGTACCGCATGCTCCACGGGAACGGGTTCTTCTCTATTTTGTCTGCAAGCGCGCTGCACACGCAGGCGGGGAACCCCGGCATGGAAGACTTGCAGACGTATGTCGCGGAATTCGTGGGTGACATGGCGCAGGTGGCCTACCGCCTGGAATTCCCGACAGTTGCCGATATCTTGCTTCTGACGGCGGGTTTTACCGGCAAGTTCGAGAAGAACATGTCTTCGTCTTATTACCCGCTCGACAAGATTGGTTTCCTCTCGAAGGATTTCAGGGAGTACGGGCTTGCGGGCTACAGGGCAATTCCCGAGATGTCGGCGAACCTGTTGTTGGACAAGTTCGAGGCTTACCTGCGGCTCGCGGGCAGCGCGGAACTCTGGGAATCGCGCGGTACGCTCAAGAAGTTTGAACTGGAACGTTTGTCGGGATCGATCGCGGGCAATGCGGAATACAACTTTACGGATTGGTTCTCGCTTTTTGCCGAAGGCAACATCCTCAAAACGTACGACGATATCGGTGGCGGCCAGGTGCTGATGACCACGGGCGCCGCTGTGGTGGACGAGGCAACGGATCGCGACCTGAGCCTTGCGGGAATGGTGCAGGCGAAACTCGGGAAGAAGGATTCCTGGATTGGCGGCAACGTTTCGTTTGGGCGCTTCTACAGGCAGCCGCAGTTGATGGAACTCTATGGCGTGTATCCGGGGTCGCTTTCGAGCCCTACGCTCAAGGATGAATCGGCCTTGCGTTTTGCGGCAGGCCTTTCGTTTGCCACCCCGAAGAACCGCTCGGTATTGCGTGCCACCTATTTCGAGAACCATGTCGAAAATGGCATATACTGGATTATGAGTACCAACCTGATGAAGGCCTTCAATATCGACAAGTCGGTTATCCGTGGGGTGGAACTCGAGCTGGAAAGCCGTCCGGTGAAATTCTTCCAGACCGTGTTGCGCGGGACAATCCAGGATCCGCGTGACGATGGCATGAGCAAGGCCTACAACGGGAAATTGCTGCCGGGTGAACCTGTGCACAGCTACTTTGTCGAGGGCACGTTCTTCTTGCCGTTTGACCTGAGGGCCATTTTCCAGACCACGTACAGGACGCGGATCTATAGTGACCGCATGAATTTCACGAGGCAGCCCCCGGTTGCCCGTTACAACGCTTCGCTCGCATGGCAGCCGTGGAAAAAGACGCAGCTCATATTTGCAGTAGACAACATTTCGGACGAGACCTACCGCAATATCTACACGCCTTACCCGGCGCCCGGTCGAGAATACAGGTTTACACTCATACAGGGGTTCTAGCCCCCGCGCATTACTGAGTACATAGGGTTATGACAAAGTAATTGCGTAAAGCCAGAAAGGACAAACCATGAACAAGAAAATACTCACATTACTTGCTTCAATGTCGCTTGCGTTCTTCATGAGCGCTTGCGGTGACGACAACAGCTCGAGCACCGGCGTGGATTGCCTCGAGAACGAAAGCTGTCTGGACGATGATCTCAGCAGCGCTTCCGACGACGAGAGCTCCAGCTCCGTGAAGGGGAAGTCTTCCAGCTCGGAGAAGGCCAAGTCGAGCAGCTCTGTCAAGAAAGACGAAAAGTCTAGCTCGAGCGAGAAGGATGAAAAATCCAGCAGCTCCGAGAAGAAAGACGATAAGTCTAGCTCCAGCGAAAAGAAAGATGAGTCCAGTTCTAGTGAAGAGGTTGAATCCAGCTCCTCCGAAGCCGAAAGCAGCTCTTCCGAGGAACCCGAGTCCAGCAGCTCTGTTGAGCCGAAGGTCACCTTCCTGGCTGAAACGCCGTTTGCCGCCGACCTCGAAGTCTCCGGCGACACGCTGTTTGCCGTGTTCCAGCGCTACGAAGTTGCCGATGATGGATATAGTGCTATCTTCAACGATCCGGGCCTTCTCGCTATGTACAAGTTAAGCGACGGTACGCTTCTTGATACGATTCCGCTTCTGACCAAGAACCCGCAGGCTGTGAAGGTCGTGAAGGGTAATGTGTACGTGGGTACTCAGGGTGAATACAATGCCGCTTGGGGTATTGACGCCGACGAAAACCGCGGTATCGAAAAGATTGACCTGAAGAACAAGAAGTCTGAACTTTGGGTGAGCGGTACGCTGCTTGGCGGTGGCGTGTACATGATGGATGTCGATCCGGTTTCTGGCAAGGCTGTTGTTGCCGTTTACAGGGCTTATCAGGATGTTCCCGCTGTCGAAGTCGATTTGACTGACAAGTCGGTGAAAAAGATTGATGGTATTGTCGATGCCAGCGGTTCCGTTTACTTTGATAGCAAGTCGGAACTCTTCTATATCGGCGACCGTGGTTACATTGACTGGAATACGTATGAAATGGGACCCATGGTGGCGTATTCTTATAATGGTTTGAAACTCACCGCCCTTTATGACGATGCGATGGGTTACCAGCCTGCCGGTTTTGGTGTTATCGATGGCGAAGTGTTTGTCTACATTAGCGACTTTGCCAACGCCGGTAAGCTCTACTGGATTGAGTACGATGAAGATGAAGGCTATTATATCAGCGACGAAAGCATCCAGTTCTCGACCGACACGAAGATTGTGACGGTCAATGGTGGCCTGTACGTGCTTGACCGTAAGGGCAAGGGCAGCATCTCGAAGGTGAATGCCAGTGCAAAGTCTGTCGCCTGGCAGATGGCCATCAATGCTGAAAACCCCTACGATATCGTGGCGATTGACGGTAGCACCGCTTGGGTCGCCATGTACAACACGGCTGAAATCCGCAAGATTTCCCTTACTGATGGCTCCACCGTTTCGAGCATCGATACAAAGGAACTCAGCGCGAAGAAGGTCGAAATCGTCGAATAACCGACTGAAGGCGATTTTTAGAATTGTTCCAAAAAGCGGGGCGGGCTCGAAAAAAGCTCGCCCTTTTCATGTTTTTTTCTATGGAGGTGACACTTTTTGCGGGTCCGGGTGTTATAATAATGTAATTTTGATATCTAACCATTGCGGAAAGTTATGAAAAGATTGAAATTGTTGCCCCTCGTGCATTTGGCGCTCATGGTGCTGGTGTTCTCGGGTGTGGCTTTTGCCGATCGCGACTCAGAGATTCGCGACCTCAAGCTCGAAAAGGACAAGCTGAACGCCGAAATCCAGAAGCTGAACCGACAGATAGCCTCGACGGATTCGATGCTCAAGGCGGACGATTCCCGTTACAAGGCGCTCTCGCAGCGCTACAAGGCCGACACGGAACGTCGCCGTGCCGAAATCGACAGCCTGAATGCGAAAATCAGGGCGGTCGCCGGGGACCTCCAGGCAGAACGGAACAAGCAGGCGCGCGCCAAGAACAGGAGCGATAACGTTGCCGCAAAGAGGAAGGCGCTGCGTTCGGCGCTCGCGGGTATCGGCAAGCGGCTCGAAGCCCAGGTGGCGCAGACGGTGCCCTGGGAACTCGAAAGCAGGCTCGACCGCGTTAAATCCCTCACCCGCGACATCGAAAGCGGAAACGCGAGCGAGGAAGAAGCCTTTTCTCGACTCAAGTCGCTGATTGCCGAAGAGACGAAGTTCGGCGACGAGGTGGCGATTATCAACAGTCCGCTCACCCGCAAGAACGGAGAACTTATCAACGCGACGATACTGCGCATCGGAAACCAGTGGATGGTCTATAGCGACGAGAACGGGACGGTATTCGGTTCGCTTGTACGTAAGATGGTGGATGGGAAGGTCGCCTACGAATGGAACGAGGACCTGAACCTGGAAGAGCGAGCCGCGGTAAAGCTCGCGCTCGATGTGAAGCAGGCGAAGAAGCCGCCCCAAATCGTGAAATTGCCTGTAAGCCTCTCTATCGTGGGAGGTGAAAAATGAAAAAGATAATTGCAGTCCTCCTGTGTGCCACATCCGCATTCGCATGGCCGTGGTCATCGGGCGAGAAGAAGCCTTCCGCCGAAGACCAGGCGCGCATCAAGGATTCCTTGCAGATGGAAGAAGTCCGCGCGCTGCAGCGTGAAGTGGAAGCATTGACCCGCATCCGCCTGCAGAAGGCCGACTCGCTCGAAAAGCTCGAAGCGGAACACTGGCGCAAGCGCTATGCGCAGTCGCAGCTGACCGAGGAACACCAGACCACCTCCCGCGAACTTGACGGGCGCTATTCCAAGCTCTCGACGGATCTTGGCCGCGTGAACGAGGAAGTCATGGCGAGCAAGAGCATGACGGGCGATGCCGAAGAGAAGGCGCAGTCCGAGGAATCGGCCTACGACGCGCTCAACACGCAGGTGAAACTTTCGGTGGACAAGGCGCTTGGCGACGTGATGGGCGACTATCCGGTGGGAATGAACTCCCGCCTGTTGCAGCTCCGCCAGGCATCCGACGAGGCCGACAAGAAGGTCCCGAATACGGTCGGCGCGGTGCAGGGATTCATGGACGACCTGCTGAAGCGTCACGAGCTGACGTACACGCAGTTCTACGGTCGCGAAATTTCGCAGGTGGGTAGCCGCCCCGACGTGAACGTGAACCGTCTGCGTCTCGGTACGGTATTCCTCGGCGAAGTCGCGCAGGATAACGGCGACGTGCAGGCGCTGCTCCGCTCCGGTGCGCTGCAGGGCAAGATTTTCGAATGGAACGCGACGCTCCCGCCCGAGATGGCCGGGAACATCAAGCAGGCCGTGGTGCAGGCGGGGAACGCGACGGTTGTCTCGATCCCGCTCGACGTGCTGCAGAACAAGGCCGTCAAGAACGCCATTACCGATACGAAGGAACTCACCTGGACCGAGGAATTCGAAGCTTTCTTCAAGAAAGGCGGCATCGTGATGTATCCGCTCGCACTGGTGGCAATTATCGCGCTGCTGCTCTGTCTCGAACGCTTCCTGGTGCTCAGCTACCGCGGTCACCTGAGCCGCCGTTTCATCAAGAAGCTCGGTGCGATGGTGAAGGAAGCCCGCTATGAGGACGCCGCGAATCTTTGTCTCAAGAAGGAAACGAGCCTCTCGATGGTGCTCTTCGCGGTGCTGAACCGCGCACGCGAAACGCGCGAGGATGCGGAACGCTCCCTGCAGGAGGCCATGCTCCGCGAGCAACCGAAACTGGAACGCCGCATGGGACTTCTGGCCGCGATGGGCTCGATCGCCCCGCTGCTCGGCCTCCTCGGTACGGTGACGGGTATCATCACGCTCTTTACGGTCATTACCGAAGTGGGCACGAACGATGCACGCGTGCTTGCGGGCGGCATTTCCGAAGCGCTCGTCACGACGGAAACGGGCCTGGTCATCGCGATTCCCGTGATGATTTTGCATGGGCTCCTGAGCGAAAAGATCGAGAAGGTGACAAGCGAGATGTATGTGCAGAGCACCGCGCTCCTGAACAGGATTTTTGGAAAGAAAGAGTAGTTCCGCGCAATGAGCAACACCCACTACATACTTATCGAATCGCTGCAGAACACGTACCTTGCCGGTGGCGTGGTGATGCTCCCGATTCTCATTGCGGGTGTAATCGGGTTCTACTACCTGTTTTCGAGCTGGTTCCGCATCGGCAGCGACTTCTTCCGCACCGATATCCACAAGGTCATCAAGCGCATGCGCGTGGACCTGAACGGCGGTATCGAGGAAGACGAGAAGAACGCGGAACCGCCGAGCGTAAAGAAGGCGCTCCGCAGGCTGCGCAAGCGCGGCGGGCTCCTTTCGCGCGAACTGTGCTACGCCATCGACGTGGCGGCGAACAACCCCGAAGGCTTCCGCGACTACATGCAGGTGCGCCTCGCGAAGACGGTGCGCTACATGGAACAGGGAAACCACGTGATTTCGGTGATGGCCTCCGCGGCTCCCCTGCTCGGGCTCTTGGGAACGGTGACGGGCATGGTCTCGACATTCGAGGTGATTACCCTTTACGGGAACCAGAATCCGGTGCTCATGGCCGACGGCATCTCGGAAGCGCTCATCTCGACGCAGAGCGGCTTACTTGTCGCGTTCCCGCTGACGCTTTTGAAGCAGCGGCTGGATGAACGCGTGGAAATGTTGCGCCAGAAGATGGAACTCGGCGCGACCGTGATAGAAAATTATTTCGTGGAAAAGAAAGAAGGTTAAGCGATGGAATTCAACTTGCCGAGAAGAAAGCAGAAGGACATGGGCATCGAGATGGGCCCGCTGATGGACATCGTGTTCATCCTCCTCATCTTTTTCGTGGTCACCTCCTCGTTCACCCGCGAGACGGGCGTGGACGTCACGAAACCGCAGGCACAGTCGGCTAGCCAGCTCGAAAAGGAGAACCTGCTCATCGCCATCACGCGCGAAGGCACCATCCATATGAACGAGCGCCAGGTGGACCTTGCAAGCCTACAGGATATCCTGAAGCAGTCGCTCGCAAAGACTCCAGACCGCGAGGCCGTCGTGATTGCCGACAAGGGCGCCGAGACGGGCGTACTCGTGCAGGTAATCGACATGTGCAATCTCGCCGGCGTAAAGAAGGTTTCCATAGCGGCGCAGGCGGAATAGGACCGTTCCCGATGATTGTCTGGACGTACATAAAGAAGCTCTTCAAGCGGCTCAGCATCTTGCTCGCGGCGATTCTTGCCAGCATGCTGCTCGTGTTCTCGGTGACACTCGCGAACCTGTTCCTGACCGGAAAGGTTTTCCACGAGAAAAAGTACAACAAGACCGAAATCGCCGTGAAGAAGGTGGAAGAGGTCGAGAAGAAGGTCGAAAAGAAGAAACCTGCGCGCAAGCCGAACCATCAGAAATCCAATTCGCGCTCGCCCAAGGCGGGTCCGCGTTTCGCGATGAACCTGGGGGCCGCTTCGGGCACGGCGGGGGCCGCCATCAACGAGGAACTCGTGGCGGATTTCCGCGGCGGAGCTCTCTCTACCGACAAGGGCGATGTCGACAAGAAACCCGAAAGCAGGGCGTATCCCAATTTCCAGGTGCCGCCGCAAATACGCGACCGCGAAATCGATGCGATGCTGCGGCTCTCCTTCTGCGTGGATGCGAGCGGACGCGTGTACGACATCAAGGTGCTGGAAGAGACTCCGGCGGGTATGGGACTAGCGGCTGCGGGCAAGGACGCGCTTTCGCGCATGACGTTCGCACCGGCCGAAAAGGGCGGCAAGCCCGTTTCGTTCTGCGGCATGGAACAGCCTTTCGAAGTGAAGTTCAGGGACTAGGGATATGCGTACTATGAATAAATTAATCAGCGCAATTTTCTTCCTGGCTGCATTCGCATTTATCGTGGCCCCCTCTTTCGCGGCGCAATCCGCGTACGACCTGATGGAACGCGCGAACACCCTCTATCGCGACGGCAAATTCAAGCAGGCCATCACGCTCTACCGCAAGGCGGAATCCCGCGGTGCCGACCCCGTCGCCACCAGTTTCAACATTGCGAACAGCTATTACCAGACAAACGACCTGCCGAACGCCGCAGCCACCTACCGCAAGGCGGTTGACTTCTCGAACGGGACATTCTCCCCCGCGCTCTTCAACATGGCGAGCGTTTACTTCAGGCTCAAGCAGTATCCCGAATGCGTGGCGGCATACCACCGCGCGTTGAAACTGGAGCCGGAAAACGTTTCCGGCTGGCTTTACCTGGGCGAAGCCTACAGCAAGACCGGCGACGCGGTCGGCGCCCTCCGTGCCATCGAGAAGGCCTACCAGCTCGACAAGGAAGACATCAGCATCGTCTACCAGCTTTCGGAAGCGAACATCGAGCTGAACGATTTTGAACGCGCTGTTGCCGTCATCCGCGAAGGCTACGCCGCACATCCCGAAGAAATCGACTTTCTCGTGTATCTCGGCGACGTGTACCGCCTGAACAAGCAGTTCGAGGAAAGCGCGGGTGCCTACCGCGAGGCGCTGGGCGTCCGCCCCGACGACACCGCGACCATGTACAAGCTTGCCGACGTACTCGCCGAAGACGAGAAACCCTTTGTCGCGATGGACGTGCTCAACAACCTGGTGCAAATCAAGCCCGACTTCAGCGACGCGGCCATCTTCCTCGGGAATCTCGCCTACGACGCGAAGTTCTACGACCGGGCCGAATCCGCCTACGAACTCGCTGCCAAACAGGGCAACACGGAATCCGTCTACGGTTTCAAGAACATGGCCTACGATGCCCACGCCCAGAAGCGTGACGACGAGGCGCTTCGCCTGCTGCGAATCGCACAGAAGTACTTCCCCGACGACATCACCGTGCAGGCGGACATTTTGGAGTTTGAGAAAAATTAAAAAGTCCGGCGTTATACCCGCCGGACTATACTTAACTGGTATAAATCAGTCCTTCACGCAGCGGACTGGACTATAAATCTCATGGCTGCTATAGACCCAGACTTCTGCTTCTTCTGTTGAAGCGTCTATCCCAAGGTAGTATTGGCCCGAAGTTGCAAAATAGAGCCATAAGTGTTCATATTTACCAAAAGAATGGAATCCTATGTTGCTGGAGAAACTTCCAGAACCCAGAAAAGAAAGTCCATACTCATCTGTCCCGGGTGTAAATTCTGTTTCCCATCCCTTTGCCGACATCAACGGGAGTGCGAGTTTGCCTGCAAAATTTGCAAGGGCTTGCCCCTCCTTATTTGTCGGAATGTGCCACCCGTCAGGGCAGATTCCTTGGACAGGAGCGGAGCCCAAATTGCAGCCGGACAAAAATGCGCAATCCGTGCTATTCATCGCCGCGTCACGGCTATACAGGCGTCCGTAAAATTCGCAGAAACGGTCTTCGTCGTTGAAACAGGTGGATACGCCTATTTCGCTGCCGGCGTAGTTCAGGTTTTCGGCCATCCAGGTTACGCCGTTGACTACCACGGTCTTGTATGTCTTGCCGTCGCGCTGGTCAATTAGTGTGCCGTATTCGATATCCGGATTGAACTGTTCGCCAGTGGTTTCCAGGAGAGGTTCGGCGTTTGCCTGCTTGATTCTCGAGGAACTGCTCATCGAGCTGGACGATACGCTACTCGACGACATCACACTGCTAGAAGAAACGCTTGAAGAGCTCACGCTCGACGAGCTCGGTACGCTGCCGTCGCCCTTCACGCAACGGACAGAGAAGTTCGCCTCATAGCCATCAAAATCATAGATGTACGCCTCGTTGTCCTGTGCCCTTACGAGAAGGTAATACATGTAGGTCGACTGGTAATAGACCCAC
>JAEEGH010020176.1_pt1 | contig 13894 bp, 8 predicted proteins | sample 9134181 | NCBI WGS metagenome assembly JAEEGH01 (sample SAMN16246544, study PRJNA631951) | gut metagenome | biome: gut microbiome; feature: rumen; material: DP-attached | host: Bos | place: Iran: Karaj | collected 2018-10
GCCGTCTCCGACGAGCTGTGACACTACGCTGTCTTTGTTCTCAAGGAAGATATTAACAAGGATGGCGTGGTCTTCAGGAGTGAGCTTATTGTTGAGCTCTTCTCTGGCCTCCTCCACTACGTTTGGCGGAAGTGAGTGATTAGCGCTGATGTCGTTGACCTCGTAGTCAATGCAGTATCTGCTGTATCCGCTCTCTATGAAAATAAAGCCCAGAGCTGCCATGGCGCGCTTGAGCGGCCATGCTCCTCTGTTGGCGTTGCGGGCCTGATCATCAAGTCTTCCGGAGTTAAGTCCATCCTCAATGGCGTGATAGCGGATCTTCTTGTAGTTCAGGTAATAGCCGATAGGGTCTGAGTCGCAGAACACGTACACGTCGCTGTATGCCGAGAGGTCTGTTGGAATGTGTGGTTCCTGTAGCTTGCCAAGCAGTTTGGTATAGGTGATCCTCTGAAGGAGATTGGCAACTATGTTACCCTTATCCCTGTGATAGCTCATGACTTCTTCGCTGGTCACATCTTCCTTCTCATCAAACATGAAGACTTTATCGAACACTCCGGCCCTCTCGAGACGCTCTTTTAACCTTCCAAAGTCGTTGGACATGGTGCTGAGCATGATGTCCGATCTTGCCGGTCCCTTCTTTCTTTCGATCAGCTCTTTTACCACAGCGATATATGCGTGGTAGTACGTATGACATATGTAAATTCGGTCTTTGTTTTTTGTTGTTTTCATGCACTTTATTATAAAGTGCCCCGGTGAAAAGGTCAAAATGTGGTATGATGTTTATGTTTAGAAAGATTTAGCGATCTTCAAGGAGGAGAATTATGTCCACAAGGGACTTTGATACAAGGCCGATAGATTTAAGAAGGCTCTGGAAACAATTTGTAAAAAGATTCTGGATCATTCTTGCAGTAACTGCCATTGGGGCCATAGCCGGATTTGCCTGCTACGTGATCTACAGTAATATCAAGAGCGGAAACACTACCTACCGCATAAGGAATGACTATTACATCACCTTCAACCACGAGGAGTTCCCAAACGGCGTTGATTACTACAACGCCTACACCTGGGATGGGATCCTCAGGGATGACCCAATCGTAGACGAAGCACTTAAGAACGCTGCAGATGTTAGCAAGGAGCAGATTCTTGAAAGTGTAACTGGCGAGATTCTTGGTGATTACAGAATTCTTACTGTAGTTGTCACAGGTACCGACAAAGAGCTTGTTCAGAAGATTTCTGACGCCTACAAGGTGGCACTTCCTCACTTTGCAAGTATTATCGATATGATCAAGTCGATTGATCTTTGGACAGATGCCGCAATTGAGGAGTACGATGCTTACACAAGAGAAGGAAACGCCGCTTTTCTTGGTGGTCTTATCGGACTTTTTGTAAGCCTGTTTGTAGTTCTTTTATATGGAATATTCGATGATCACATCTACACCGAGAGAGACTGGAGGATCAGATACCCAGAGATTCCTTACCTTGGTAAAAGAGATACCGACGAGTACAACGCTAACAGATCACATCTCTTGCAGTACGACGGAAACTATATAGAGCTTTCCGCTGACCAGTTCAGGTTTGACCTCAATGAATTTGACAGAATGAGGGCTGCAGACGGCGTTATCCTTAAGCTCCGTCCCGGAAAAGACCTGACGGATGAAATGGACAAAGTTGTCTACACCTTATCAAAACAGGATGTCAAAATTGTCGGAGTGATGGAATAAATGATCCTTTATACGCTTATCGCTGCCATCACCATTGTTTTGGCATGCCATGTGAAAGCAACTGAATATGAAAACGGCCCAGTGCTCCTTGGATATACCACAAGGCAAAAGGCCCTGAACGCACTATGTATCGCTTCGGTTTTTGTTCTGCTCTCCGGCCTTGCAGCTCTCAGGCTCGAAGTTGGAAACGACTACGGAACCTATGTAGTTACCTGTCACGAGATATTCCAGAGAGGATATGTTGTTACGGAGCCCGGGTTCAACCTGGTGGTAAGAATACTTTACACACTCTCCGGCAAAGAAGACTATCTTCTTATGTTCGCTGTCTTTGGTGCAGCAATTGTAGCGATCTTTTTAAAAGTCCTTAAGGACCAGTGCGACAGTTTTGCAATTGGCTTTTTTGTATTCATGTCACTGGGACTGTATTACAAGAGCTTTAACACAGTAAGATATTATTTTGCACTTGCTATAGCTATGTTCGCACTGAGGTATCTGATCGACATTGATGTTCAAGGCATCATAAAGTTCTTTTTCCTGATTCTGCTTGCGGCGACTTTCCACAAAAGCGTCCTTGTTGTAATCCCAATGTACTTTATTGCAAGGATCCCATGGAAGAGATGGGCGCTTATTATTCTGGCGGCATTCAGTCTTGTTGTAGGTCTTTTAAACAAGCAGATAATGGATATTGCTCTTAAGCTTTATCCCTCCTATAGAAACACCGTTTATATCGAGGAAGTTCACTCCATTACCGAGTATGCTGCTCCTGTATTTGGTTGCCTGTTTGTGCTGGCACTGTGCATCATATGTTACGACGATGCCATCAGGGACAGAATTGATAACAGGATGTACCTAAACATGAACATCATGGGAATAGCGCTGTATGTGAGCTGCTACTGGCTCCCGCTTGTAACCAGGTTCTCCTACTACCTTACAACAGCCCAGATACTTCTGCTCCCAAACATTATCTGCAGCATTAAGGACAAAACAAAAAAGAGGAGAGTAACAGCTGCAGTAATTGTCTTCTGCGTACTGTACTTCCTCTATTTTCTCTCTGAAGCCGATAAGGTCGGAGTAAGGGTCCTTCCATATAAGAGCTGGCTTTTCTACGATCACAGGTGGCTGAACCAGACTGATACATTTTAATTCTCTTACAGCTCGTACACGTAGATCGTGTATGGGCTGTTTTCATTTGTATAGGATCCTATGAGTTTTGCACCAATCTCATCAGCATTGGAAAACTCAATTCTTGAAAAGATATATCTGCAATCAAGGCTCTTAAGTTCATCCATATTGCACACAAGGCGGGTATCAGAAAGTTCCATCACACGAAGAGGTGCATATGTGTTCTCATCGTCTGCCGAGATGAGATTGACTCTCGCGCCCCATCCCGTAAAGTATGATGCAAGGGAAGGTGATCCGGGCATAGCCGGCTCAATAACCTTGATCCATTTATCCTTATACTCCTGGGCATACATTCCAAGATAGCCATCAACGGTTGCAATTCCGTTGTAATTAAGAATCGCAGGGTGCATTCCATAAGAAGCTGACCACTCTCCGTTGTAACCTATATCTTCTTTTATCTCCTCAAACAGATCAGCAGAATAAAACTCGTTGTAGTTAACGGTGCTGGTCTCCTTATGCTTTAGGACTTTGTAAGCCTGATTGTAGCAGGTGTAGTAAAAGTCGTTGTAAACCTGTGGTGCAAACATTACAACTAAAACAGCCAGAGTGACAATAACGTTGGCGAGGAGCTTAAGGTTCTTTTTACTATAGTCATACATCCTGATGCAAACCAGAAGAAGCTCAGCATACCACAGGAATGTATTGAAATAAGCAGTCCTTGCAAACTCAAAGCCTGTAAGCGGCGGAACCAGGATCTCAAACAGATGTCTGAATGGCTCAAACTGGTAAAGGCCAAAAATAAGGACATTGAAGATGATCCAGAGCATCACGAGATTTACAGGATCCTTCCATATCTTCCCAGCCTCTCCTGCCTTAATGTGGCCGGCATTTATGAGAACCAGTGCAACAAGGACAACGCCAAGAACTATGTATGTGTGGGAATCCTCAGAATGGAACGAGGCATTTACAAACTCGTCAAATGCGGTCTTCATGGCCTGTCCAAAGGTCAGGTTGCCGTGATCCATGGTGGTCCTGATGGTAACTGTATCGTCTCCCAGCATAGCGCCAAAGAGCCTGTATTCAAACAGCACATAACCGATCGAAAGAATTATTATCGATACGAAGGTACTAAGAGGAAAACGCTTGTCTATCACCCAGAGGATTATCACTGCGCATACCATGTACGCAAGGATAAAGAATCCATGATAGGAAAAATAGGATATAAATGGATAACAGAAAACTGCAATGTACCAGGGAATCCTCTCCTTAAGACTCTCTGCAAAATAAAGCTTTCTTAGAAAGAGAATGATCAGGGGAACTGATGTGAAAGCAATACCATATGTCGGGAAAACAGGTATCATTCCATAAGCTGCTGCGATCACGATTACCAGCGGCTTGTATGCTTCGTAGCGATCCTTATATATGTCTTTTGCCAGAAGGATAAACCCAATCATTCCAATAGCAATCTTGGCCGCATATCCTGCCAGATATGACCAGTAGGTAGGAAGGATTATGTAAAAGAGATTGTACAGATTAAACTCTGATCCAAACAGATCCCTTGATATCCCGTGCATAAACGGAGCATTAACTCCATGGGCAAACCAAAGATGTGCTTTTTTGAGCATCTCGTAGTGACCCATGAAAAGGTCTAAGTTATCATGGATCTGGAAATAGCTTTCTCCACGAAATACAAGGAACACTGCCGCTTGTATAAGAAGCAGTGTTCCTGTAAGGTACATATACCAGTTCTTTTTGATGTTATGATTCATAGTCCTCACCAACTGTGAACTTGCGTGTCCACTTACCATCTACCTTTTCGAAGAGATCTCTGTTGACGTATCTGTCAACAACCTCCCAGAACTCCTCTTTGGTAATGGACAGGTATTTGCAGGCTTTCTCAATATATTTATCTCCGCAGAGGCCGTCGTATTCGTTTACATACCACTTGCCACTCTCACGGTCAAATCTTCCCTCTCTGATATCGTAGCAAATCTCGTCTGTAGCATATCCAAAACCAAACTTGAGATACTTGATCATCTGGTTAGGAATCTGAAGATCGCAGTCAAGGGCTGTGTATCTTCTGTAGCGTCCAAGATCATGAAGGTCATCTGTTCTTCCTGTAAGTCCTCTTGCTATAGCAAAGTCAGCGTTCGAAACCTGAGACCACTCCCTGGTGTAGTACTGAAGGAAGATGGCCTTTATGCCTTTCTCCTGCATTTCCTCAACAGTAGGAATCTTGTAGAGGAAAAGATCTTTCTCTGTGATATTGTTGGAAAGATCAACGAAGCTGTCTACGCTTGCGCCTCTGATGGTCTCAAGCTGCATTACTGAAAATGCATTTCCTGTAGGCTCCTGGTTCTTGGCTGCACCAAGTGTAAGGGCAGCGTTCTCACCCTGAATAATAAGAGGAATATTGAACTTAACAGCCATAATGTATGAAGAAGCCCAGAGACAGTACTCTGATGCAGCGATGATGTTTCCGCGCTCAAAGAATGATTTTCTTGCAAGCTTCTTGGCAACAATAGGATTTGGACGGATGGAGATGATGTCAAAGCCCAGGTTGTTGAGGTTATTGATGTTCTTCTGACCAACCTCTGTTATCTCATCAGGCATGCAGTTGATAAGAAGTGGATTAAGTCCAAGCTTCTCTTTTGCGTAAACAGCCTGGAAAGTTGAATCCTTACCACCTGATACTCCGATTATACAGTCATAAATATTGCCGCGCTTTTTGGCCTCTGCCTTGGCTTCCTCGGCAAAGCCCCTAAGCTCTGCTTCCCTTGCAGCCCAGTCAATAGTTGCCTTGGACTCCTCATAGCGGCATGCAAAACAGATCTGTTCGTCGTCAAAAACGATACCGGGTCTTGTATCCGGCTGAAGGCATCGCTTGCAGTATCTCATCTTCATGTTCAAATCCTCCTGAAATCTCATGCTCTTAAATGTCGTTCGACTTAGTATACTACCGCCCATACCGGTGTTTCAAGTACATAACAGCTCTTTCTTACAGCATTCGCTTGATATACTGGCCCGTATATGACTTCTTGCACTTGGCAACCTCTTCAGGAGTTCCCTTTGCTACGACAGTTCCTCCCTTTGAGCCACCCTCTGGACCCATATCGATTATATAGTCTCCGGTTTTGATGACATCAAGATTGTGCTCTATCACAACAACCGTGTTGCCCTGTTCAACCAGAGTATGCATGATGGTTACGAGTTTCTGAACATCAGCAAAATGAAGACCTGTTGTAGGCTCGTCAAGAATATAGACAGTCTTACCTGTTCCCACTTTGGAAAGCTCTGTCGCCAGCTTGATCCTCTGGGCTTCTCCGCCGGAGAGCTCTGTACTTGGCTGTCCAAGCTTGACATAACCAAGTCCAACATCATAGAGGGTCTGGATCTTGCGCTTTATAGTCTTAACGTTCTCAAAGAACTTAAGCGCTTCCTCAACTGTCATATCAAGGACGTCATAAATGTTCTTGCCCTTGTAACGCACTTCCAGCGTCTCATGGTTGTACCTCTTTCCTCCGCAGACTTCGCAGGGAACATATACGTCAGGAAGGAAGTGCATCTCTATCTTGATGATTCCGTCTCCGCCACAGGCCTCACACCTTCCGCCCTTGACGTTAAAGGAGAACCTTCCCTTCTTGTAGCCTCTTGCCTTGGCATCAGGTGTTCCGGCAAATAGATCTCTTATCATATCAAATACGCCGGTATATGTGGCAGGATTGGACCTTGGCGTTCTTCCTATCGGCGACTGGTCGATGGCAATAACCTTATCTACCTGGTCTATTCCCTCAATTGCCTTGTGCTTGCCAGGGATACACCTTGCCCTGTTAAGATCTCTTGCCAGATGCTTGTACAGGATCTCGTTGACAAAAGAGCTCTTGCCTGAGCCGGACACTCCTGTAACGATGGTCATAACTCCAAGAGGCACTTCAATATCAATATTTTTTAAGTTATTCTCCTGCGCACCAACAATCTTAAGCCAGCCAGTGGGCTTTCTTCTCACCTCAGGTACCGGAATCTTGAGCTTACCAGCAAGATACTGTCCTGTCACAGACTCCTTGACCTTCATGATATCTTCAGCAGTTCCACAGGCAACAATCTTGCCTCCGTGGGAACCAGCTCCGGGGCCAACATCAACAATATAATCTGCAGCTCTCATGGTATCCTCATCGTGCTCAACAACAATGAGTGTGTTACCAAGGTCACGAAGATTCTTAAGTGTATTAAGAAGCTTGTCATTGTCTCTTTGATGAAGTCCGATACTGGGCTCATCAAGGATATAACATACTCCGCAAAGACCTGAACCTATCTGGGTTGCAAGCCTTATTCTCTGGGCTTCACCACCGGAAAGAGTTCCGGTTGCTCTTGAAAGAGAGAGATAATCAAGACCAACGTCTACAAGGAACCCTACTCTTGCCCTTATCTCTTTAAGCACCTGGGATCCTATCATCTCCTGATGCGCGGAGAGCTTAAGGTTCTCAAGATAATGCTGAAGCTCGTCCACAGACATGGATGTGATCTCATAAATATTCTTGTCATCTATAGTAACAGCAAGGGATTCCTTCTTAAGTCTCTGGCCTCCGCAGCGGGCACAAGGAGTGATCCTCATATACTCCTCATACTCTGCCTTCATGGTCTCAGAGAAAGTCTCCCTGTATCTCTGTTCAACGTTCTTGATAAGTCCGTCAAAGGTGATAGGGTAATCCCCCTCTCCTCTCTGACCTTTATAGTGCACCATTACAGACCTGTCGGCTCCATAGATAAGTACCTGCTTAGCCTTGTCTGAAAGCTCTTCAAACGGTGTGTCCAGACTGAACTTGTACTCTTTAGCAAGAGCCTTTAACGTGGCGTTACTAAAGCTGGAATCCTTATTGGCAGACTGCCATCCCATTACCACTATGCAGCCGTCATTTATTGAAAGGCTCTTGTCCGGTATCATGAGATCAGGATCAAATTCCATCTTGTATCCCAGGCCCACGCAGTCAGGGCATGCGCCAAAGGGGTTGTTGAATGAAAAGCTCCTTGGCTCAATCTCAGGAATACTGATTCCGCAGTCAGGGCATGCAAAGTTCTGGCTAAAGCTAAGCTCCTTGCCATCTATAACATCAACTAAAAGCAGACCATCCGCCAGCTGCAACGCATTCTCAATTGAATCCGCAAGACGCCTTCTAAGGTTCTCGTTGTCATCACGGACCACAATTCTGTCTACGATTATCTCTATGCTATGCTTGATATTCTTATCCAGCTTGATCTCTTCTTCAGACAGCTCGTACTGACTTCCGTCAATCCTGGCCCTTACGTATCCTGCGCGCTTTGCTCTGTCCAAAGTCTTTTGATGCTCACCCTTTTTGCCCCTTACAACAGGTGCAAGGATCTGGAGCTTGGTGCCATCTCCCAGGGCCATGATCTGGTCACACATCTCATCTACGGTCTGTCGCCTAATCTCCCTGCCACAGTTCGGACAGTGAGGAATTCCAATCCTGGCAAAAAGAAGTCTGAAATGATCATAAATCTCAGTAACCGTTCCTACTGTTGACCTTGGATTCTTGTTTGTAGACTTCTGGTCTATTGAAATAGTTGGAGAAAGACCTTCTATCGCCTCGACATTGGGCTTATCCATCTGCCCAAGGAACATCCTCGCATATGAAGAAAGAGACTCCATGTAGCGTCTCTGTCCCTCTGCAAAAATCGTCTCAAAAGCAAGAGATGACTTACCCGAGCCGGAAACTCCGGTGAGTACAGTAAGAGTCTCTCTTGGTATCTTCACACTTACATGTTTTAAATTGTGTTCGCTTGCACCACGGACTCTGATATAGTCATGGATATCAGAGGGAAGAATTCTCTTCGTGGTGTTCTTTTTGGTCATTTTACTTTCTGCCATTTTATTTCCTTTCCATAGCAACAAGGAAGTTACTCCTCACTGCGTTCGGAGTGACACGTTCGAACTAAACTCGATAAGACCTCGTTAAGTTCTCTCAGCCCGATGTAAGCTCTGTATGCACCTTCTTCAGCTCTATCAGCTGATCACGCAGCATTGCAGCCGTCTCGAAATCCAGCTCTGTGGCAGCATGCTTCATCTTCTTCTGAACCTGGGCAATGAGCTTCTCCAGCTCTTCTCTGTCCATGGATTCAGGATCCTTCTCAAACTTAACTTCTTCCTTGGCAACAGCCTTGGTAACTGCGATAAGGTCACGGACCGCCTTCTTGATGGTCTGCGGTGTTATGCCGTGTTCCTCGTTGTATTTCTGCTGAATCGCACGCCGCCTCTTGGTCTCATCTATAGCCTTTTTCATTGAGTCCGTCATATTGTCGGCATACATTATTACATGGCCTTCTGAATTTCGGGCTGCACGACCGATGGTCTGAATAAGAGATGTCTCGGAACGAAGGAATCCCTCTTTATCCGCATCTATAATTGCAACCAGCGATATCTCGGGTATATCAAGTCCCTCTCTGAGAAGGTTGATACCTACAAGCACATCAAAAACATCAAGTCTCATATCTCTGATGATCTCAGCTCTCTCAAGAGTATCAATATCCGAATGCAGATACTTGACCCTGATTCCTGATTCTGCAAGGTACTGAGTCAAATCCTCAGCCATTCTCTTGGTAAGTGTTGTCACAAGGACTTTATTCTTATTATCGATCTCTTTCCTGATCTCTCCGATGAGATCGTCTATCTGTCCCTCAACCGGTCTCACATCAACTTCCGGATCCAAAAGACCTGTGGGTCTGATCACCTGCTCGGCGCGAAGAAGCTCATGCTCCTCCTCATACCTTCCGGGAGTCGCAGAGCAGAACAGCATCTGGTCAATATGTCCCTCAAACTCTTCAAAATTTAAGGGTCTGTTATCAAGAGCAGACGGCAGTCTGAAGCCATAATCCACCAAAGTAAGCTTCCTGCTCCTGTCGCCGTTGTACATTGCTCCAACCTGAGGAATTGTCATGTGTGACTCATCCACAATGATAAGGAAGTCGTCATCAAAGAAGTCCAATAGCGTAAGCGGAGGCTCACCGGGCTTCATAAAGTTAAGATGCCTTGAGTAGTTCTCAATTCCGGAACAAAAGCCCGTCTCCCTCATCATCTCTACGTCAAAGTTTGTTCGCTCAGCAATCCTCTGAGCCTCTATAAGCCTGTCTTCTCCCTTAAAGAACTTAACCTGCTCCTCCAGCTCTTTCTCAATATTGTCACAGGCAGCATTGATCTTCTCCTGCGGAACAACATAGTGGGATGCCGGGTATATCATCACATGGGACAGCTCACTTCTGACCTTGGAAGTAACAGGTTCAACCTCACATATCCTGTCTATCTCATCGCCAAAGAACTCAATCCTTATGAGGTAATCATCAGCATTGGCCGGGAAAACTTCTACAGTATCTCCGCGAACCCTGAAATTGCATCTGCCAAGTTCCATGTCGTTTCTGTCGTACTGAATAGCCACAAGGTCTTTGATCAATTCATCTCTGTCCTTGGTCATGCCGGGACGAAGAGAAACCGACATGCCCTTGAATTCCTCGGGGCTTCCAAGTCCGTAAATACAGGATACACTGGCTACAACAATGACATCCTTCCTCTCTGCAAGGGATGCCGTAGCAGAGAGTCTTAGCTTATCAATCTCATCATTGATGGCAGAATCCTTGGCAATATAAGTATCAGTCTGTGGCACATAGGCCTCCGGCTGATAATAATCGTAATAGGACACAAAGTACTCCACCGCGTTCTCCGGAAAGAACTCTTTCATCTCTCCGTAGAGCTGACCGGCCAGAGTCTTGTTATGGCTGATGATCAGTGTCGGCTTATTGAGCGCGGCAATAACATTGGCCATGGTAAAGGTCTTACCTGATCCGGTAACACCGAGCAAAGTTTCAAACTGGTTGCCCTCTTTGAAACCCTCGACAAGTTTCTGTATAGCCTGGGGCTGATCGCCGGTAGGCTTATATTCCGAATGTAATTTGAAGTCCATAACCAACCCTCAAATATGAATCATAAACAACATGTGCGTATATGGTGTCAGTATATCATTTTCAGATTACATTGTCTACAATTTTTAGAACGTTTGTTCGCCGTTTTGTTCCCCCATGTCCCCATGTCACACTCTCATGTCAACCGGTAAAATGAAAAAGGACGTGCATGGAGCACGCCCTTTTCCGTATGTGTCTGATTTTATGTTTTATTGAGAGATCACCAATTTAGTCAATTTTGTTTATCGAGCTCTTGCTTTTCTTGTGAAAAGAACTGTTATAACAGCTGCTCCTGCGATGATGATAAAGATTATTCTTGCCATGCTGTTATTTGTATCTTCTGTTGATCCTCTTCTTGCTCCTAAAACTGCTGCTGCGGGAGCTTCTTCTCTTGTTGCACCAAGTACCTGTGCTTCAGGTGCCGGAACTTCTGCAAGTGCTACAGGTGCTTCAGCTATTACTACAGGTGCAGGAGCTACATAAGGAGCCTCTGCTGCAAGAGCTGCAGGAGCTGGTGCCGGTGCTGCAGGAGTTTCAGGTGCTGGTGCAGGTGCAGGCTGAGGTGCTAAAGGAATAACCGGCTCTTCTACTACTACAGGCTCTTCTACTACAGGCTCTTCGATAACAGGTTCTGCAAGGAGATCCATCAGACCCATGTATGTAAGATATGAACGCTTTGTAGGTGCGCCTAATTTTTCTCTGTAGTCAGGTGTATAGTTTTCAACTTTAAGTTCAGGCTCTTTAGGTACATTGTATGTCTTGTATACCTTCAGAGGGTTCCAAATATAGTTAACATTAAAATCGATTGTTGTATCGTCATTTGCATGATTCTTGCCATCTTTATAAGATATTGCATAGCTGGTTCCATGATCCCAGGTATTAACTTTGTATAAGCAGTTGGAATAAAGTACATCACCAAATGGTGCCCAGTATCCCATGCTGTGGTTCTCATCAGTATTCAGGTAGAATAATGAATTTCCCTCAGAATCATCTGTCTTTTCAATTTCGTCACTATGAGCTATGTGATACAGATATACTATATCATTCTCATCAACTACAAAGGTCTTTGTGTATACATTATCTACAACATACTGACCATTTACTAATGTGTATAAAGTGTGCTTGATATTTATAGTTACATCGTTTCCGGACTTCTCTGAAGCTTCCGTAACATCATATGTGTAATCAATATCAAACTGCATTGCTTCAGCATTCTTTTCAACTGACGCTATTGCTGGTTCGTTGTAGCGAGTATTGATTATATTGTTGTATTGCTCTACAGTCATTCCGTTGTTTTTGTCTGCGATCTGCTTAGCAATTTTCAGGTCATTCTGATACTGTGCATACTCTGCATCGTATTTTGCCTGGTTCTGAGCGTTGTTTTCTGCTACCTGTGCAACCTTGCCATCTTCTGCCTGGTTGTGGGCGTCAATAGCTGCGTTCTCTCTATCTATTCTTGCACAATCAGCTTCATACTTATTATCAACAGCCCTGTTGTACTCATCAACTTTGTTGTTGTACTCATTAACTTCGCTGTTATACTGATTTATCTTGTCGTTATTAACTTCGCCTTCGATCTGGGGCTTTGTAGGCTCTACAGGATCGGGAACTACAGTTTCTTCCTCAGCTGCTGCCTCTTCCGGAGCTGCCTCTTCAGCTACTTCACCAGCTTCTTCTCCGGCCTCTTCACCAGCTTCTTCTCCAGCCTCTTCTTCCTGTTCTCCGGCTTCCTCTTCTCCAGCTTCCTGCTCTCCGCCTTCCTGTTCTTCGGCTTCCTGCTCTCCGCCTTCCTGTTCTCCGCCTTCCTCTTCCTCTTCTTCCTCTTCTTCTCCTTCCTCTTCTCCGGCGTCCTCATCTGATCCTGTATCTTCATTGTTCTCTGAATTTCCAGAACCAAATTCTTCTGTTCCGCCTTCGTTCTCAGCTGCGAATGTGATCTGCTTTGCTCTGGCAGCGGAAACAAATACGATTATGATTGATAATAATGTCATCAAGAATCTTTTGATTATAAGGTTAACGTTCTTTCTCTTCATATTGACCTCTCTTTCCGAATCCATTCGTTTCAAACACATGTCAAACACCGTTTTGTTTTGTTGTTAAACACATGTTACTAAGAGGCCTATCATAAACATAATCATAATTGACCAAAATTTTGTCATTTAATAGCCAGTTTATTATTCTTTAGAATTACCTTATATTTATACATAATTAGCTTATTTTTACATGAATTTCTAAAGAGAATGTTTATAAAAAGGGGGTTAAGAAATCGAGCGTATCGTACGATATATGGAGCTTTTCTAATTTAGAGATTTATGGAATCATAGGTAAACACAAGGTCCTGCTCTATCACGAAGTCGTCATCGCACACAGAATCAGAGAAATCACAACGCCCCAGGAGCTGAGTTGTACACATGGCTGCTGTCGCAGCGCCTTCCGGAATAATCTCCGGCACTTCATTTCCTCTAGTCAGGAGGCTTCCGAGGCCGAGTATCACAACGAGTGCCACAAAAACAACTATGAATGTATATGCAAAAATCATCATTCTTCTTCCTCCACCGGCTTATTTAACCGGTTCAAATCTTCTCCGTATCTCTCTGACAGCATCTGCCTTATCCTTACTCCCGCAAGGCCAAGTCTCTCTTTTACCGCAGGAACTCGCAGCTGCGCATCGTAAGCAGCGTAGCTCACCACAGTCTCATAGTTTGTTATGGCAAAAGAGATTATGAATGCCAGAATTGCTGCCACAAGGCCGTACTTAGCCTTGGACAAAAAAAAGTTTTTCCTGACAACCTTCGGATACTTCCTCAGCGCATCCACAATTTCCCTGCAATTGCTAAACCTGTCTTCTCTGTCAGGCTTTGTACATTTATCGATTATCATCATAAGTTCCGGTGAGCACTTGCCACCCATGATCTGCAAAAGAGTTCTTCCAAAGCAGTAAATATCAGTCCTCGGATCGGTCTGTCCCAGATTTCCGTACTGCTCAGGTGCAGCAAATCCACCTGTTCCAAGATTTCTCGTGTCGGATGATGCATTTCTTTCAAAGTACCTTGCCGCACCAAAATCTATGAGAGAAACATGCCTAT
>JAEEGH010020180.1_pt1 | contig 13892 bp, 15 predicted proteins | sample 9134181 | NCBI WGS metagenome assembly JAEEGH01 (sample SAMN16246544, study PRJNA631951) | gut metagenome | biome: gut microbiome; feature: rumen; material: DP-attached | host: Bos | place: Iran: Karaj | collected 2018-10
AGGGGATTTGGTATATACTAAATAGGGAATTTCAAAAATCAGTAATTTGCGGCAAGTCAATTCAGGAATCCATGGGAGACGGGGAGGAAGTCCAAATGTTGGCAAATGAAGACAAATTCAGGATTTTTACGGGTAACGCAAATCCGGACCTGGCACGGGAGATCGCGGCCTATCTGGGAACCACGTTAGGTGATGCGGTCATCAACCGGTTTAACAACGGCGAAGTGCAGGCAATGATTAATGAAAGCGTTCGCGGCAAAGATGTGTTTATTGTCCAGCCCACATGCGGACCCATTGTCAATGACAACGTAATGGAACTGCTGATTATGGCAGACGCATTCAAGCGGGCTTCCGCCAATCATATCATTGCGGTGATCCCCTTCTACGGGTACGCCCGTCAGGACCGCAAGGCCCGGGGGCGTGAGCCCATTACGGCCAAGCTGATGGCGGATATCCTTCAGTGCGCGGGCATTACCCGCGTGGTGACCATCGACCTGCATGCGGCCCAGATCCAGGGCTTCTTCAACATCCCGCTGGATCATATGCCGGCGGCTCCTGTACTGGCCGATTACATTAAACAGAAAAACCTGAAGGACATGATCGTGGTTTCCCCGGACCTGGGCGGCGTAAGCCGTGCCCGCGTCTTCGCGGAACGTCTGAACTGCGGTCTGGCCATTATTGATAAACGCCGTCCGGAACCGGGCGTGGCGGAAGTCATGAACCTCATCGGCAGCGTGGAAGGCAAGACGGCCATTATGGTTGACGATATGGTAGATACGGCAGGCTCCCTGACCGAAGGCGCCAAGGCGCTGAAAAAGTTTGGGGCCAAGGAAGTCTATGCCTGCTGCACCCATCCCGTCCTGACCGCTCCGGCCATAAGCCGTATCGCTGCTTCGGAAATTACGGAACTGGTAGTGACCAACACCATACCGCTGGCTCCGGAGAAAAAACATCCCAAGATCAAGGTGCTGTCTATAGCCCCGATCCTGGCAGAGACCATGCTGCGCATCTTTAACGACTGGTCCGTAAGCCAGCTGTTTGAAGAGGTATAAGAGGATTTTATCAGGCTCCGTGTCACGGTATGCGGAGCCTTTCTTTTATTTTTGGTAAGCAAGAGATTCTGATTACGGAAACCGTGATGTATGCGTCTGCGCGTTTGCTTCCGTGCAGATGCAGTGCGGTGTTCCTCTTTAAAGGGTAGTTTTTATGCGTGTATTATGTATCATGGGGGCGTTTTATCTGGCGGCCCTGGTATTCCTCTGGGCCGGGCGCAGGGGAAACGTGTCCCGCAAGCTGGCTGTATTAGTTTCTGCTGTCTGCCTGCTGGCAGGTTCCGGCGCACTGGCGGCGGCTGTGTACCCGTGGGGAAACGGTTACGGAATCACAGTAAACCGTCTGCAGGATCTGCCCGGCAAAGGGCCGGTTCCGGCAATGTCTCCGAACGGCGCAAACTTACCGGGCGGCGCAGTCCAAAAGTCTGCTCCGGACAGCGGCAAGACGGCTTCTTCCGTTACGGCAGCAGGCAGGTATATGGCCCTGACCTTTGACGACGGGCCCTATCCGCCCTATACAGGCCGTCTGCTGGATGTTTTGAAAGAGAAGAAGGTGCATGCCACGTTCTTTCTGGTGGCGGAGCAGGCACAGCGACATCCGGAACTGGTGAAACGCGCGTTAGCCGAGGGGCATACGGTCGGGTTGCACGCTTTCCGGCACCGGGACTTCCTGAAGCTGACAGAAGAAGAAAGACAGAACGATCTGGCGCAGGGGAAAAAAATGCTGCATGGCATTACCGGTAAAGAACCGGTGTACTGGCGGCCGCCTCACGGGTTCCGGGATTTTTCCGTGATGGAAGTGGCTGATGCTCAAAAACTGACGGTGGTGAACTGGTCGGTGATCCCCCGGGACTGGACGGGGATCGGGAAACAGGAAATCCAAAGCCGGGTGATGGATAAGGCGGAAAACGGAGCCATCGTCCTGCTGCATGACGGGGACAGCCCTTTTTACAAAGCATCCCGCCAGCCGACGGTGGACGCAGCCGCGCTTCTCATTGACAGCCTGCGGGAAAAAGGGTATCATTTGGTATCGCTGGAAGAATATGTTCAGGCGGAGAAGCGGCCCGGACAGTAACGCGGAACTACAGCGCGGGATAAGATATAAAGTTTGAGGGATAAACAGATGAAAATCATAGCGGGACTGGGAAATATCGGCAAAGAATATGATAAGACCCGGCATAATATCGGTTTTATGGTAGCGGACGAGCTGGCCCGGCGCTGGAATCTTGAAGGAAGCTGGCGGACGGACCGGAACGCCATGTACGTGGAGTACCGGGCGCCGGAGAAAGTGTTTCTGCTGAAGCCGGTGACATATATGAATTTGAGCGGCAATGCGGTGGGTCCCTGGGCTCACTTCTTTAATATCGCCCCGGAGGATGTGGCGGTGGTCCATGACGATATGGACCTGCCCCTGGGAACCATCCGGATCCGGAAGAACGGTTCCAGCGGCGGGCATAACGGGATCAAATCCATTATCAGCAACCTGGGGACGGACGCCTTTCCCCGTTTCCGGCTGGGCATCGGTCATCCGGTCCACGAGCAGCAGGCGGTGATCAGCCACGTGCTGCAGCGTTTTGCCGGAGATGACAGGCAGCTTATTGAAGAAGCGGTGAAAAAAATGGCGGACGCATTAGAGCTGTGGCTGAAAGAAGACGGCGATTTAAGCAAGGTGATGCAGCAGTTTAACACCAAGCCGGCCAAGGCGAAAAAACGGGCTGAAAAGGAAGCTGCGGAAAAAGTTGCTGCAGAACAAGAAACGACTGAGCAGAAAATTGAATGATGTAATTTAGCTGTGCATAATTGTAGCAACCTGGTAAAAACATAAGCAAACCATCGGAAACGATTGCGTCAGTCCATGAGATGAAATTCGCCGTCGTGGCGAGGCTGTTTGAGGGACGGAGTCCCGAGTTCCGATGCCACAGGCGAATAAATCCATGGAATAGCAATCGGTGACGGGTTTGCGATGTTTTTGCCAGGCCGCAGTAACATATTGCAAAAATTCATTTTTTTCAAAACTCCCACTTGCGCTCTGCAAAAGAGTGTGATATTATAGTGAAGCGTTAATGTCGGGAAATATTAATGCAAATAAAAAAAGAGGTGCATAGAAATGAAAGAAAAAATCCATCCGAAATTTTATACTGACTGCAAAGTAACCTGTGGCTGCGGCAACACCTTCATCACCGGCTCCACCAAACCGGAGCTGCGCGTGGACGTATGCAGCAAATGCCATCCGTTCTATACCGGCCAGCAGCGCAGCGTAGCCGCCCGCGGCCGTATCGAAAAGTTCAACAAGCGTTACAATGTAGAAAGCAAATAAAAGCAACTCACACAGCAGAGCTTCGGCTCTGCTGTAGTTGTATTCAGACCTTTTTTGACAAAAGTGTAAACTATGGCAAAACTGAGTATTGGCGGGCAGGCGGTCATCGAAGGCGTGATGATGCGCGGTCCCAAAGATGTGGCGGTGGCAGTCCGCAAGGCGGACGGTACCATTGACGTGGACGTGAAACCGGTCAACAGTATCGCCGACCGCTATCCTATTCTTAAAAAGCCGCTGCTCCGGGGCGTGGTGGCTCTGGTGGAATCGCTGGTCATGGGCATGAAGGCCCTCAGCTATTCCGCCCAGGTGTCCGGCGAGGAAGACGAGCAGATGGATGATAAAGAGATGGCCCTGACCATGGTGACCTCCGTGGCCCTGGCTGTCGGTCTTTTTATTGCTGTTCCCACCTGGTCCATGCGCTTTCTGCAGCAGTGGACCCAGAGCAGCCTGACCCTGAACCTGGCGGAAGGCTTTCTGCGCATGGGCATCTTTCTGGTTTATATTGCCGCCATATCTTCCATGGAAGATATCCAGCGGGTGTTCAAGTACCACGGGGCGGAGCACAAGACGATTTTCACCTACGAGGCGGGCATGCCCCTGACGGTGGAGAATGTGCGGACCTTTCCCCGGCTGCATCCCCGCTGCGGCACCAACTTCCTGATGATCGTCATGCTCATCAGCATCTTTATCTTTGCCTTTTTAGGCTGGCCCAGCCTCTTGGAACGGATCCTGTCCCGGATCGTGCTGATGCCGGTAGTGGCGGGCCTCAGTTATGAACTGATCCGATTTGCGGGGAAGAATAACGACAAACCCTGGGTGCACCGGCTGATTATGCCGGGACTTCTGCTGCAGAAACTCACCACCCGGGAACCGGACGATGAGATGATCGAAGTGGCCATCGCTTCCGTAAAAGCGGTGCTGCCGGAGGAAGAGCTGCAGAAAGTGGAGATGCAGGTGCCGGACGCGATTGCGCTGCAGGCGCCGGCTGTGGCGGAGACGGTGTCTGTACCGGTCTCCTGTGAGGAAAAGACATGTTAGAAAAATTACACGGGGTAGAAGAAAAGTATCTGGATCTGGAAGCGAAGCTGTCCGACCCGGATGTGGTTTCTGACCCGAAGGAATATCAGAAATACGCGAAGGCCCATGCCAAACTGCAGGAAATCGTAAACGTGTACCGGGAATATAAGGAACAGAAAGCCCTGTATGACGACGATATGGCCGTGGCGGAAGAAAACAGCGATCCGGAACTGGCGGAGATGGCCCGGGAAGAGGCGGAATCCCTTAAACCGGTGCTGGAGGAATATGAGAAGAAGCTGACTCTGCTGCTTTTGCCCGGCGATCCCAACGACGACAAGGATATCATTCTGGAAATCCGGGCCGGGGCCGGCGGGGAAGAAGCGGCCTTGTTTGCGGAGGTTCTGTTCCGCATGTACACCCGGTATGCGGATACCATGGGCTGGTCCGTGGAACTGATGGACGCCAACCCCACGGAGCTGGGCGGCTTTAAGGAAGTGGTAGCCCAGATTTCCGGCGCCGGGGCTTATGGCCGCATGAAATTTGAAAGCGGCGTGCACCGGGTACAGCGGGTGCCGGAGACGGAATCCCAGGGGCGGATCCATACATCTACCTGCACGGTGGCGGTGCTGCCGGTGGCGGAAGAGGTGGACGTGGATATCCGCATGGAAGATATCCGGATCGATACCTACCGGGCCGGGGGCGCCGGCGGGCAGTATGTCAACAAGACGGAATCCGCAGTGCGCATGACCCATATCCCCACAGGCATCGTGGCCCAGTGCCAGGATGAGAAGTCCCAGCTGAAGAACCGGGAAAAATGCCTGCGGGTGCTGCGTTCCCGTATCCTGGAGATGAAACAGCAGGAACAGCAGCAGTCGGAAGCGGCGGAGCGGAAGAGTCAGGTGGGCACCGGGGACCGCAGTGAGCGGATCCGTACCTATAATTATCCCCAGGGCAGGGTCACCGATCACCGGATCGGCCTGACGCTGCATAAGCTGGATACCATCGTGAACGGGGATCTGTCTGAGCTGCTGGACGCGCTGGCTACGGCGAGCCAGGCAGAAAAATTACAGCAGGTAAAATGATTGCCGGAGGAAACGCAGGCTGAAGAAAACCACAGCAGCATCCTGCGGGCAGAATGGAAGAAAAGAATGACAGAACAGGCCGTTTGGACTGTAAATAAAATATTGCAATGGACACAGCAGTACTTTTCCGGAAAGGGCCTGGAGAATCCACGCCTGGACGCGGAGGTACTGCTTTGTGACGTGTTGGGCTGCCGCCGGATCGACCTGTTCATGCGCCTGCAGCAGGAACTGCAGCCGGAAGAACTGAAAAAATACAGGGAATTCGTGTTGCGCAGGGCTGCCTGGGAACCGCTGGCCTATATTATCGGAAGAAAAGCATTTTTGCAGTGGGAGTTTAACGTTACGCCCGCCGTGCTGATCCCCCGTCCGGAAACGGAACTGCTGGTGGAAAAGCTGGTACAGTGCTGTACGGGGAAGAGCCTGACCCAATTGGAGAAGGAAACGTTCTGGCGGAAAAAGGCGGAGGAGGCGAAAGCCGCCGCTGAGAAGGTGAAAGCGGTTTCTTCGGAAAAGCTGCGGGACGAAACGGACCCGGAAAAGGCGGCTGTCTGGCAGCAGGAAGTGGCAGACCGGGAAGCGGTAGCCGTCCAGGCGGCGGAGCGGGCCGGCATGGCATGGCAGGCAGAATCTGCAGCCGTGCAGGAAAAATCGGGGAACAAAGGCCCCGATATCCTGGATATGGGGACCGGCAGCGGGGCGATTCTTCTTTCCTTATTAAAATTATTGCCGGAAAGCCGGGGGCTGGCGGTGGATATTTCGCCGGAGGCCCTGGCCGTTGCGAAAGAAAACGCGGCGCTGTTGGGCGTGGGAGACCGCGCCTGGTTCCTGCAGTCGGATATCTGGTCCCGGGTGCCGGCGAAAGCGCAGTTTGACATTGTGGTGTCCAATCCTCCCTATATCCCGGCGCAGGTCATCGGTACCCTGGCCCGGGATGTGCAGAAAGAACCGCGGCTGGCGCTGGACGGAGGAGAAGACGGGTTGAATGCCTACCGTAAGATTGCGGCAGGCCTGCCGCAGCATGTGAAACCGGACGGACTGGCTGCCTTTGAAGTGGGCATCGGCCAGGGGGAAGCCGTGGCTGCCCTGTGCCGTGAACAGGGCTTTGCGGTGACGGCGGTGGTGAACGATTATGCCGGCATTGACCGGATGGTCTTTGCCGCGAGGCCGGGCAGTCCCAAAGCGGAATGGGTGAAGAAACTTTTTTGATAAATTGGATTGCGCAGGGGAATAGAGTCATGGAAACAAAGTTCTGGGAAGTAAAAAAGAATCCGGAAGCAGCTATTGCGGAAGCGGCCGGCCTTATCGCGGTGGGAGAGGTTGTGGCTTTTCCTACGGAAACAGTGTACGGGCTGGGGGCGGACGGGTTAAACGCAGAGGCTGTGGCTAAGATATTTGCGGCCAAGGGTCGTCCGGCGGACAACCCGCTGATCCTGCATATTGCGGATACCGAACAGATATATCCTTTAACAAGCGGATTAAACGCGAACGCCCGGGCCCTGATGGATACCTTCTGGCCGGGACCGCTGACCATTGTGGTGCCCCGCTCTGAACTGGTGCCGGACATTGTGACGGCCGGGCTGGATACGGTGGCAATCCGGATGCCGTCCCATCCGGTGGCGGCGGCTCTCATCCGGGCGGCAGGCTGTCCTGTCGCGGCGCCCAGCGCCAATGTGTCGGGCAAGCCCAGTCCTACCAACGCGCAGGACGTGGCGGATGATATGACAGGCAAGGTAGCGGGGATTCTGGACGGCGGAAGCTGCGGCATCGGAGTGGAATCCACGGTTGTAGATACAACCTCTCCCGTGCCTACGATCCTGCGGCCCGGCGGTATTACCCGGGAAATGCTGGAAGAGCGGCTGGGCGCGGTAGAAATCGACCCCGCCCTGAACGGGGACCCGGCCCTGCGTCCTAAAGCGCCGGGGATGAAATACCGGCATTACGCACCGAAGGCGCCCATGTACCTGTATGAAGGGACACTGGCGGCGCAGCGGCTGACGGAGGCAGTCCTGCGGGCGCAGAAACGGGGGCTGCATATCGGGGTCCTGTGTGACGATGCGGTGAAAGGACGGCTGGAGGAAAGCCTGCGCCGGGGCCATACCGCGGAGATTTTTTCCTGGGGACAGGGAAAAGCGGACCTGGCGGAACACCTGTATGAAGTATTGCGTGACTTTGACAGGGTGTCGCCGGAACTGATCATCGCCATGGGCGTGGATGAAAAAGGCCTGGGCCTGGCGGTGATGAACCGGCTGCGGAAAGCGGCGGGCTACCAGATCCTGCAGGCGGAGGAAGGCGGCATAACCGTAAAAAGCGGCAGCGGTTTTCCGGAATTTCTGTTCTCATAAACAATAAGTGGTACAGTACCTGTTTTTGTGATAAAATAGATTGAATAAGCAAGTCATAAACCGGCAGGCAATGAATACGGAACTGCCTGCGGAATAACACAGTATCTGGGGATGCCATCGCAATTAAATCCATGGGAGGCGCGGGACATGAAACTGGTAATCGGCAGTGATCACGGAGGAATCCACCTGAAAGAAGTGCTGAAACAGCATCTGGCGGAACGGGGCATTGAGGTGTCGGACGCGGGGACCTATACGGAGGAATCCTGCGATTATCCGGACATTGCGGTAAAAGTCTGCCGGGAGATTACGGACGGCAATGCGGAGCGGGGGATCCTGGTCTGCGGTACCGGCATCGGCATGTCCATGGCGGCCAATAAAGTCAAAGGGATCCGCGCGGCTCTGTGCGGCGATGTGTTTTCCGCCACCATGAGCCGGGAGCATAATAATGCCAACGTCATCTGCCTGGGCGAGCGGGTGCTGGGCCCCGGACTGGCCCTATCCATCCTGGATGCCTGGCTGGATACGGAATTTGCCGGCGGGCGTCATGAACGCCGGGTGAATAAGATTATGGCGGTTGAGGAATAAATGATGGAGTTAGCACAGATTGCGGCCGCGGTTACTGCGGCTGCGGAAGAACTGATCACGGCGGCGCAGCCGAAACCGGGACGGATTTTTGTCCTGGGCTGCAGCACCAGTGAGGTGCTGGGATCCAAAATCGGGACGGCCCGTTCGCCGGAAACGGCGGAAGCGATCCTTACGGCGCTGCTGGCTGTGACCCGTGCCCACGGGCTGTATCTTGCGGTCCAGTGCTGTGAACACCTGAACCGGGCGCTGGTGGTGGAAGAGGCGGCGATGGATGCTTTCGGCCTGACCCAGGTCACGGTGCATCCCGTGCCGGAAGCCGGCGGCAGCGCGGCCAGCCGGGCGTATGAACTGTTTGCGCATCCGGTGGTGGTGGAATCTGTAACTGCTGATTTAGGCATGGATATCGGACAGACGCTGATCGGTATGCATCTGAAACGGGTTGCGGTGCCGGTGCGTCTCCGGGTGAAAACCGTCGGCGAAGCAATACTGACGGCGGCCCGGACACGTCCGCCCCTGATCGGGGGAGAGCGGGCAAAGTATTTTTAACATAAATTAATTACATGAAAGGAGCCTTACCCATGAACGTACATGTAGTAGATCATCCGCTGATTGCCCATAAGCTGACCATGATGCGGGACAAGACCTGTAACAGCAAGAATTTCCGTGAACTGCTGGGCGAAATTGCCTCCCTGATGACTTACGATGTGACTAAGAACTGGGAAACGGAACCCTTTGAAATCGAGACTCCGTTGGAAAAGATGACGGGAACCCGCCTGAAAGGGGAAGTGACCATTATTCCGATTCTGCGCGCGGGGCTGGGACTGCTGAACGGTGTGCTGGCCATGATTCCGCATGCCCATGTAGGGCATATCGGTCTGTACCGTGATCCGGAGACCCATAAACCGGTGGAATATTACTGCGGACTGCCCAAGCAGATGGACGCGAAATGCATCGTAGTAGACCCCATGCTGGCGACCGGCGGTTCCGCGGCGGCGGCGATTACCATGTTAAAGGAGAAAGGCCTGCATAACATCTGCCTCATGGTGCTGGTAGCGGCGCCGGAAGGCATTAAAGTTATCAACGAAGCGCACCCGGACGTGGAAATTTACACGGCTGCCGTCGACCGTGAACTGAATGAAAGAGCCTATATCCTTCCCGGTCTGGGAGATGCGGGCGACCGGGTCTTCGGCACACTGTAAGCGGAGAGTTAAGAGGATTATAATGAGCAATAATAGTGAAGTAAGGCCGGACTGGGACCATTATTTTATGGAAATTGCCCAGGTGGTCAGCAAACGTTCCACCTGCCTGCGCCGCAGCGTTGGCGCAGTCATCGTGAAAAACAAACAGATTCTTGCTACCGGTTACAACGGCACGCCCAAGGGAATGCCCCACTGCGGGGAAGTGGGCTGCCTGCGGGAACAGCTGCATGTGCCTTCGGGCAAGAACCATGAGCTGTGCCGGGGGATCCATGCAGAGCAGAACGCGGTAGTACAGGCTGCGGTCCATGGCGTTTCGGTAGAAGGCGGTACTCTGTACTGCACGAACCAGCCCTGTGTCGTGTGTACGAAGATCCTGATCAACGCGGGCATTGAGCGGATCGTGTTTAAAGATCCTTACCCCGACAAGCTGGCGGAGGATATGCTGGCAGGTTCCGGGATCCGGGTGGAAGTGCTGGACGCGGAACAAAAATAGGAAGAGGTCTGTTGTTTGTATATTTTAGCTTTTGTCATTGCCCTGCTGGCCAGTTTTCTGTTGACACCCTATGTTAAGAAGCTGGCTTTTGCCATCGGGGCAGTGGATAAACCTGATAAAAGAAAAGTGCATACCCATATCATGCCCAGACTGGGGGGACTGGCTATTTTTCTGGCCTGTGTCCTTGCGGTTGTCTGCAGTCTGCCCATTACACGGGATCTGATGGGAATCCTGCTGGGCGGCGCCTGGATCGTAATCGTGGGCATATTGGACGACAAGTATTCCCTGCCTGCCAAAGTGAAGCTGCTGGGACAGATTCTGGCTGCCTGTATCCTGGTGGCCTTTGATATAAAGATTGAGTGGCTGAACAATCCGCTGGGCGGTTACTTCTATCTGGAATATCTGTCTATACCGTTTACGATTTTCTGGGTCATCAGCTTTATTAACGTGGTCAATCTGATAGACGGGCTGGACGGACTGGCGGCCGGTGTGTCCGGCATCGCTTCCATTACCATCATCCTGGTGGCGGTGCATCAGGGATATTATCCCGTGGCGACTTTGACGGCGGCGCTGGCCGGGGGTATTTTTGGTTTTATCCATTATAATTTTAATCCGGCCACCATCTTTATGGGGGATACGGGCAGCATGTTCATCGGCTATATGCTGGCGGCAATTGCGATTTTAGGCGCGGTGAAGACTGCGGCTACCATCGCGCTGATCGTGCCGGCGGTTGCCCTGGGACTGCCGATCATGGATACGGCATTTGCCATTTTGCGCCGTTACAGCAACGGCAAGCCGATCTTCCAGCCGGACAAGGGGCATCTGCACCACCGGCTGCTGGCGCTGGGACTGACCCAGAAACAGGCGGTGCTGCTGATGTATGCCATCAGTATCATCCTGAGCCTGGGGGCGTTTGTGCTGGCTATGGCCAATGTGTATGTTGCGGCTGCGGTGATTGTTGTGATTGTGATCGCGGTGGCTTTGGGCGCAAAGAAGATAGGTATTTTACGGAACCCCTGAGTAAGGAGGTCTTGCTTTGAAGAAACTGAGAATCATGACAGTATTCGGCACCCGGCCGGAAGCCATCAAAATGTGTCCGCTGGTGCTGGAGATGCGGAAATATACGGATTATATCGAACCCGTTGTGGCGGTCACAGCCCAGCACCGGGAAATGCTGGACCAGGTGCTGCGCCTGTTTGCCATAGAGCCTGATTATGACCTGAACATCATGACCAGCGGGCAGACCTTGTACGACATTACGGTGAAGGCGCTGCTGGGGCTGAAAGAGGTCATTGCCAAAGCGCAGCCGGACCTGATTCTGGTCCACGGCGATACCACAACAACGTTTGCCGGGTCACTGGCGGCCTATTACGCCCAGATTGAACTGGGGCATGTGGAGGCAGGCCTGCGTACCGGCAACAAGTTTTCTCCCTACCCGGAAGAGATGAACCGGAAGCTGACAGGTTCCCTGGCGGATTTCCATTTCGCGCCCACGGCGGTAAGCCGGGAGAATCTGGTAAGGGAAAATGTGCCGGAAAGCCATATTTTTGTGACAGGAAATACGGTCATCGACGCGCTGAATACCACGGTGCAGAAGGATTTTGTGTTTGATGATCCGGTCATTATGCAGGCGCTGGCCAGCGGCAAACGCCTGATCCTCATGACCACCCACCGGCGGGAGAATCTGGGGGAACCCATGCGGCAGGTATACCGGGCGCTGAAAACAACGTTGGAACAGCATCCGGAAGCGGCGGCCATCTTCCCCGTTCACAAGAATCCCAAAGTGCGGGAAGTGGTGCAGGCGGAACTGGCGGGTACCGACAGGGTGTACCTGACGGAACCCATGGACTACGAACCTTTTGCCAATCTGATGAACCATGCGGATATCGTCCTGACGGACAGCGGAGGCATCCAGGAGGAAGCGCCGGCGTTAGGCAAGCCCGTGCTGGTGCTGCGGGATACCACGGAGCGTCCGGAAGCGGTGACCGCGGGTACGGTCCGCCTGACGGGCACCGGGTACGACGTGGTGAAGGAAGAGACCTGCCGGCTGCTGGACGATCCTGCTTATTACCGGTCCATGGCGGAGGCGGTCAATCCCTACGGGGACGGGCATGCCTGTGAACGGATCGTGCGGGCTGTCCTGTCGGCAAAGGGCTATCCGGTAGCGCCCCCGGAGGAATTTAAAGGGTGTTGATTTAATACGTGATACGGTGACAGCCACCTTTTTATGACCTGTCATAACTACAGAAGAGGACGGTTTGTGAAAACCGTTGGGCAAGTTTTTCTTGTCGGGGTGAAAAATTTACATATTTTTCAAAAAGGTGTTGGCAAAATGCCGATTTTATTGTAAAATACAGTTGATTTATAGGTTATATTTGGGTATAGGTATGCCCCGGGGACGCGATTGTGTTTGAATGATATATAACCGTCATTGGGGTATGCTCCCGCGCACAAGGAGCAATATGTTCAGCTTTCAGGGAATGGACAAACGCGAGATCGTCGTGGCGCTGGCCGGACTTTATAAGCGCCAGGTTTATGCAGCGGCGGCGGTGATTGTGGGTGTCGCCCTGCTGTTGAAATCTGCGCTGACAGGGGTCGGCTGCGGTATTGTCTGGAGTCTGCTGGACACACTGCTGCTTGTGATAAGCATTTTAAAGGGCTTCAACAGGATGTCAGAGGGGGAACTCAGGTTCCGGGTGTTTATGAATTTTGTGAAACGCCTTGCTCTGGCGCTTGTTATGCTGTACCTGGCTATCAGGTATAATGCCGGTATCGTTTGGATGCTCATCGTTTTTACGCTGATGCATCTTGTGCTGGTAGTAAATCTGTTAATTTTCACGGGCCGGAAGGAGCAGAAGAAGGTAAGCTGAGGGCCGTGAGGAAAGGAGAATAATATGGGTCCAGAGATTATTCATTATTTACCCCAGAAGATTGATTTCTTAGGTACCACAGTTCATATGCAGACGCTGTATATGTCCTGGATTACGATGGTTGTTGTTATCCTTATTGTAGCGGCGGCTACGAGCCAGCGTAAGCTCATTCCCTCGGGGGTGCAGAATGTGGTGGAGATGTTCATCGACTGGCTGGGAGACCTGATGGAAAAGAACATGGGCGTCGAAGGACGCCGCCTGATGACCCCGTTCATCATCACCTTGTTCCTTTACATCTTCGTAGGCAATGAACTGGGCATGCTGCCTGCCGTTGGCGTACATTTTACCTCACCCACCAACGACATTAATGTGGCGCTGGGGCTGTCGGTTATGGTTGCCGTTCTGGTATATATAATCGGTATTGCCCGTCATGGTCTGGGATATTTCAAGCACCTTATCTCACCGACGCCGTTCATGCTCCCGCTTAATCTTTTGGAAGATATCGCCCGCCCCATTACCATGGCAGCCCGTCTGTTCGGTAACATCCTGGCCGGCGAAATTCTGCTGGTCATCCTGAACAGGCTGACCCCGTGGCTGGTTCCCGACATCTGGATCGGATTCAGCCTTATTATCGGTTTCTTACAGGCCTTTATCTTCACGATGCTGACCATTGTTGCCTTAGCACCTGTATTTAAGGCAGTTCATGGTTGATGCGGCAGTGGTGGGCCGGTTTAAATTTTATTATTTTTATTTAGAGAAAGGAAGATTTTACAAATGGAAAATGCTCTTATGGTAGTAGCTTCAGTAATTGCTGCAGGTTTGATTGGTTCTTGCGCGGCCATTGGCGCGGCGCTGGGCAACAGCCGTGTTACCAGCACGACGATTGAGTGCATGGCCCGTCAGCCCGAGCAGGCATCCAACTTTCAGGTTACCAT
>JAEEGH010020183.1_pt1 | contig 13891 bp, 7 predicted proteins | sample 9134181 | NCBI WGS metagenome assembly JAEEGH01 (sample SAMN16246544, study PRJNA631951) | gut metagenome | biome: gut microbiome; feature: rumen; material: DP-attached | host: Bos | place: Iran: Karaj | collected 2018-10
GTCATACACGAAATCACCCCTCTGATGGGTAAGGACAGTCTTTATATTGCCGACCGTCGGAAGAAGGAGTTTACTTACCCCATCCATAACCACGAAGTGTTCGAACTGAACTACGTCGAGCACGCCAGCGGTGTGCGACGTATTGTGGGCGACTCCAACGAGGTGATTTCCGACTTCGACCTTGTGCTCATCACCAGTCCCGACCTCGAGCATGTCTGGGAGCAGAACACCTGCACCAGCGAGGATATCCGCGAGGTCACTGTGCAGTTCCATCTCGACCTTTCCGACGAAGGATTCCTCTCGCGCAAGCCCTTCTATTCTATGCTGAAGATGCTGCAGCGCGCCCGCAAGGGTCTGGCGTTTAGCCTCGACGACATCATGCGCGTCTATCCGCTCATCGATTCGCTCAGCTCCGTCAAGGATTCCTTCTATGCCGTCACCCAGTTCTACTCCATCCTCTACGAGCTCTCCAAGAGCACGCAGTGTCGCGAGTTGTCATCGTCCAGCTTCGCAAAGGTTGAAGTAGAGAGCGACTCACGCCGTGTGCTGAAGGTGAAGAACTACATCGCTCAGAACTACAAGAACGAAATCCGCCTGTCTACACTTGCCGATATCGCCGGCATGAGTACGTCGGCCTTCAGCCGTTTCTTCAAGCTGCATACCGGTCGCAACCTCAGTGAATACATCATCGAGATGCGTTTAGGTTATGCCAGCCGCCGTCTCGTCGACTCTTCTGATTCCATTTCCGAGATCTGCTTCTCCTGTGGTTTCAACAATCTCAGCAATTTCAATCGAATCTTCAAGAAACGCAAGGGTTGCTCGCCCTCTGAGTTTCGCGACAACTATCATAAAACGCGCATTATCGTATGACGATTAGAAAGACCATACTGCTACTGATCACTCTTCTGCTTCTGGGAGGCATTCTTATGCCGCTCCAGTCTAAGTCGAAGGTCGAGGAGCTGCGCGAGATGCTGCCCCGCATGCATGGAGCCGCCCGCCTGAAGGTGCTCGACCAGTTGCAGCAGCTCAGCGTCGATTCCAACGATAATGCCTACCGCGTGCGTTGCATCAGCGACCTTCTTGACGAGAGCTACAAGCAGGGCGAAAACGAGCTCTATGCGTCGTGTGCTATCTCGCGTACCGTCTTTTTCTATAATTCCGACATGCAGGACTCCCTGTTCCGCTATGTCCCCATTGATATTGATCGTCTGCGCCACTTGAAGATGTACGACCGCATGTACGAGGTGTGGAGCTATAAGGTCAACATGCTGGCCTTCAGCCAGAAGTGTAATATGGCCCTCCGCGAGGTGCAGACTATGATGAACGATGCCCGACTCAACGACAACAAATACGGCGAAGCTACAGCCTATTACATCATGGGTAATGTCTACGCCAACATGCACAATCTCGACGAGAGTGCTGCAGCCTATCGTAAGGGCCTCGATCTGTTTAAGCAGGTGACTCCGACACCACCCACTATTCCCGATGTCTACAGCTATTATGGCGATTTGCTGAACGACAAGAAGGACTATGAGAAGCTTGAGAAGCTGACGGTAGAGTGGAAGGATTTCCTCGACCGTTATATCGTCGACTACAAGATTCGCGAGCGTGATGCCGCCATTCTCCGTTCCTATTACTATCTGGCTTGTGCACAGGCCGCTTTGGGCTTAGGCCATATCGAACAGGCGTCGGAAGCACTCAGCGAGGCGCAGAAATATATCCCTTCGGAGGGCGACTATGTGGGGCAGTCGTGGCTCTTCTACAGTGCCCAGCTCGACTTGCAGCGTGGCGACTATCGTCATGCGCTCGAACTGAACAGTCGCCGTATGTTCTACGATGATGGTGACGAGATGGCGACACAAATCCAGGTGCTCTCTCAGCGTGCTGAGATTATGAGCAAGATTGGACGCTTCGAGGAGGCAGCCAACTGTCTGCGCACCATCGTTGCCGCCAAGGACTCTATCAGCAGTGCCGAGACGCGCAACCAGCTGAACGAAATGAACACCCTCTTCCGCGTCGACGAACTCGAGCGTGAACAGGAGCGTGCGCAGTTCCGCAACACGATGATTATTGCCGCTATCATCTTCGTGGGTTTGGTCATCTTCACCTTCTTCCGCATCCGCTCGGCCCGCCGCCTTAAGAAGGCGCACAACGAGTTGCTGGTGGCCTACGACCAGCTGGAGGAGACGACAACCGCCAAGGAGCGTATCGAGAGCGATCTGCGTATCGCCCGCAACATACAAATGGGTATGGTACCCAGCACATTCCCCGACCGTCCCGATCTCGACCTCTTCGCGTCGATGACGCCCGCTAAGGAGGTTGGTGGCGACCTCTACGGCTATTATCTCGACGGCGACCAGCTGTATATCGCTTTGGGCGACGTCAGCGGCAAGGGCGTGCCCGCCTCACTGTTTATGGCACAGGCCACCCGCTTGTTCCGCACGCTGGCTGCCCAGCACATGATGCCTGCCGAAATTGCGACGAGCATCAACAATGCGCTGTCGGGCGAGGATAACGAGACCAGTATGTTCGTCACGATGTATCTGGGACTCATCGACCTCAAGACCGGTCATCTGCATTTCTGCAATGCCGGACACAATCCGCCCGTATTGCTGCGCGACGGCAAGGCGGAGTTCATCGAGATGATACCCAACGCCCCCATCGGCCTGTGGCCCGAACTGGAGTACGAGGGCGAGGAGATAGAGGATATCAGCAACTGCCCGCTGTTCGTTTATACCGACGGACTCAACGAGGCCGAAAACCGACAGCAGGACCAGTTTACCGACGAACGGTTGCTGGAAATCCTCGAGACCACACCCTTCGAGAGCTGTCGCCAGACGGTCGAGCTGCTCAAGGAGGCTGTAGAACAACATCGCGACGGCGCCGATCCGAACGACGACCTGACGATGCTCTGCGTGAAGGTAAACAAGGAAGCAACGAATAACTAATATAAAACCAAAAGAAATGAGAAAGGAACTAAGACTGAAAAACCAGATGCAAGAACTGGAGCGCGTCAACCAGTTCGTCGAGGAGATCTGCGAAGAGCTCAATCTCGGTATGGAGCTTCAGCTGAATCTCAATCTGGTGATGGAGGAAATGGTGGTCAACGTCATTTCCTATGCGTATCCCGAAGGAAAGGTTGCCGACATCGAGCTGGTGGCTGAGTCCGACGGGAAAGAGCTGACGTTCGTGCTCAGCGATCAAGGCAAGGAGTTCGATCCCACCTTGCGCGAGGCTGCCGACATGGACGTCAATCCTGCTGAGCGTGATTTGGGCGGTATGGGCATCTATATCGTTAAGAACATCATGAATGAAGTTAGCTATCAGCGTCTGGAGGGCAAGAACCTTCTGACGATGAAAAAAGACATTTTAGAAAGCAAAAACGATTAAAAATAACAACTTAAAAATCATTTACATTATGACACAGATTATTAAAGAAGGTGGTAAGACCATCATTAAGACCGGACAGCGTATTGACACTATGAACGCCCCTCAGTTCGAACAAGACATTCAGCCTGCTTTGGCCGACGGTGGAGTAGATCTCGAAATGGATTGCAGCGAGCTCACCTACATGGCTTCTTCGGGTCTGCGTATCATTCAGAAGACCATGCGTACTGTGATGCAGCAGCGCGGCCAGTTCAAGATGACTAATGTAAGCTCTGAAATTTATAAGGTGCTGGCAATGACCGGTTTCACCAAGTTTATGAAAGTAGAGAAGAAAGCTGAGTAACCTCTAATCATTCTGCTTTATGACATACGCATTTATTATAGCTTTGATTGCTGCCGTCATGCTCGGCATCGCCTTCTACTTCCAGATGAAGGCCAGCAATAAGCAGACCGAAGAACAGAAGCAGCTGTTGGCCGACTATCAGCGTCGTGTTGACGAGCAGCAGAAGTTGCTTGATGACTACCGTTCGCTTGAGAAGAATTTTGACAGTGTTGGCGAGGGTTACGAGCAGGCGCTGCTGGCTTTCGACAAGATGAATGAAGAGCAGGATAAGGCTCGTGCAGCCAACGAGGCCCTGCAGCAGAAGGTTGGTGCCCTGCAGACCGAGAACGGCAAGCTGGCCGATAAGGTAAAGCGCCAGTCCGACTCGCTCGCACAGGTGGTTACTGATCTGAAGGATATCGCCGCCGAGGCTGGCAACAGCAAGATTTCAGCCCTCATTGGCAAGCTCTCTGATATCGACGACCTCGATGCCGACGCACCTATCGATCGTACTGATAACGTGATGGTTACCCAGATTGTCGACGATGCCGCTAAGGCTGCCGGTGCCGACAAGGTGACCTATATCCAGTTCACTAAGGACGTCGCTCCCGATGCTGCCGCCACGATGATTTCCACCAATGCTGCCAAGGCCGCTCGTGCCTTGACTCATCTGTTGGACAATGCCCTCAAGTTTACCACCGAGGGTAGCGTCAAGGTCAGCGCCGCTGTCGATATGGCCAAGATGCAGGCTACCTATACCGTCGAGGATTCCGGTTCAGGTATTGCTGCCGACGATGCTGAGCGCATCTTCGAGCCCTACGTCAAGCTCAACCAGTATTTCGATGGTCAGGGTATCGGTCTTACCGTAGCTCGCAACATCGCCCGCCGTCTGGGTGGCGACCTCGTGCTCGACACCGCTTTCGCCGGTCCTGGTGCCCGCTTCGTGCTCACGCTCCCCATCTAGGAGCCCAAAACAGATAAAACAATCGGACCCACCTCAATTGGTGAGTCCGATTTTTCTTTTGTGTGCTTTAACAAACTTTAAGGTGTGTCGGAAACACCTTTGCGTATTTCTTCGTATATTTGCACCCATAATCAATCAATACAATTATTAATCAAATGAAATCGCTTAATCTTAACTACTTGCGCACCTTTACGATGCTTGCAGTAATGATGCTCATCGCCTCGACGGCATGGGCAGAAACCGTGAATGTCGGCTACAAGGATGCAGACGGCACAACAAAGTATGTGGATGCCACTGTGCTCAACAACACGATGAATAATCTCGCCGCAGGTTGGTATGTGGTGAACAGCGACGTGACCTACAACGGTGATCTCGAAACCAATGGCAATGGTGACGTAAACATCATCCTCTGCGACGGGGCGACACTCACGGCGAACAATATAACCCCAACCCTGAGCGATCACGAAGACCGACTCATAATCTACGGCCAAAGCCAAGGAACCGGCACCGCCAATATCAGTGGTACACTTGCAGGCTGCAATTGTCTCACGATCTATGGTGGCACCATCAATGTAAATACACTCGATGGTTACAAAGGCAGCGTAGGAATTAACGGCGGCACGGTCAATGCCGGCAGAATCTCTCCCTACGGTGGCGTAAGCTTTAACGGCGGCAACGTCATTGTCACTGACGAAGTTGAGGCTAGAAACTACGGCAATATCTTCCTTTCCGGCGGTACTGTGAAAGCCAGCAGCTACTCCGCCAGCGGCGGCTATGTTTGCATCTCTAAAGGTTTAACCTACTACGACGGCACGGGAGCCAGCTACACCGGCACGGAGGAGCACTACTACGGCTTCCTCAACCTCACTGACGCTGAGATTACCGCCATTGCGGGCAAGACGCTGCGAACGTTCAACTATGGGTCATGCGGTATTCAAACCGTGAATGATGGTAATGACGTAACATGGATGATGTCCGACGGAGATAACAACGGTTCGTACGAGACCCTAATCATCAGCGGATCTGGAGCGATGGCGGATTTCTCTGGTGTTGACGCCCAGCCTTGGAAGGCCTCTCGCGCTGACATTAAGAAAGTTAAGATAGAGCCATATGTAACGGGCATCGGCAACAATGCCTTCAAAAACTGCACTAACCTGAAGACGGTTTTAGTTTTGGGCAAAAATCTCCCATCACTCGGGATGAATGCTTTCGATGAGTGCACGTCTCTTTCAAAGATCTATTTATCGCCATCTGCGTATGATGAATATGGGACAGCTGCTAATTGGAGCACCTATTCTGCCAAAATAGATCAATTATTCTATTGCGGAAAAAAAAGTGAGAACGATGGCAAGAATGTGATGTGTTATTTTACCGACGATGATAATGACGACAAAATAGAGACGCTCACCATCATAGGCACGGGTGCAATAATGGATTGTTCTAGTGCTGCAGCTATCTGGGATGATTTTCGGTCGACTATTAAGAATCTGTTCATTGAGGAAGGCGTAACGGAAATCGGCAACTCTGCCTTCAAAGACTGCACCAGTCTCACAACCGTTGACATTCCTGCCAGCGTAACCCATATCCGTCCTTATGCTTTCAAAGGCTGTACCAGCCTCACGACGGCTCCAATCGGTAGCGGTGTGATATACATCGGAAACAGAGCATTCGAAGGTTGCACAGGGCTCACATCTGCTACCATTCCCGCTGGTTTGGAGGAGCCTGTCTATGACGGAATAACTCAATATAACGGCAATTTTGGTTTGAATGCTTTTGAAGGCTGTACCAACCTGACAACCATCACGGTAGCAGCAGATAACCCGACATTCAAGGATGTGGACGGCGTGATGATGAGCAAAGACGGCACCGCTCTCGTCTTATATCCTCAAGGCAAGACTGCTACAAACTACATCGTACCAGACGGCGTAAAAAGTATCATACAGCAGGCCTTCAAGGGCAGTTCGCACTTAACTGATGTTACCTTACCCGACGGTTTGACAACGATTTGTATGTCTGCCTTTCAAAGTTGCACGGGACTGACATCCATCGTGATTCCCGCCAGCGTGACAAATATCGAGACTATGGCCTTTCGCTATTGCTCCAACCTGAAGACGGTATTGGTTCAGCGTTACGATGCTGATGACGAAACCAAGATTATGACGCTCGGTTCTTCTGATGTCTTCGAAGGCTGCCCTAACGATCTGGCCATTTATGTGCCCTATGTTGCCTTAAATGTCTACAAGGAGGCTACAAATTGGTCAACATACTCCGACAAGATAAATGCTTTTCCTGTTAGCGTGACCATCGGCGACGAGACGACCAACTATACATCCTTTGCCGAAGCCGTCGCTTATGCTGGAGAAATGTATGACCCCGAAACCCCTGCTGTAGTGCCGACAGTGACACTTTACGATGATATCAATCTTGGAGGTTCTGGCTTCGAATTCGGCGATGACGAAAATGCGATTGTCGCAACGCTCGACCTGAACGGGCATACGATTAGCGGCAATGCTGAATACCTCATTACAGTGGCTGAAAAGAGCACACTGACCGTTGCGGGTGATGGCTCTATCGTAGATATTAATTATTTAGGCTGTCTCATTGAGAACAATGGTACGCTAAATATTACAGGTGGTACTTACGGTAATAGTAGTTGGATGACGAACAATGGTACGATGACCGTCAGTGGCGGTACTTTCACAGCTTATGGCGGGTTCGTCTCTATTAACAATTACGATGGATCATTGACCGTCAGTGGTGGTACATTCAATGTATACGACGGCGGCTGTGCTATTAATAACAGGTCATTTAGTGGAACTCCAGTATTGACTTTATCCGCTCTGCCTACTTTTGTACACCCTGAAGGTGCTATGAAGGGCACGGATATCGATTTGAACGAGAATACAGTCATCACCTTCGACAAGGCCATTACAACATTCCCGACTGCTCCAATCGTTGTTAAGACGAAGAATACAGCACCGTATGTGTTTACCAGCGGTTACGGCACTTATGTGAAGGACGGCGACGACAATGTAGTCGATCCCGCATCGATGTTTACGGTGACTGCTGATAACTCATTGCTTGATAACGCGGTGTTGGGCATTCACGCCTCTGAGGCAGCGCTCTTCGCCACCCAGACAGTGTCATTCCCGGAAGGCAAATCGACGTACTACAGCGCCAAGGGTTTGAAGCTTCTCGGCGAGAACGACAAGCTGAAGTTCTACACCGTCACCAACGCTGTCGACGATGTTGCTGAGGTTACGGAGATTGCGGGCAAGACATTCGGCAAGGAGACACCGCTCATCGTGAGCAACGAGAGTAGTGCGGACATCGATGCCGTCATGGTGCATGCTTTCGACGATGCTGATGATGCCGTCTTTGCAGCCTCGTGTGCCACCGACCTGGGCGAGAAGTCCGTCTTCAGCGGCTTCAAAGGTACGGCTGTTGCCATCGACGAGATCGGCTTCAATAACTACAAGGCTTACTTCGGATTCACAGGTCACGACTTCGTAAAGATTAGTAAGGACGGTCCGGTATTAGCCCACCGCTGCTGGCTGGAAATGGGCGGTTCGAGCAACAATGCACCGCGACTGACCATCAGATGGAATGAAGAAGAGGTGACAGGAGTTAAGGGCCTCACCCCAACCCTCTCCGAAGGCGAGGGAGCTTGGTATACTCTTGATGGACGCAAGCTGAACGGCAAGCCGACAGCTAAAGGTATTTATATTTATAATGGTAATAAGCGTGTGGTTAAGTAATGGGAGTGCCCCTTGCGGGGCAGAAATTAAACATTTAGAGTCCCTTGATAAGGGACGGCTATAATGCAGGGATAAATTTATTTTGATTAATTTTGAATTAAATTTTGAACAATTTCTCCGCTGAAAGCGGACTAACAGAAAGAAAAGAAGAAAAAAAGAACAAGATATGAAAAAAGTACTGTTTACATTGCTTGCCCTCGTGGCTATCATGAGCGAGGCAAATGCACAAGTAGGTTATACCATCAGCCTGATTGAACAAGGGTATGATGATTACAACTACACCAAGAGCATCGCCCTAACGGCGCTGAACCCGGGAGTTACTGAAACCGAGGATGTCTATGCGGGCATCGTGGGCGGCGAGTGTCCTCCCATCTATCCCGGTGCCACAGTGACGCTGACCATCGGGGTGGATGAGGGTTGGTTCGTCCATGAGGTGAAGGCCTATACGTCGATAGAGACCGATCAGATGCAGTCGCCACGTCGCAGCTCTGATGTCAGTCTGCTGACTCAAGTACCTGTGACGAAGGGCGACGACAACACGTGGACCTTCACGATGCCTGAGGCCAATGTGCAACTCTACATCAAGTACCTCAACACGCCTCCTTACTTTGTCGATGCTGAAAACATAAAACTGGTTGTCCCCGAAAACACTGTAAGGGCAACAGCTGGCACCATCAAGGCAAAGGACGATCAAGATGATGCGTTCGCGTTTGAGATCATGGGCGGAACAGGCAAGGATCTGTTTGATATCGGCCTTAAGACGGGCATTGTGACGATGAAGGCTGGTGTCGAGCCGTTCGATTATGAAGCATGGAAAGACGCCGGTGGAGTAGGGTACACGCTTGAAGTAGGCGTATGCGATACAAGAGCGGCACAGTTCGATGAAGTATTTGGCACCAGTCATACCTTCACAGTGACCATTAGCGACGTCAACGAGAAACCGTACTTTACGAACGAGACCGACGTCATCTATATTGCCGAAGGTGCTGCTGCCTCGACTGATGTGGTGACATACGCAGATATCGACAAGTATGCTACAGGCGAGTTTGTCAACAACGAACTGACCATCATCAGTGACGAAAGCAATCTCTTTGAGATCAGTGCCGATGGGCATATCAAGACCAAGGAGGGTGTCGTGCTCGACTACGAAACACAGAAGGACAAAGTGTATACCATCGAAGTGAGAGTGCGCGATGCCAATAAGGACACCGATGGCCAATATGTCTATCCTGACTTTTACGAGGACAAGACCTTTAAGGTGAAGGTGAGTGATGTGAACGAAGCTCCGATATTCAAGGCCGAAGCCTACAACTATGAACTGCTGGCTACTGAACGCACTGAGCAGGTGCTTGGAACCGTAGAGACGACCGATCCTGACATCTACACCACCGACTTCAGCACCATCACCTATTCGCTTGAAGGAGACGATGCTGCTAACTTCAAGATAGATGCAACTACTGGTAAGATCAGTCTGAAGGACGGCACAGCATTCAACTATGCCGAGAAGTCCGTTTACAGCTTCACAGCCGTAGCGAACGATACGAAGAATAAGGTAAGTGTTCCTGTCACCGTTACGCTGAAACGCAAGCAGCTGACCATTACGGCTGACAACAAGAGCAAGACTTTCGGTGCTACCGATCCTGAGCTGACCTATCAGGTAGAAGGACTGGTGGGCAACGACCAGCTGACCGTTGAGCTGTCACGCGAAAAGGGTGAGGAACTCGGTTCGTATGTCATCGACGCAACCATCACGGTCAGCAGCAATTACGACGTTCAGTTCACCAAGGGTGCATTCACCATCACGGCCTGCACTGATGCCATCATCGTGACCATCACAGGTAACACCCTGAAAGCTGAGTTTGACGGAAAGAACCAGACGGTCAGCGGCTACACCGTTGCATGCAATAATGAGCTATACGACATTAACAAATATGTTTCATTCTCTGGCGACAGCATCGTGTCGGGTACTGACGCTAAGACTTATGACATGGGTCTGACGGAATCACAGTTCGCAAACACCGCTGCGGGCTTCACCAACGTGACCTTTAAGGTGACGGACGGCAAGTTGACCATCACACCGAAGGCTGTCACCATTACTGCCCAGAGCCACACTTTTGCCTATACCGGCGAAGCTCAGAGCTGGCCTCAGTATGATGTTGAGGGACTGGTTGGCGACGATGCCATCAAGGCTGTTGTAACCGGTAGCATCACGCTGCCTGGCGAGAGTCCTGCGGCTAACAAGATTGAGAGCTACGAGTTTACGAAGGGTACTGCCGGCAACTACACCGTGACGACAGTAGACGGCGAGCTGACAATGACTGCCGCCAGTGTGGCCATCACCCTTACTGCCGCCAGCGGCGAATGGACCTACGACGGCACGGCACATAGCAACACCGCCGTGACCATTACCTCTGGTGAACTGCTGGCTGGCGACGTGCTCGTAGCCGAAGCCTCAGGTGCTGCCACCAACGTGGCCGACACCAAGACAGGCAACAACCCAGTAGCGGAAGGTTATAAGGTGATGCACGGTGAGACCGACGTCACCGCCAACTACGCCATTACTGCTGTAGCCGGTACACTGATCGTCAAGCCGAAGGCTGTCACCATTACCGCCCAGAACCGTGCGTTCATTTATAACGGTTCGGCTCAGAGCTGGCCACAGTATGATGTCGAGGGTCTGGTGGGCGACGATGCCATCAAGGCTGTTGTGACCGGTAGCATCACGCTGCCTACGGAGAGTCCTGTGGCTAACAAGATTGAGAGCTACGAGTTTACGAAGGGTACTGCCAGCAACTACACCGTGACGACCAAGGACGGCAATCTGATAATTTCGAAGGCCAGCGTTTACATTACCGGTGGCATCACGGTTAGCAAAGAATTGAATAATGGCGAAGCCACCTATACCGTCGATTGCTCGCATGTCGAGTTTGATGGCCTTGTCGGTGACGACAAGATTACCGTCAGCGGTGTCACAGTCAGCGGGATCGAAATAAATGAAGATGGCTCAGAAACCGTCACCCTCGACTTTGCCGACATGAAGTGCGAAGGCGACCATGTTGATTGCTACGATATCTTAGTAGATTCCAAAGCTAAACAGGTTACTGTTGCAAAGACCACTGAAACGACCGCTGAAGTAGCCGCAGACGGCACGAAGACCGAAACCACCGTTTCGAAGGAAACCAACGCTGATGGCGGTACTACAGAAGTCACCGTTGAAACTACGAAGGAAGCATCAGGAAAAGAAGTAGTCACCGAGACCAAGACGGAGACAGATGCCGATGGTAATATTGTAGCTTCTACAGAGAACAAGACAGAGAAGAATACCGATGGTAGCACGACGGAGACCTCAAAGACCTACGCAACTAGTGGTGGTGCTTCTAGCGGCGGTGGCGGAGGAGGCGGAAGCTCTTCTGGCGGCGGAAGCTCTTCTGGCGGTACCGTGACGACTGAGTCCAAGACCGTGACGAATGCCAATGGCGAAGTCACCAGCTCCACCACATCCAGGGAGGAGAAAGATGCTGATGGTAAACTCATCAGCTCGGAATCTTCCAATTACCAGGTGAATGAAGATGGCTCATCATCCGAATGGGATAAGAAAGCAACGTGGGACGAAGAAGATTATAAACACGAGACAGAAAAGCTGAAAGAAACAGATCCAGGTGCCACTGCTCCTTGGCACGCATCCGAGTCTGAAACAATCTATGATGACTATGGTCGGGCTCTTGAAGAAACCAAGACTGAATCGTGGAGTGATGAAGAAGAAGGCCTTTTACTGAAACGCGAAAATGAGGGCTCCAGAAACGATGATGGTGGTTGGAAAGAAACAACCAGAGAAACATTAACTGGTGCGAATGGTGAACCTTGGTTCGATTCCAAGGGTGAAACAATGACTGATGAATTTGGTGTAGTTACTGCGAGAACGAGCCAAAGTGACTGGACAGATCCAGAAACTGGAAATAATACTCATACTGATGAATGGATGGCATATGGTTCCGCAAAAGGCAAAGAAACCTATAATTGGACCGATGAGGATGAGAACCATTACGAGGCATTTGGCTTAGTCTCTGATGGTTCCGATGACTCTTCTTTGTCTCAATTCGAAAAGGCTTGGAATGATAATGCTGCCGATAATTTCAATGCTGACCTCGCTCTCCGCGCTGGCGACCAACAGAATGTCGACCTTTGTGTGACAGCTGTAAAGAATACGCAGGGTGCAACCATCAGCAAGAACTCAAGTATCAATGTCAGACAAAGCGTAAATACTACGAAATTGGGTTTGAAAAAAGATGCCTTTAATGGTTCAAAAGCTAAAACACTTAAAGTAACAAAGGCCGAAATCAAAAGGGCCGCTTTCAATAAAACAGCCAAGGTCAAGCGTATACAAAATAGTATTAATACAAAAGCCAAAATATATGCCCCGGAACGCAATTTTAGAAAGGTCGTCAAAAAGCAAAGCCCCAGCCGTGCTCCTGAAGAAGAAAGCGGCGATGTGCCCGAGGGTTACATCGAGATAGAGTCGGGTGAGGAGTACGAGGTGCTGACGGACGAACCTATCGTGCTGACCATCGACACCGAGGGTGAGCCACTGGAAATCACCAGCATCATGGTTACCCAAGACAACATCTCTACCGCCATCCGCACCATCGACACCGCCAGCGGTAAGACAACCGACGAGTGGTACACCATCGATGGCCGCAAGCTCGACAAGGCACCGACCGCCAAGGGCATCTACATCGTGAATGGTAAGAAAGTCGCTGTTAAGTGAAAAATGAAAAGTGAAAAATTAGCTGTTAGCTGTTAGCAAAAAAATCGGACCCACCTCACGGTGAGCCCGATTTTTCTTTTCTGTTAGTCCGTCTTCGACGGAGCCCCGCAAGGGGCACTCCCATTTTTCAATTCTTCAAAACGGACCGTGCCCCATGCACGACGTCGTTCCCATTGCAGTCAAAGCTGCGGTCAAGATGCTTACGATTACCTGGATAATCGCCTTCCACGTCTCCTTCTTCATACGCCTTTAATCTCCTTCACCTGGTTCGTCACCATTGTTGGTGGGCGTTTGGCTTGAGCCGCTACCGCTGCCGCTGCCGCTTCCACTGGTGCCTGCTGGCGACAGGATGAAGCTGATAGGCGTCTTGTTCTGGAATCGCTTCTCCTTACCGTCTACGGTCTGCTTGATGCTCTCCACCACGTAGCCCGCATCGAACACGCACTCCTCTTTCAGAGCCCTTGAGGTCAACTTCTCGCCCTTGGTGTTCTCAGGAGTGAAGTTCATGTGCACACCGTCGATCAGCTTGTCGAGACCAGTCTCCATAGCTGCCTGCACCGAGTTGGCACCGCCCTTCACGCTCTCGATAGATGGTCCGAAGGTTCCCAAGCCCTCCAGCTTGACGGGCTGACCCTGCAGCACCAGTTCCTTCATACACTCCACCACCTGCTGCACCACGAGCACCACCATCTGAT
>JAEEGH010020184.1_pt1 | contig 13890 bp, 10 predicted proteins | sample 9134181 | NCBI WGS metagenome assembly JAEEGH01 (sample SAMN16246544, study PRJNA631951) | gut metagenome | biome: gut microbiome; feature: rumen; material: DP-attached | host: Bos | place: Iran: Karaj | collected 2018-10
TAGACAGCCCATCCTGCACTGGGCAGAATGGGCTGAAATGCTTGATTTTATTGGGTTTCCGACCGAAACGGATACGTGATAGATTGATTGTTAATCAAGCGGTCGCATCGTGGGAGAGAAACATGGAATTCGGCAAATCCCGGCAAAAACGCGCAAAGTGCCGATAAAATATGGTGTCAGTTTTTCCGGGTTTTCAAAAAGTACGCCATTTCGGGTAAAGTGATGCCAAAATATAGACTCTCTCTGCTGTCAAAAATGATGTCAGGTGATGTAGAATATACTATTTCCGTACAGAGTTAAACACCGTCAGTTAATGATCTCATCTCTTAAGGCCTAAAACATTTATTCTAGTCTTCAATGATATAAATAAACGATTGCGGAGCAAGAGAAAGTCCATATTCTTCTAGTGATTTTGGGCTATCAAATATATCTACATTGCCTAAAACATAAGCGCATGCATTTTTACAATCGCAAAAGTATTCATGAAATCTCTTTCTATCAATACCTGCATGTTCATGAGTAAGATCCCATAGTTTTTGTTCAGCACACTCAATAGTACCAACAACTTCCACTTCAGCAACCACCCTTTTAACAGGGGCCGTCGAATAAACCACGATTTTTGTTACATCTTTTGCGAGCCGCTTGCGAAATTCGTATTGTTTCGTTCCGTTGAGTATTCTTTCAACATATTCAGGCTTTATAGACAATAGAATCTTCGACATATCAGTATCCCTCATAAATATAGTTCTGTTTTGGATTCATTGATTATAGTATCAAACTGCTCTTCGCTTATGGCTGAAAATGGTCTTGGTCCATTAGGAGCTTCAATAATACCTCTATCCCACAAAAAACCTAGATTGACTTTCTTCACTAGTTCTTTAACATATGCGAATTTAATAACTTGAAGATATGAATGGTGATCATGCCAAAAACGCGTTAACTCTTCCTCGGTGAACACACTTCGATTTTTGCATTGTTTCATAAAATCTTCTTTATCCCTAAATCTATAAATAATCTCGTCTATTACGCCAACACTAGTAATAACCGAGCTATACTTCTTAGGATATGTGTCCCCTTTCCTGTAAAACAGAATCAAATCTCCGCTTTTTGCCCCTTGTTCAAAGGACCAGGATATATAGACCTTTTGTAGGGCGTACCTATGCGGTAATTCGCCAATTAAATCTATACCCTTCTCTCTACACAAGGCTGCGTCCGGAAACAAAGATGTATGATACTGAGCCTCGATTGGCATAATCCACTTTTGAGTTTTCCTGCTTAGGTTAGGAAAATTCTCTAGGACACCTTTTGTCGAATCGTAAACACCAAGTTTTTTCACGAGTACAGTTTCATTTTCAAACTCATGGTGTTTTACTCCGTACTCTACAAATCCCCACCTTTCGAGAGTGCTCTTAAGAGCCATTAATTCTGCTCTGTCGAGAAACAAAGTAACATATATTTCATTAACATTCCGTTGTATAGCATTATCAAATATTATCTTGATAAATCTTTCGCCGAGACGAAACCCTGTGGCGTCAACTTTGAATGTACCAACCTTAAGCCTGCGAGCTGGCTTAAATGGAGGAGTAATATCCGAATAGTTTTCATTAACACCTTCGGTTTTAAGATACAGGAATCCCCTAATTCGATTTTGATCGTTTCTACAAACATACGCTTCTTCATCACATTTACTATTGAACCAATCGTTAAAATGTGGATACGCTTCCCTGAAAGTATCGAAAAATGGGTCATCCAGATCTATATCTCCGAAAAACTCCTTCTTAACTGACAGTGCTTTGTATTCCAAAAGAGCAGGATTATCTTCGCATGCCCATGAAATAAAACCATTAATTGTAAAAACTCTGTCTTGAATACCAAGCCTAATGGCCTTAGCGATCATCTTTCGATCTTCCGTGATGAGAATATCTGCTCTGTTTCGATAAACCTCAAATAATAGCTGATTATCAATATCATCATTTTCGGATTTAGGGAGTTCTTCTAACTCCTTTAGGAACACATTGTTTGGAACACTTGTTCCATGCATAATCTTGTATGCTGAAAGTTTTACATCATAGAGCTCTTGCATTGCTTGATTGTTGTATTTTCTAAGTTCCGAAACAGTCGAAGGATGTATTATTTTTTCATAATGAAGAGAATCAAGCCAATAAAACAGCTGGCCAATCGATGAATTCGTGACTTTGGTATTTTCTCGATGAATTACGATGTTTGTATCTAAAAGCGCACGCATCACTTACCTCCTTCAAATAATCGCAGTTCTGTTTTTTTGCTTGGGGTTTACTCTTCTGAACTATAAACACAAGGAAAAGAGTCACTTTCCTTATCTCTTCGAATACTTGGTGCCACGACCTTTCCCAAACACTTCAATATAACCAGATGACTTCAGATTGTTGAGAGTTCGAATAGTTTTATCCTTACTCCAACCTATTTTCTCTGCAATCTCAGAACTTGATAATTGCATACCGTTACTTAATACTTGCAGGAGTTTTTCTCCGTCAGTAGAAATAGAATAATTAAACGAAATAATAGGTAGGGTTACAGATACAGAGTTATCAAACACTTCAAACGTCGGCTTCTGAGCGAAGAGTTCATAGTTCTCTATAATTCTACCTATTCCCGTTCCAAATATTTCTATATAACCTAATCTGAAGAATACATTTCCGATTGTCGGATTTCTAAGATAAGAAATATTACCCGTTAAATATTCTTCTTTGCTAATACCGCTAGGAAGGCCTCCGGGCGAAGTAATAACAATCTTGTCGTCATACATTGAAACCTTGATATGTGCGTTAATATCCCATGTTCTGTGAACAAGTGCATTAGCAATGGCCTCACGGAAAGCTTCTTCCGGAATCCTTTCTACTGTGCGGCGTTCGAACCCTTGTATTTCTTCAAATTGGTAATATCTTTTAAAAATAGAGACAATATCATCATATTGCTTAAGAATTGAACAGCCCGTAAGAGTTTCTCTATCAAGTATTTCACTTATTGATTTGCCAAATCTTGCACAGTCAATTCCACTAAATGAGTTTTCATCTGCGAACAAAGATGCTGCAATATTGTATTTCTTGTCTTTTGTAAAGAAGCCAAGTGTTCTCAACATATCATCCGTTAGCTTCGATATGCTGAGTTTTTCAACAAGTTTGGATTCGAAATATGCAAATGACAGTTTCTGTTCCTCACTAGGAAGCTCTTCAAAATACATGTTACTACCTTCTAAGGTAAGTCGCTTTAACTCTAACTGATCAACTTCGACAGTTGCAGTATCACTTCTTTTGTAAGCTTTCCCTTTGTACAGATAAGGCTTATATCTACCTTCCTGAACGATAAGTATGACCAGTTTTTTATTTCTATTAACCTTTAACGAGTATTCCGGCTTGGGATGAATACTGTCATTAATCATGTTTTCAATATCTAGGCAGAATTGATTTGGGTTGTCAATTCCTTTAATCTCACCATTATCTTGACGGCCAAACTCTATTGTTCCTACACCGTAATTAGCATATGCACTTACGGTTTTTAAGAATGAGCTGGTCTTGCCTGATTTGAATTCTAAGGTTTTGCTTTCTTTCATAATTCCAGCCTCCTTTTAGATTCATCATACTATTGATGCAACGATAATGCAACGATTTCGTTTTCGTTGCATTTTTGTTGCAACGAAAACTATCAAATCTCCGATTATGATGCGACGAAAATGAAATCACCTCTTACTTATAGCCCTTTGATTCAAGATAATGGCGGCGCAAAACAAGAATTATCCAATACCGTTATTGCACCAAAACAAGGTTTTCATTAAGATCCGCTTTTGTATGCTTCATGATCGCCCCTGGACTACTGGAGTCAAATTTGATGTTATACGAAGTCAATCATGGTCTTTCTGACAAGATTAGCAGCGTAATGAGCCACTTCTGCAGAAATCATTGTTCATTTTCCTCCACTATACATGAAGAATTGGTTTCCGTACCTTCCCCCTATCTTCATATGCATCCTTTTGCAAGGATGTGCCGGCTTAACTGTCTAAAGCTATAGTCTGAAACACAATAAACTATGTACTACAGAGAAATAAAACAAGACAAGTATGCTGACCACATAATATAATTAAACAAGACAGTTAGTGCTCTGTAAAAGGAATATAGTATGACAAAAAGAAAAACACACGAAGAATTCATTGATGAATTCTATAACATGTGCCAAAGCATAGACGTGCTTGGAACATATAAAACTACTGATACCCCAATCGAATGCAGGTGTAAAGATTGCAATCATGTATGGTTTCCTACACCGAATAAGCTTTTACACGGGCGTAGATGTCCAGTATGTGCTAACAAAAAACGCGGTATTCATATTGAGCGAAAAGAATTCATAGATAAACTGGGGAAAGCCAACACATTGGTAGAACTCGTTGGTGAATATGAAGGGGGGCACAGAAAAACTTCCTTCAAATGTGTGAAGTGCGGAACCATTTGGGAAGCAAGTCCATACAGTTTGCTTGCGGGTCATGGCTGTCCACTTTGTGCTCATACTGGAACCTCATTCTCAGAACAATTTATTACTAATGCACTTAAATATGCTTTAGGAGAAGAAAACGTTATAACAAGAAGCAAAAAACTAATTGGAAAAGAATTAGATATTTATATTCCTGGTAAAAGAATTGCTATAGAGTACAATGGTTGGTTTTGGCACAAGAATAAAATTGCATCGGATATAAAAAAAGCAGAATTATGTGTTCAATCAAACTGCAGATTGATTTCAATTTATGATGCTTGCCCCGAGACATATTTACCACTTAATAATGACTATATTACTTTCGAGAAAGATTTGGCACTAGAACCGGGATATACAACACTAAAGACACTTGTTGAATTATTACTTGATGAATACTTGCATTGCCAAACTACGTTTAACGAATCTGCCTGGGAACAAATAATTCACAAATCTCTATTAAACTCTAGAAAGAAAAGCACAGAAGAATTCAAAAAGGAGTTTTATTCTTTATGTGACTCAATTGAAATACTTGGTGAATACAAAAAGAGTAGTATTCCTATAGCTTGTAGATGTAAGATTTGCGGGTATGAATGGTCAGTTACTCCAAATGATCTCCTATGTGGCTCAAGATGTGCTGACTGTTCTGGAGTTAGGAAACTAACCCACAATGAGTTTATAAATCGTCTTTCTCAAAAAAATGAATCTTACCGTAAGGGAGAGATAGAAGTTTTAGATAACTATATTTCCAGTTCACATAAAATAACTGTTAAGTGTGCTGCGTTTCGCTCGTTCTCGTCCATGAACAGCTCTTCATAAGCATTGATGCCAAGATCAAGCTTTGGTTTCTTTCTCAAGAACGGGCGCCTCCTTTTGCAAAGTCTTCTTAGTAAAAGAATATGTTGATCTCCGAATCCTTTCCACTGTGCGATTTCCGCATTCGCATGTGCGATTTTTTAAAAGTTTTCATTGTTGGACAAAGTATATAAAAGTACGCCAAAATCTACCCCAATCAAAAAGCTCAGAAAAAAGGCCCCGAGAATATGCTTCTCGAGGCCCTGAAAGCCTTGATTTTATTGAATTGTACGATTTGGTCGCACGTGCGGCGGGTTACTAATTTACTGATGTCAAATACTGATGTCAAAACTGTCTTAAAACCCGCAAACGCAATAAATTAGGGCATCTTCAGTCCTTACTTTTCATAGTGGAAGAAAAGAAGTACGTCTCTTTTTGCAACAACGCATTCTGTCGGCTAGTTATACTTCTAAAGCGTATCCGTTTAGGGAACATTCATAATAAAAAAATGCTAAATGTTCCCTAAACCATTGCTGTTTAGGGAACTTCTATGTATAATTGTGATAAATAAGTTCCCTAAAGGAGCGGATATGGAAAATCTCGATAAGATACAGGCACTGATTAAAGAAAGGGCAGAGGCTGAAGCCAGACTGAATCTGATCCCTTACGACGGCTCTCCTGAGGTTAAAGAGAACTCCAGCGGAAGATATCTTTATATCAGGAAAAGAGTAGCAGGGAAACTTACATCCAAATATGTGGATGTATATTCAGATGATCTTTATCAGTTACTTCTCCGTAATGCCAGGGAAGCAAGAGAACTTAAGAAGAGTATCCGAAAGATTACCAGAGAGTTAGCAGAATTAGGTTATACTCCGGGGGAACTGCCGCGGGATGTCCTGCTGAATCTTGATTTTGCCAGAGCCAATATGAAATCTTCCATATACGACCAAGCAGTTCTTGAAGGCGTTTCCACGACGTTTCCTCAGACAGAGGACATTATCGATAATGGTACCGTTAATGGCATGACGGCAAGTGATGTTCAGAAAGTCCTTAATCTTAAACATTCTTGGGAATTCATTTTGGACGAGGATGTTATAAGGGCAGACAGCGACTACTATCTTTTAAGTCATATAGCAAAACTTATTAACGAAGGTTTTTATTCTGATGGTGGAAGGATAAGAGGCGTACCGGTAAGTATTGGCGGAAGCAGTTATATACCGCCGATCCCGATCGAGTCTTCCGTTAAAGAAAAGATCAGTGAGATTGCAGAAGAAAAAGAAGGTGTAGATGCAGCAGTAAAACTATGTCTGTATGTCATGAGAACACAAGTTTTCATTGATGGTAATAAGAGAGCTGCAGTCTTGTTTGCAAACCACTATTTGATCTCGCAAGGGTTGGGTCTGCTTGTGATACCTGAAAAAGAGGTACCGGCATTCAAGAAACTGTTGATCGAGTTTTATGAGAAAGACGATGATAAAAAGATCAGCAAGTTCTTAAAAGAGAAATGCTGGAGAAAGATAGGATAATCAAAACGCCTTCCGAATGCTCGGAAGGCGTTGCTTTATCAATTGGATATGGAATCGACAGACTGTCAGTCAAGAGGCCTCATCGTGGGGACGGCGCCTTCATTATATGCATAGTTTATATTGGTTTAGTGTTCTTTCTATTATTTCGGCAGTTCAACATCAGTTTGCGTTAATACTTTATTTTGTGTTCTATTGTGTTATTACGCGAATGCGGTCAAATTGGAGTCAATGGAGTCAAATTCTACTGAAGCAGTGTTCATATAAATACATAATCTTACTGTTGTTATGTAGTTGAAAATGGAGATCATGCGGATTACCGGCGATTTATACACTCTTCGATCTGTACAAAACTATGGCAGCGGTATAAGGCTTAAGAAGTATCGTCTCTTTTCGACCAAAGAGGAAGCCGAAGCTGTGATGGATAGTGAGTGTAAGAAGCGTGATTCTGGTATCAGAAGATCACGTCATTGGTATGACTGAATAATTGACGTTACGGTCATGCTATACTACCTGTGACAGAGGGTTGCCTTTGTCGATTATCTTTTAATAAAATCGACTAACAGCTTCGAAAAATCGGAGCTCTTTTTGTGAGCGGCAGTTGCCAAGAAATGCCTGTTATACTATGCCTAACAGAGGGTAAGGGGATTAACAATCCCTGTATCCTTTGTTATACTACGCCTAACAGAGGGTACGGGGATTAACAATCCCCGTATCCTAATGAATCCTATAACTTGGAGGAAGATAGTATATGCCTTTTTGCAATGCTTGTGGTGCGGAGTTAATGACAGATGCTTCTTTTTGCAATAAATGCGGTCGCAAAATCACTTCGGATAATACGAAAAAGACTTTTGTTGGTAATGGACAAACTATTATTTTTAATGAAGCTGAGAATACTATTTATATTGGCAGATCAGGTGTGATGGGAGAAATCGGTCAAGCACCAGAGTCAACAATCCCGCTGCGAACGTTACAAACAATTGTATATAGAAAAGGTTCTATCTTTGCAAATGGCGTTATTCAGTTTGGTACACTTGGCGGACAAAGCGATATCAATACCGTATTTTTCTTCCCCGGAAAGAATGCTGAGGCATTAGAGTTTAAGAATTATGTTGAAAAGAAACTGCGCGAATATCAAGAACGCCCTCAAGGCCAATCAGTTGTTCAGCAAATATCTCAGGCAGACGAACTCAAGAAGTTCAAAGAACTCTTGGATGCTGGCGTAATAACGCAAGAAGAATTCGAAAATAAGAAGAAGCAAATCTTGGAGTCCTAAATAGACTTCAAATGTTTGCAATTTCGCAATATAGTCGACTAAGAGCTTCGAGAAATCGGGGCTCTTTTTGCTTATCTGTATAAATTGGAAAAGTGTCATAAATGACAGAAATCCATTTCAGTGATACGGCGCTTCAGACTATAAAGTTTAAGGTTATGTTAACCTCCCATTCTCAAATTAAGAATACGGAGCCAGACAGATAATTACCAATGTGCGATTGAAAGCTGAAAAATCGCCGAGTAAACGAGACTTGCTCTAACAAATCCTTACTATAATTGACATAACCCACACAAAAGCTTACAAAAAATATGTCACGAGGCTTATTTCCTCGTGACATATGGAAAAGTACTTTTGCAAATGTGCGATTTTACAAGGGTTTGGGAGGATTGGCACCCAATTGGCATCCTTTTGGCATCCTAAGTGGCATCCTTCAAATCCGCAAACCCAATAAAATCAAGGGTTTCAGGGCATCAAATTAGTCCAAAGGGCGCATCGTCGGGAAGAGGTGTACTTGGTTTTCTATAAGTCTCTATAACCCTTGAATAGCTTGCTTTTTACATCTGCCGTTGGATACTCGTTTTCTCAATAAGTCTCTATAAGTTGCTATCAGGTTTCGTCCGTTTGTCGTAGTGATTGTCGTATTTGTCGTAAACATTTTTCGCATATTTGAAAAATCCCTCATGCTAAAAACATTATGTTTCAGGTCTCGTCGCCCCAAACTCTTATTTTCTTTATTGTCTTATCCTTAAGCACATTGTATGCTTCGGACTTCTTCACATAGTCTTGCAGGTCATCATCGCCCTTCTCGTGCCACTCACATTCACTTAATGAACGTACCTCATTACAGATATCATAATGAAGTTCGAGGATAAGCTGATAGAACTCATCATCAGGCGACGGGGTTTGACGCACAAGACTGAATACACAAGTCTCTTTGTCGGATACCGCATAACTTCCTACTTCGTAAAGAAGCATCTCTTCATCATTAGGCTTGGCTTCAGCAACAACGTCGAAAAATGCTTGTATTGCCTGATCAAGTGACATATCCTGTTTGATCTTTTTCTCAAGCTTCTTACAAAGTTTCTTTTGGTCATCGAAAACGTCTTCCGATTCGTTGTCAGACCGATCTGTGTCCTTTGCTACACACCTTGACGGCACCCAATACCTGCCTGTAAAGTAATCATATACATCTTCTGAAAACGGCCGCTCTTCTTCGCTTATAAAATCGAAATAAGTCTTCTTCTCGCAAATCGCACTAAGCTCACCGCCGGTGTAAAGGTACTTCTCTTCATGAATGATATGCTCTTTCATTCCTTCAATATCGTGAAAATACTGTATTATCTTAAATCCGGTTATTCTATCCCCATCTATTTCATAAGCAAAACACCTATGGGGTATTAATTCGCCCAAATAATCGAAATCATATCCAAAACAATAATTGTCTTCATATTCGAGAAAAGTGATATTTCTGTCTTCTCCGTTTACGATGCTTTTTGCGATTTGCAAACGGTCTCCAAGAAAGCAATACGCATAACCGTTAAAATCCTTTCTCGGCCTCTTGATCAAACTTCCTCTTTTAGTTCCTCCAACAAAAAGATCCGTTTTGGAAAGTGAATAATATCCTATTTCCAATCCTAAAGACTTGGAAGCATATTCCATTCTGAAAGCGGGATTTTCCGTTTCAAACTCACTGCGTTCTATAAATGCTTTGAACTTATGTAACAATTCTTTTGTTGTGATCATAATTCCATTTCCCCCATAAAAAAGACTAACGAATAACTTACTTTAGTCCTTTTTCAATAATAACAGAATTAAAAAAGGTATCCCAGATAATCCTGAGATACCCTTTATTGTTTATAATCTACACCTCTTTAATTGAGTTCCATGCTTATTCCTTAATACTGTTATTTTTAAGACTTCCTTAACCGATAAGTAAAATATACTTTTGTCACAAAACATCCCAAAAATCCGCATAAATTATGCTAAAAACGGCAAAGTTGTGTTGAAAACGATGAAAAGGCGTGATATTCTTATTATGCATAGCCTTTTGTTTCGTTATACGGAGAATTGAATATGATAACTTATGTAAAACTTAGAAATTTCAAATCCTTTAATGATGTTACATTTGATTTCAGAAAAGGTGCAAAAGGATATAAGAAATTTGTTGCCATTTATGGAGAAAATGGTTGCGGTAAATCCAATTTTGTTGACAGTCTTAGTTTTCTGCGTCTTTCTTTAGAATCCTTCCATATGGCTTTGCATATTGAAAAAATTAAGCAGATTCAGGAATCTGGTGATGCAGCCTTGCCTGAGCAGGTTTTAGCTGCGCTTTCATTACAGACACCGGATTTCCAGCGTTTATTACTATCCCATAGGATGGTTGGTAATAGCGATGAAACTTCCATTGAACTTGGCTTTATATATAATAATCATTCAGGTTATTATCTCTTAGTCTTCAATGAAGGCATAGTACATGAGAAGCTTTATTATTTTACTGGAAAGCAAAATGGTGTGGTTTTTGATATTTCTTTACAGGATTCAAAGATCGCATCAGCTTTCTATGGTAATTTTTTTGGTTCCAATATTGCAAAAACCGAATTAAAAAATCTCATTGATCAATATTGGGGAAAACATACGCTTCTTAGTATTTTAAATCATGAACGGGAGAGTAAGAATTCAGAATATATAAGGAGTAACTATTCTTCTTATGTGTTTGAACCTATTAACATGATTTTGTTTCTAACAGCTAAGCATTCCATTGGTTCGTTTCAAAAGCAGGATGCAAATGTCAATTATAAAGGTGTCATAGCAAATCCATTGGAAGGAATTGTTGCTACTGCTCAAGTTACTGCTCTTGAACAAACGGAACGAATACTTAACACGTTTTATACACAGGCTTACTCGGATATTAAGCAAGTATATTACAAAAAACGCTCTGAAGACACAGTAACTCATTATCATTTATATGCTAATAAGATGATTGGTGGCAAAATTCGTGATATTAGTTTTACTCAAGAGTCAGAGGGCACTAAAAGAATACTGTTTATGATTAACGATCTTCTTGGTGCATGCCAAGGTGGTACAGTAGTGCTTGATGAAATCGATACAGGCATTCATGATTTATTGCTTAAGACTATGCTAACATCAATAAGTGAATGGATAGATGGGCAACTGATCATTACTACTCATAACACTTATCTTTTAGAGGTTTTAAAACCTCAGTCTATATATATTATAAATGTAGACCATCTAGGTAATAAACTGGTTCATTGCCTTGATGAATATGATGTTCATGGTACCAACAATGCTAGAAACATGTATATTAAGGGCCTTTTGGGCGGTGTGCCTATTGTAGATGAAATTGAGTATGGTGAAATAGTTGATGAGTTGAAAAAGCCTGTGAACAAACAGGAGGAATTATAATGGGTTCGCATGCTCCTGTTCAGTATAGGAAAGCTGTTGTTATAGTTCATGGGAAATCAGAACGCTTGCTTGCCAGCTATATTTACACTAATCTTCACCTTCCTATAACAATTTACGATAGGAAGAATGGTAGTTGTAGTATTCAGATAAATGGTCTTTCAAGCATTTTGAGTAGGAGACCCTTTATCAATCTTAAGGGATTCGCAGAAGAATTCTCAGTTGAATACGATAAAAAAGAACATAAACTCAAGAACTTTAAGTTGTTTATCATCATGGATACAGATGATTGTTCAGACAGCACTAGAGATGACTATATTTCAGGAAAACTCTTTGAATCAAGTTGCCTTAAAGATTATATAGTACCCATATACAACACTCCTAATCTTGAAAATGTCATGATGAAGGCTGGCATAATGCAAAAAAGGATTCCAGATTCGCAAAAGGGGAGTTTCTATAGCAAGGTCTTTCCAATAAATCATGAACCTTTTTCAAATGATACCTTGAAACAAATTGAACTGTTCTCGAAAAAGATATCTAACATTAATGAGACAAATTTGATGGAGTATGTAGATTACTGTTTATCGTTAATAAATCAAGTTTAGTCTCTTTTTGAGAAAACATGAGCAAAACAAGATGAAAATTAAGGGCATTTTCGACATGTTTTTTGTTTAATAGACATAAAGTATGAATTTTGATTCTTGTTTTAAGCATATAAAAGTCGATAAGACTTAGGCTGACTCAGGTTTGGATCTCTTTGGGTGATTCTCTTGATAAAAGATTAAAGCCGTTTTTATGAATTCCCCAGTCTTCTCATACGTAATGCTCTTGGGAATATATTTTTTGATTTCGTTATATGGAATATGGATTTTTTCAACCTGGTTAGGCTTATCTTCCTTCATGATGGTATTAATGGCAGTATCGTTAAGTTGGCCATGTTCGGATAATCTTCTCATCCTGATGGTTTGCGCGTGTGACGGCATGCATTCACAACCAATGATCTGATTATAAACACTACTCTGCTGCTCTCTGGGGAGGTAGGATAGCTCTACAGCCGGTCTCAGAGCCATTTTCCGCTCGTCGACAAGGTTCTGCAACTCAGGGATCAGTTCCGTGAGACGGATGTAGCGCTGAATCTGGGTTTTGCTGTCACCAACTTGATCGGCGACCTGTTGATTAGAGCGTATTCCAAAATTCGGCCCCAGTGGGGTCGAATTATCTTTAGGCCTTCCTGGAATCCTTCTGAGGGCTTCCAGTCGCATCTTATAGGAGAATGCCTTTTCACTTGGAAGGATGACCGTACGCTGCAAATTAGAGTCCACCATGAGGATGATAGCTTCATCCTGAGTCATTTCGCGGACTTCAGCCTTGATCATGTCTAATCCGGCGCGGATGCAGGCTTCTTTTCGACGGTGTCCGGAGACCATCTCGTATCTACCGTTTTCTTTTGGACGCAGGATTACGGGAGTTATAAGGCCCTGTTCCTTGATGCTGGCAATTAGGTATTCCATGTCCTCGTCCATTTTTACTTTGAACGGATGGGCAGGGAAGTCGTCTATAAGATTAATAGGAATATCATATATTTTAGGAAGGCGTGATTCTAAAAGCTCGTTCTTGTCCATGAACAGCTCTTCATAGGCATTAAGACCAAGATTGAGCTTGGGTTTCTTCCTCAAGAAAAGACGCCTCCTTGTGCTAAGTATTCATAGCACAAGAATAGGTGCGAGAGGCCGATGTTTCCATTGTGCGATTGGGTTCAAAAAATGTGCGATTTCAATTGCACTGCATAAAATCTTGCATCAAAAGTAGTAAGTTAGTAGTAAGTTTGAAAAAAAGGCTATCCGGTACATCTACCGGATAGCCTGAAATGCCTTTATTTATTGCGTTTGCGGATTCTTACTACTTTTTTATCAGTCCAAGGGTTTCATTGTCGGGAAGAGGTGTACTTGGTTTTCTATAAGTCTCTATAACCCTTGAATAGCTTGCTTTTTACTCCTTTCGTTGGATACTCGTTTTCTCAATAAGTCTCTATAAGTTGCTATCAGGTTTCATTCGTTTGTCGTAGTGATTGTCGTATTTGTCGTAAACATTTTTCGCATATAAGCAATGAGCTATTAGATGTTTGACAAATAAGGTTAGCATATCTGCCAGCCTGTTAGTCGATTATATTCAGTAATATTCACATTAGAGGTTATTCAGCTGATATCTCATAACAACGGACTTCGCATTGCTCATCAGAACCGAATTTTCTTTGAGCCATGCATGACCTGACATATTTCATTCCTGCTTTTTCCATAACACGACCTGATGCAGGATTATCTATATTATGACAGGCACCAACTTTCTTATATCCGTTTTTAAACAGCTCCTCAACAACGG